>Ga0209002_10001191_pt1 | contig 21025 bp, 17 predicted proteins | sample Rifsed16ft2_FD_184010 | JGI IMG/M metagenome (GOLD analysis project Ga0209002, IMG submission 184010) | Soil microbial communities from Rifle, Colorado, USA - sediment 16ft 2 (version 2) | ecosystem: Environmental > Terrestrial > Deep subsurface > Rock core/Sediment | place: Rifle, Colorado... | reverse complement strand
CATTAGTGAAGCCATAAGCGCGACAAACTCAAATTGGGAGGTCCTAATATTTCTTTGCATCTGGCAAAAATAAGATTTTGAATTGGTTTCAGCGTTGTCTTCTTGGAATCCAAGAATCTTAAATCATGCCGTTTCAGATACAGCCCAACCTACAAACTAATTCAAACTCGCCTTAAACATCCTCAGTTCATCCCAGGAATATTTCTCACCAAATTGCTCTTTCATAGCCGTCAGTGATTCTTCTTTGTAATGCTTGAAGGCTTCTGCCAATTGCTTGATTTTGTCTTGCGGCAATATGTCCTGAACGCTCACTTTTTTGGATTGGATCAGCTTCACCAGATGGCTTTCGATGGTTTGAGTGGTCAACTTTCTGATGGTCGCAATATCCTGGATAGAATTCTTGTCCAACCATAGTTCATAGGTTATCTCCACAGTCGATTTTTTGGGCGCTTTACTATCCGTTTTTTTCTTTGCAGTATACCGTTCCAGGTCTTTTTCGTCTTCAATCAGGGTGACATGCACTTTCTTGAACTGATTTTGGATCGCCTCGGTTTTTCTTGTTAGGTATTTTTTTATTTCATCAGAAGTCAATTTTTCTTTCGAAATAGGTTCTCCGGCCACAACGGTCTCAATCAGCAATTTGGCTTTCATCAATCGCAAAACGGCTTTGGTCTGCAATTCTTCCAATACGATCAGTTCGTCATAAAATGCCTTCACTTTCTTGATGCGCTTCACCTCCTCGAGTTTCCATAGGATTTCAAAAACCAAATCGTCCATTGGCTTCAAGAAATAGCTGAAAGCAGCTTCAATCCTTTCGGATACATGTATCAAATCGACCGTTTCAGAGTTGAATATTTTATTGAGCTGATGAATGAATTTTTTGGAAGGATCCATTAGCGAATCAATAGCGGTCAACTGTTTGGAAGCCCAAACGGAATGTTTCGATTTTTCGGAGCTTTCTGATTTTTCAGAATAACTGAATTTGTGGTTGCGCCATTCCTGTGCCAAATCAGCCCAATCAAAGCTGTTAATCAGGTAATTATGGATGAAATTTTTGGTTTCGAAATGCAGCGAATTCTTCAACAGTTCCTCTGAGGCCTTATTCAGCGAATAATCCATCACGTCCTGGTCGTTAGAAATGCCGTTCATGCGCAACGGAGAGAGCAATACAAGCCCTTCTAACGATCGCAAACGCGATAAAGCCACATATGCCTGTCCTGGCATAAAAACCTGCGAAACGTCGATTGCTGCTTTGTCAAAAGTAAGTCCCTGGCTTTTATGGACCGTAATTGCCCAAGCCAGCTTGATCGGATAATGTACAAAAGTCCCCAAAATTTCTTCCTCAATTTCCTTTGTCGCCTGATCGATCTTGTAACGGATGTTTTGCCATTCGTATTTCTCCACTTCGATAGTCTTGTCTTCCTCGGGAAAATGGACAAGGATTTCCTGGCTCGACAGCGACTTGATGATTCCCATCTTCCCGTTGAAATAATTCTTATCAACTGATGGGTCGTTTTTCATAAACATGACCTGCGCCCCTATCTTAAGTTTTAATTGCTCTTCTATTGGAAATATTTTTTCGGGAAAATCGCCTACAATATCCGGTTTATAAGTAATCAATTCTCCCTTCAAATCATGTAAAGCCTGCGAGTTCATTGTATCCGCTTTGGCATTATGTGTAGTCAGGGTTATATATCCTTTATTCGCCTTTAAATCAAAATCCGGTTTGACATATTTGTTCAACACCTGGATGTCTTCCGTAGAGATTTGATTGTTCCGTAAATTATTCAAAACAGAAATAAAGGTGGAATCCGACTGGCGGAATATCTTGGACAGTTCAATATACAAAGGCGGGTTCTGTTGAACAACATGCGAATGAAAAAAGAATTTACCCTTGTAATACGCACGCAGCGTTCGCCATTCTTCATCCCGAATCACCGGAGGCAACTGTAATAAATCTCCTATAAACAAAACTTGCACTCCGCCGAAAGGCGTTGCCTTCTTTCTTACCGTCTGCATCATGTAATCCATGGCATCCAACAAATCGGCGCGAAGCATACTCACTTCATCAATGATGAGCAATTCCATGTTTCGAATAACTGATTTCTTAAGGCCACCCATTTTAAAATGTCTGCGCAAGGTATCCTTTGATTCGAATTTTACCGTTTCCGTGAATTGGGATTCGACATTAAACGAAGGGATAAAACCGCCAAAAGGCAATTGAAACATGGAATGAATCGTCACGCCGCCAGCGTTTAACGCGGCAATTCCAGTGGGAGCCACCACAACGGTATTCTTATGGGTTGTCGCTATGATTTCGCGCAACAGCGTGGTCTTTCCAGTACCGGCTTTCCCTGTCAGGAAAATAGACCGTTGTGTTTGATTGATAAATTGTAACGTATACTCTGCGGCTTCGGATATGGCTTGCATTGGGCAAATAAATTAAAGAGAAATAGCGTGTGAATGACTCTATATCTAACCTAAATTTGGGTTGAATTAAAGTTCCGTAAAAGTACCTTTTTTATGGTTCCCAAAACGGTAACGGGTCAAAATATAAAAGACGAAAAATAACAATGCCTTCACTCTAAAAGCAGAATGAAGGCATTGTTATGATTATAAAAAATGGGGAAGATTTATTTTTTCTCTTCCGCTTTTTCTTCTACTTTATCTTCTGTTTTCGCAGAAGCTTTGTATTTGTCGTTTAAAGCTTTCACGATATCTTTTGTGATGTCATATTTTTCTTCAGCATATAAAACTGAAGCAGCATCTCCTGTACCATAGATATAAGAGTATCCTTTTTCTTTTCCGTAGGCTTTGATGAATTTTTTTACACCGCTTACTAAAGTATCCATTTCAGTTCCGCTATCTTGTTGCAATTGTTGCGCCAAAGCTTGTTGGGCATAACTCAATTGTTGCTCTCTTTTTTGCAATTCAGCTCCTCTTTTCTGAGCCCACTCTTGACCGTTTGCCTGTGCTTGAGATTGAAAGTTAGCAGCGTCTTGCTTGAAACGTTTTATTTCTGCTTCCAGTTGTCTTCCTTTTTCTTCAGACTGCGCTTTATATTTTGCTTCTAGATCTTTGGCCTCTGTATATTCTTTCATTAATACCGAAGTATCTACGTAAGCTGTTTTTACTTCTTTAACTTCTGCAGTTTTGTTACAGGCAACAACTGAAATAGAAATTGCGATAATTAATAATACTTTTTTCATTTTGGTTTATTTGTAATTTAAAGTGTTTAGAACAAAAATAGAAAAAAATAGATAGTATCCTCAAAAAGTTTGAAATTTACCATTTATTTATACTATTAGGTTTTGCTATTGAAAAAGCACAAGTCATAATTTGAATTTATAAAAATTGACTTCCTTAGCGCTTAAATGGGCTTATTTCTGCAAAACGGACACGTAATCCGCATTCAAAGCGAAAAACAACCTTTAAAAGTGCCTTAAAATCGTTTTTACTTGTTTTTTAGCACGTAAATATGTGATGAATATTCAAAATTGCGTTTTGCTTTCCAGTTTGAACGTAAACCAATAAAAAATGCCTTTACAAAATTCATTTTCCCAGATTTGTACTTTTCAGAAAGCAAGCTCACATAAAAGGAATCAAATTTCATAGGAAGCACTTTTTCCAACTGCATGCCTTCTTTTTCAAAAAGGGCTTGTATGGCATTTTTGGAAAAATGCCAAAAATGAATCGGCACATCGTAGGCCGCCCAAAAAGCACCATAATATTTTGCGTCGAAAGATTTAAAATTTGGAACCGCCACAATCAACGAACCGTTTGGTTTTAATAATCGTTTCAACTCCTTTATCTGATTATCCAAATTTGGTACATGTTCTAAAACATGCCACATGGTAATTACATCAAAAGAATGATTTTCTAATTCGGCTGTATCTTCAACAAATGAGACTTCTTTTTTTAAGGCTATCGCTTTTGCTTTTTCGCTTGGCTCCACTCCTATTGTCTGCCAACCATTTTGCTTTGCAACAGATAAAAAATCTCCTGTTCCAGCACCAATGTCCAAAATCCATCCTTTGTTCGGTTGAAGCGAATTGATCAGGTTCAATTTGTTTTTTAACGCTATGCTTTTTACAAAGTGGTACGCTTTTTCAAACAAGGATCTTTTACTGTCAGTATGCGAAATGTAATCTACACTTTCGTAATACTTACCTAGGTTCTCCAAACTGGGTTGAGGATAGGTTACCAACATATCCAATGTTTCGTCATGGTACAAATCAAATGTTTCTTTAGAAACGGAATGGTCTTTTACGGTAAGAAAATGTTTTTTATTTGAAATGTCCATTTGATTAAATTATGTGCTATTTATGTTTTTAAAACCAAACCCCAAAAGTATGTAAAATACGTTCAGGGTTATAATTTATTTATTTTTAAAACTATTCAATAATAACAAGGCTTTCGAGCGTAGTTTCACGTGGAACAATAAAATATATCGTGATTGATCTTTTTACAATTAACAAGAATACGATAAACTGTTTCGCTGAACACCACCTTACCTTCCCATGTAAATCAACAACACTGAAACATCGCTCGGAGAAACTCCGCTTATCCTTGACGCTTGGGAAATGGTTATCGGTCTAATTTTGCTCAACTTTTGTTTTGCCTCAATAGACATTGATTTGATTTTATGGTAATCAAAATCCTCTGGGATTTTCACGTCTTCCAGTCGCGTCAACTTATCTGCATTGTTACGTTCCTTCTCGATATAACCTGAATACTTAACTTGGATTTCCGCTTGCTCCAAAATTTCCTGGTCCACATCATTCTCTTCGATATACATTTTCACTTTTTCGAATTTCATCACATCCTCCAAATCAATTTGCGGACGAGAGAAGACCTTGAACAATTTATCCCCTTGAGAAATCAGTGCTGTTTCTTTCGATTCTAATATTGGATTAGCCTCTGCAACCGACACGCTCGTTTCTCTAAAAAAGGAAACCATTTTTTCAGACTCCTTCAATTTATGCTCCATGCGGCGTAAACGTTTCTCCGAAGCCAAGCCTATTTCATGACCCATTGGCGTCAACCTAAAGTCGGCATTATCCTGACGCAATAGCGTTCTGTATTCTGCACGAGAAGTGAACATTCTATATGGCTCTTCTGTTCCTTTGGTAATTAAGTCATCAATTAAAACTCCGATATAAGCTTCGTCTCTTTTAAGAATCAAAGGCGCTTTTTCGTGCACTTTTAAATGCGCGTTGATTCCTGCCATCAATCCCTGGGAAGCCGCCTCTTCGTATCCTGTTGTTCCGTTTATTTGACCGGCAAAATATAATCCTTCAACTAACTTTGTTTCTAAAGTATGTTTCAATTGCGTTGGCGGAAAGTAATCATACTCGATGGCGTAACCCGCGCGAAGAAACTTCACGTTTTCAAATCCGGCAACGGATTTCATCGCTTTATACTGTATGTCTGCAGGAAGAGAAGTCGAAAAACCATTCACATAAACCTCACAGGTCTTCCAACCTTCCGGCTCTATGAACAGCTGATGCCTTTCCTTATCCGCAAACCGATTTATCTTGTCTTCAATCGACGGGCAATATCTTGGCCCCATGCTTTTGATACGACCATTGAACATCGGGGAACGGTCGAAACCTTCTCTCAAAATGTCATGCACATCCAACGACGTATAAGTCATATGACAAGATCTCTGGTGAATCAAAGGTATTGTCAAATCAGAATAAGAAAATTTATCCGGTTTGGCATCACCCTTCTCCTCGTTCATTTTGGAGAAATCCAAAGAACGTCCATCCACCCTGGGAGGCGTTCCGGTTTTCATCCTGCCCGATTCAAAACCGGCATTAACTAAATCTTCGGTGATTCCGTAAGCGGCACTTTCTCCCGCTCTACCACCACCGAATTGTTTTTCCCCGATATGGATCAAACCATTCAGGAAAGTACCGTTAGTCAACACGACAGACTTGGCCTTGATTTCGATTCCGAGCGAGGTACGAATTCCCTTGACTTTTCCGCCTTCGATAATTAACCCTTGCACCATTTCCTGGTAAAAATCCAGATTGGGTGTTCCCTCCAACATCATGCGCCATTCTTCTGCAAAACGCATACGGTCACTTTGAACCCTAGGTGACCACATTGCGGGACCTTTGGACTTATTCAACATCTTGAACTGGATGGCTGTTCTGTCAGAAACGATCCCAGAGTATCCGCCAAGCGCGTCAATCTCCCGAACAATCTGCCCTTTGGCAATTCCGCCCATAGCGGGATTGCACGACATTTGCGCTATATTTTGCAGGCTCATCGTAACCAACAAGGTTTTTGAGCCCAGATTGGCGGCAGCGGCAGCGGCTTCAGAACCCGCGTGACCAGCACCCACCACAATTACATCATACTCTTCTTGAAACATTTTTCTTTATGAATTTGTCCCCGATTGCCGGGAATGCGATTTAAAAGGCGGAAGCAATATTCGCCATCAAAACCTGAATTTAATTTAGGTCCCCAACGGAACCATATTGTTGTTTTCTGCTTTCGTCAGAATGTTCCACGTGAAACATTCTTCATTAAAAACAAAACTAGTCGCTTACTGTTCCACGTGGAACATGGCTAGTTTTTCATCTTCCTTGCTGCGCATTAAACTTTCGTCTTCCTCGCCCTTGTCCTTGAATCCGCAATAGTGAAGAACGCCATGTACCATCACCCTCCTTAATTCCGTCTCAAACGAAACTTCGAAATCATTTGCGTTGTCCTGAACCCGCTCCACGGAAATGAAAATATCCCCATTGATTTCGTTGCCCACGCAGTAATCGAAACTGATGATGTCAGTCAAATTGTCGTGGTTCAAATATTCAAGGTTGATTTTGTGTAAATATTCGTCGTCACAGAAGATGTAGTTTATCTCCCCTTCTTTCTTGTTTTCAGATACAATCACTTCAGAAATCCAAGTGCCGACTGCCTCTTCATTGTCTAAGCTAAACTCGCTTTCGTAATTAAAATTGATCATTTTTTATTAAAATATTCTTGAACCTTCAGGTTAAAATTTGAGCGCAAAGGTAATGATTGTCTGTTTAATATCTCAATGCTATTCAAATAATCTAACAAAGCGTCCGGCAGTGGTTCAGATTGACTGTCAAACTCCTTCTTATTGGATTCGGATTGTCTCTTTTTTTCCTCTCCCTGCTGCCGCAAGGCAGAGTTCAACTTCAAGAGTTCCTGTTTAATATTTAGCACTTTTTGAAGCGTCTCGTTTTTAAAACCTTTATTCAACAATTGCTTTTCCAACTGTTTCATTTGTTCCAATGCGCTGCCTCCGGCAGCTCCCATGCCTTGTTTGTTTAATTCGTTCTCAAGAGCCTCCCGAAGCTGCCTTTGTTCCTTATAGATTTCCATTATGGCTTCCGCATCGCCCTCTCCCTCTTCGCCGCCTTTGGCCTTTCCTTTCCCTTTGCCTGCGCCTTCTCCATCTTCGCCTTTGGCGCCATCCTTCATTCCATCCTTCATTTTTTGGCCAAGGCCTTCCTGCTTTTTAATGATGTTAGGCAACTGCATTCCTTGACCACTTCCGGGTTTGGGTTTGCCTGACCCCATCCCCGACAAAGAACTCTGCATGTTGCTAAGCAATTCGCTCAGGAAATCTCCCAATTTGTTAGCGGCAGAAACAGTATACTGTTGATGAGACACCCCTTTCGGTATCTGGCCATCTGACAAGCTTTCCAAAGATTTGTCAACATTGTAGTGCACGTTCCCAATCTCCCTAGTGACATCTTCAGCTACCTTAGGGTTCCTCAACGAAAGGGCAAACAAACTGTCGTCAACATGTTTAAACTGCTGCTTCAAATCCTGCTGCAATTTAATGTTCTTATTGAATGCGGGGGAACCTCTGCTCAGGTCTTTGAACTGGTCCATTACATCTTCTTGTGACAATGAAAAAGCCAAAAGATTGTCCAGAATTTGACGCAACATTTTTACATCTTCTTCCATTTGTTCCTTCTCATTTCCCTCCAAACTTTGTGCCATTTTCATAGCCATCGATTTCATCTTCTTCGAGGCCGATTTCTGTTTTGGCTTGGCCTTTGATTTATTTTCTTGCTTGAGTTCATCGGCCGCTTTCTTCATGTCATCGTCAATGCTCTTTTCCTCTGCTTTGTCTTTAGGAAGATCCATCGGGGATTTCAGTTCCTTGTTGTCCATATCCAGCGCATTTAACTCCTCCTTCAATTTGTCGAAATCAGAGGCAATATCTTTTTGCTTCTCCAACGAATTTTCTTTTTCGCTATCAGATAATTTGTCTTGCTTCTCCGAAAGCTTGTCCAACTTGTCGGCCAATTGTTGCGCTTTTTTCTCCACGTAATACTTCTTGGTAAGTTCAACCAACTGCTCCAAATTCTTAATTTGGTTTTTGCTGTTTTGCTTGAATTTATCCAACTTATTCAGCAAATCTTCATTCTTGATTTTGTCATTCAATTGCTTTAACTCATCCAGCAATTTCTGATTCTTTTCCAGATCTTCATTTGCCCTTTCCAAACGCTTCTGTAAATCTTCTTTGAACTCGTCCTTTGGTACGGATTTGAATTCGTCCAAATTCTTCTTCATCTTTTCCGTAAATTCCTTCATCATTTCATCTTGCTTTTTTTGATGCTGAATAAAATCCTTTACATTTTGTTGCTCTTTAAATTCAAATTGATCTTTTTCCTTTCCTGACTTTTGCAGCTTTTCAATATCAGTAATCTGTTTGTCTTGATTTTTTAACGACCTTTCCAAACTTTTGATATTCTCGTTTTGTTGTTGAAATACTTCATCCTCCTTTTCTTCATCGGTTGCAATGCGATCAGAGAATACCGAAGATTTTGTGCTTTTGTAATTGTGAATAGCATCATTGTCAAAAACCTCGAAATAATACTCATAGGAAACTCCTTGCTCCACGGCTAGCGAACTAGGAAAGGAGAACACAAATTGTTGAAAGTTGGAGGCCTTTACCCCTATTGTTCCACGTTTGGCAAGTTCCTCTTTATTCCTTGGGTAATAAACAATCTGCAATTTAGAAATTCCATAATCATCTGAAACCTGGCCTAAAACATAATTCTTACCCAGCTTTAAACTGTCTGGCGCACCGCTCACTTGGATAGAAGGATACTGATCCTTAACCACTGATAGTTGGTAATTCAGTTTTTCATAGTCCTTTACCTTATCATTTGATGTAACAATTTGATAATCTGTGTTTTGAAATATATTTTTAGATAATGTAAATGCATTATCAGCTTTTCGAAAAGGAAAACTTGATTTTTCATTAATCCACTCTACTGTTTGTGTCCCATCGGTGTCCATTTTCCATGTAACCAAGGTCCCTTCGGGAATTACGGCATTTCCGGTTCCTTTTATGGACTCCGCCTTCCTATTCAAATAAGAAGGGAAAGACAGCTCCATCTTAAAGTTGGAAATCGAAGGAACTTCAATAACCTTTAACTCATAATCCTTGGAGGAAACCGAATTAGCCTTTACATAGAAGGAAATGTCATTACTGGGTTTTACAATTTTAAATTGAAATTCGCCTGGAGCAGTGTTTTCCAAAAAATAACTTTCATCATCAATGAATATCATCGCGTTTTCTGGAATTACTTTACCGACCGTTTTTAGTTTCAGGATGAAATCTTTGTTCTGCTCGGTTTGCAAATTGGCGTTGAGCACAACAAATTCGAAAGGCGCCGGCGGTAAAAAACTAGCGTTAAAATGGACTACCCTATTTAAACTCTGAGAAATCATTCCATTGTTTCCCGTCAGATAAAAGATGGAAAAAACTAAAATTGGAACCAGCGCCAAAGGCAAGTACTTTTGATTGGATTTAAAATCTATCGCATTACCGAAAGGGATTGGCTGCAATGCGTTAGCTTTCTGATCTATCGATGCCAATAACAATTCTGATTTATTTTCATCACTGCCTGCATCTGATAACTGCAGAAAATTAGTCAACTTGTCCTTGACATCAGCAAAGTGATTTCCGATAATTATTGACGCCTGATTGTAATCGATGCCTTTTTGGAATTTAAACAGTTTGAATAAAGGAAACATGATAAAACGAAACAGCAGAAAAACCTCCACTCCCACGAATGCCCAAAACAACAGGGTCCGTCCCATTGGCTTCAGCCAAAGAAAATGTTCGATGAAAAGGGTAAACAAAAAATACAACAATCCTAAACCGATAAAGAATACAATTCCCCGTATCAATTCATTGGTGTAAAACTTTTTGATAAAAGCTTCAAGCTTTAGATAAATTATATTTGATGCATCCACTATTTCTATGGCTTTATATAACCAATAAATGTAACAATTTATATGATCAAAGAAAAGATAAAAGAAGTACAATTTAAACACCGTAAAAATTAACCCCTTTCCTACTAATCCGTTTTAGCGCCGGATTTGTATCTTTGAACCAAAATTTATAAAAATGTCGAAGCAAGTTCGAGTGCGTTTTGCACCAAGTCCTACCGGACCTTTACATATCGGCGGTGTTCGTACCGCATTATTTAATTATTTGTTCGCCAAAAAAAATGGCGGTACTTTCTACTTGAGAATTGAAGACACCGATCAAAATCGTTACGTTCCCGGAGCGGAAGCATACATAATGGAAGCACTGGAATGGTTGGGAATTGCGCCTGACGAAACTGTTGGGAAAAATGAAAAATTTGGACCTTATCGTCAAAGCGAAAGAAAACATCTTTACAAAGAATACGCAGATCAATTAATCAATTCGGGCTGGGCCTATTATGCCTTTGATACGCCAGAAGCTTTAGATGCTTTCAGAAAATCTGAAGAAGAACAAGGGAAAACATTCATATACAATCATACCAACAGGGAGAAACTGGATACTTCGTTGGTCATTTCAACCGAAGAAACTGCTGAACGAATTGCTAAGGGTGATGCCTACGTCATCCGTTTTAAAACCCCTGTAGATGACATTTTGCATTTGCATGATATCATCCGTGGTGAGGTGAAATTTGACACCAACCTATTGGATGATAAAGTTTTATTCAAGAGCGACGGTATGCCCACCTATCATTTGGCTAATATTGTAGATGACCATTTAATGGAAACTTCACACGTTATTCGTGGCGAAGAATGGTTGCCTTCTATGCCGTTGCACGTTTTATTGTACAGAGCATTTGGTTGGGAAGCTCCAGAATTTGCTCACCTTCCATTGATTTTGAAGCCTGTTGGAAACGGAAAGTTATCAAAACGTGACGGAGACAAATTAGGATTTCCTGTATTTCCGTTGGAATGGAAAACTGAAGAAGGAATTTCATCTGGTTATAGAGAGAAAGGATTTTTTCCTGAAGCCGTTATTAACTTTTTGGCCTTGTTAGGTTGGAATGACGGTACCGACAAAGAATTATATACTTTAGAAGAATTAGTGCAAGCTTTCGATTTGCGCAGAGTCCATAAAGCTGGAGCCAAATTTGACCCAGAAAAAAATAAGTGGTTCAATCACCAATATTTGATAAAGCAAAAAGACGAAGATTTGGCGAAGACCTTCGCTCCTATCGTTGCTTCAAAAGGAATTACAGTACCTGAAAATGTACTCATAAGAATCGTTTCCTTAATTAAAGAAAGGGCTCATTTCGTTTCCGAATTTTGGGATCTGAGCGATTTCTTTTTTGTGGCGCCAGCCGATTACGATGCAAAAGCGACTAAAAACTGGAAAGAGGAAACTCCTGCGTTAATGCAGGAACTGATATCCGTTGTGGAAGAAATTACTGATTTCACTTCTGCAAATATTGAAACCATCGTAAAAGACTGGATGACAAAAAATGAAATTGGTATGGGAAAAGTAATGCAACCCTTCCGTTTGAGTTTGGTTGGCGCCCTTAAAGGCCCTCACCTATTTGACATCGTTGAAGTGATCGGAAAACAAGAAACGATCACAAGAATTCAAAAAGCTATAGCTGCTTTATAAAAACAAAAAAAGCTTCCGCATTGGCGGAAGCTTTTTTTATAAGTACAGAATAATATTCCCGTTTAGTATCCCTGGATTTCCTTTAAAATTATACCCTAAGTTTTTAGTGTTTAAATTCTCCAGCATGTTGTTGATTACGTATTGATAGGAAATATTAAGACGAAAATGCTTTACCCCAGCGGTTACGCCAATCGTCGGGTAAAAGTTAAATTTTGAGATGTCTTCAATATCCTTAACAATCAAATTGGTCCCTGATATATTGTTGTTTTCTTTATCATATTCAGATTTGAATTTACCGCCAACTTGAAGAATGGGTCCAAATTCAAAAGTCAAATGATTTTCAACAATCACATAACTCAACTGCAAAGAAATTTGCGCTGAAGCCAATTTTAGATTTACATCCTCATTTGCTAAAAACTTGCTTTTTGTGGCAACGGTAAAATTATTTTCGCTAAACTGAATAGCATAAACCATGTCCCAATTATCGTAAAAGTTACCTCTCACCGATAGTCCGCCATTCCATCCCAAGTCAGGTTTAGTTTGAAAATTGGTTGTATTCAAAGTAAACTGGTTCACGCCAAAACTAATTCCTATTCTGTTCGAATCCCTGTAACCATACTGCGCAGCCGTTGTGAATGTGATCATTAGTAAAACATAGACTGCATATCGCTTTTTCATATAATGTTATTAAACCGGCACAAACCTAAAGTTTTTTTGTAATTTAACGGCTATTTTTAAACTAAAATATATAAATATGAACATCGCATTACTTATTATCCTTGTGTTTGGATTTTTTATCTTACTGTCCTCTTTTTTTACCGTTAGACAGCAATCCTCTGTAATCATTGAACGATTTGGCAAGTTTCACAGCGTAAGACAATCCGGCTTACACTTAAAAATCCCTTTAATTGATAGAATCGCGGGTCGTGTCAATTTAAAAATTCAACAGTTGGACGTTATTATCGAAACCAAAACAAAAGACAATGTATTCGTGAAACTTAAAGTGTCGGTACAGTTTATGGTTGTCAAAGACACTGTTTATGATGCCTTTTATAAACTGGAATACGCACATGATCAAATTACCTCTTACGTCTTTGACGTGGTACGTGCCGAAGTTCCCAAGTTGAAACTGGATGATGTTTTCGAAAGAAAAGATGATATCGCCATAGCAGTAAAACGGGAATTGAATGAAGCCATGACAACTTATGGCTACACAATCATCAATACTTTAGTTACCGATATTGATCCGGACATACAGGTCAAAAATGCCATGAACAGAATCAATGCAGCCGACAGGGAGAAAACGGTAGCTGAATTTGAAGCTGAAGCATCAAGAATTAGAATCGTGGCCAAGGCCAAAGCGGAAGCGGAAAGCAAACGCTTACAAGGACAGGGTATTGCGGACCAAAGAAGAGAGATTGCAAGAGGATTAGTCGAAAGTGTGGATGTATTGAACAGGGTTGGAATTAATTCACAGGAAGCCTCTGCCCTTATTGTAGTCACACAACATTATGACACGCTACAGGCCATCGGCGCAGACACCAATTCAAATTTAATTTTATTGCCCAATTCACCACAGGCAGGAAGCGAAATGCTGAATAATATGGTAGCTTCTTTCAGTGCATCCAACCAAGTGGGCGAAATGATGAAAAAAACGAATAGGAAACAAGCTAAGAAAGAAATAAAAGAAATTGAACCTTCTAAGGAAGAAGATACCGAAGAAGAAATATAACAACAAAAAAAAGAGGCTTAACGGCCTCTTTTTTTAAATATCCATTTTGTGACAAATGGTATCGCTAAACTTATAATCCTTCCATAAGGTCCTGGAAGACTAGGACTCCAAGATCCTACGATGCCCTTTACAGTGTTTTTTACAATGTTTTTTGGTTCTAAATTCTCTTTAATATCTTGTATTTCTAAATGCAGTTTTTGAAGACTTATTTCCTTTTCAATTTTTAAGATTTCTAGTTCTCTATCAATCTGCGCATATGACGAATATTTTTTTGTTCTCATAGTTTAGTCGTTGAAAAATATTTCCGAAAATTTCTCTAAAAGTGGTTTTTCAACCAACTTATCTTTGATCAAAAATAACAGCATGGTAAAGAAAAAATAAATCCCCCCAACTATTAAAAACCCAAAAGGATAACTCTCCAGATAATTTCCAATGGCAAAAGCCAGAGCAAATGAACAAAAGATTAAAACCATAGAGATACCCAATAAAATTAATGAAAATTTTAAAAATGCCGTAGTGGACTTCATCGCCATCTTGAAACTACGTAATTTATAATACTCCAGATTATTTTCTATGTACTTGGTGACATGTTCTTGAATGTTCTCCGAATTTTCTTTTAATTCTTCAAAAGCCATATTTTGATTTTTTAAATTTTATTCTTTTTATTTTTGAAGCTTGGCATTTTGTTCTTTTAATTCGGCCAATTTTATTTCAAGGAAAGAAATCACGTCATCTGTTTTATGGCTCATATCGGAAAGAATATCTTTATACGTTCCTTCTAAATCCATCTTGGCAGTTGATAGTTTCTGTTTCATTTCGGTTGTTAGACCATCATATTTATATTTCAAATCTTTTTTAGTTACCTTATAACCGTCTTTTAATTTTTCTCTGGTTTTTTCTCCTTTGTCCGGCGCGAACAAAATTCCTATTCCAGCACCTACAGCCATTCCGCCAATTAGAGCTATTAATGTATTTCCTGCATTATTTGACATGATATTTGATTTTAGTGAATAATATTTTAAAAATACGATAATTATCAACACGGTCTTGTTAATAAGCCGTTAAAGTCGGTTCTGACAGGATTGAAACTTAAAATAAAGCCAATTGCGGACATAAAAACCAAGCACTGTGCAATACGACTAAAAAAAAGCAAAAGCGTTTTAAAACGGCCTCATAATCGCCGTTTTTAATTACTAAATCTTATGTGAAGTGGGAAAACGATAGAATATTACAATAATAAAAAAACGCCTTATAAAGGCGTTTTAAATATTGAAGAAATCTATGCTTCGAAATGAAACTATTAAATGTTCAAATCGTTTAATAGGTCTAGAACATCTTCATTCTTTTCTGTGTTTTTTAATTCTGTAAGCTCGATCGTAAAATTCCCAAAATTACTGCTATCCTTTTTAAGGTTCTCAATTGCCAAAATCCGAACTGGAGCCAATTGACTTTTCAACGACATCGAATAAAGTTTCGTCAACGCTTCAAGTTCAATGTTCTTAGTCTTAACTTTGTCAGAATTTGCCAAAATTAAATTTGCAAACAACAGCGAATTGTTGTCATTTTTGACATTTTTGACAACCGTTTGATTTATCAAACTGTAATTGTCAATACTTTTTATATTGTCAACTATATTTTCCAGTAATAGATTAGCGTTTGTTATGTCCTTTTCTTTAACATATTTGTTGATCTCTTTTTGGGTATTCATCAATAAATTAGCCTCTTTTTTGCCTTTCTCTTCCCAGGCATCTTTCAAGCCCACTGTTTTATTGAAGACTAATTGGCCTTCTTTACTATCTTTATCAACATTAAAATAACCAAGGCGCTGAAATTGGAATTTGTCCCCAGCACATGCCGTTACCAAACTAGGTTCTACAAATCCTTTTACGATTTCAAGAGAACTCGAATTGATAAATTCAAGGAAATTTTTCTCTTTGTGGCTGTCCGGCGCTTCATCCGTGAACAGACGATCATAAAGACGCACTTCCGCCTCGACAGCATGTTTGATAGAAATCCAGTGCAAGGTACCTGCTACTTTTCTTTGAGAAGCTTCGCTCCCACTACCGCTTCGGCTGTCTTCATCATAAGTAACATGAATTTCCGTAATGGTTCCATCGGCGTCCTTTACTACGCTTTCGCCCTTGATGATATATCCGTTTTTAAGTCGAACCTCATTACCTATACTCAATCTAAAAAATTTCGGAGGCGCTACTTCCAAGAAATCGTCTCTTTCTATGTATAATTCACCTGAGAAAGGAACTTGTCTAAACCCGGCACTCTCGTCTTCCTGGTTGTTTTCGGCTTCCAGCCATTCTTCTTTTCCCTCCGGATAATTGGTAATAATAACTTTAACAGGGTCTAAAACAGCCATTACTCTGGGTGCTGTCTTATTTAAATCTTCTCGTAAGCAAAACTCCAAAAGGGAAACATCGATCACGTTTTCACGCTTGGCTACCCCGATGATGTCACAAAATTTTCGAATAGAATTTGCGGTGTATCCACGTCGTCTCAAACCCGAAATGGTCGGCATCCTCGGATCATCCCACCCGTTAACAATATTTTCTTGAACCAATTGCAGCAGTTTTCGCTTGCTCATTACAGTGTAATTCAGATTTAAACGTGCAAATTCATATTGATGAGGCCTTACCATTTTTTCATCATAAATTTGATCCAAAAACCAGTTGTATAACTCGCGGTGCATCACAAATTCAAGCGTACATATCGAATGCGAAATTTGTTCTATATAATCGCTTTCACCATGGGCATAATCGTACATCGGATAGATATTCCAATCGTTTCCGGTCCTATGATGATGACGGTGCAAAATTCGGTACATTAAAGGATCGCGCATCAACATATTAGTCGACTTCATATCGATTTTGGCACGTAAAACGTGACTCCCTTCGGGGAAATCACCATTTTTCATACCTTCAAACAAGGTCATATTTTCCTCGATAGAACGGTTTCTGTAAGGACCGTCAACACCAGATTGAGTTGGAGTCCCTTTTTGAGCGGCCATGTCTTCAGAAGATTGGCTATCTACGTATGCTTTCCCGTTTTCAATCATGGCAACAGCCCAATCGTAGAGTTGCTGAAAATAATCGGAAGAATACAATTCTTCCGACCAATTAAAACCCAACCACAGCAAATCTTCTTTGATTGCATCTACATATTCCTGCTCCTCTTTCGCCGGATTAGTGTCGTCAAAACGCAAGTTGACTGGCGCATTGTACTTTAACCCCAAACCAAAATTCAAACAGATCGATTTGGCATGGCCAATGTGCAAATAACCATTAGGCTCCGGCGGAAAACGAAAGCGCAATTTATCCTGTGGAAAACCGCCGGCTAAATTTTCTTCTATTATTTGTTCTATAAAATGCAGTGATTTTTCTTCTGTAGACATGTTGTTGTATTAAAAAAGCAAAGTTACCAAAAATGTCGTGCAAACGATTAATCGGCAAGTTGTTTATTTGGTATTGGTAATCAAAAAAGAAATTATTTGTACTTTTATCGATTAAACGAATAACTAAATTAACAAATACACTTAAATGGGAACTATAAAATTAAAAAATATCCGCACTTATTCATACCACGGTTGTCTGATAGAGGAAGGAAAAATCGGCTCTGATTATTCAGTCGATCTGGAAATAAAGACCGATTTGAGAAAATCTTGTCTGTCGGATAATTTAGAGGACACAGTAGATTATGTACTGTTGAATTCCATTGTCGTCGAAGAAATGGAGATTCGTTCTCATTTATTGGAACATGTGGCACAAAGAATAATCACCAGAGTATTTAGCGAAATTCCTGAGGTTTCCAGAATACTTTTGGGTGTTTCTAAGCTGAATCCTCCAATTGGCGGTGATGTAGAAGCGGTTACAGTAGAATTGGAAGAATATAGAAGCTAAACAAATGGATTTGTTTAGCAAGCGATAATCTTTTTTTGAAAGTTTCTAAAATTAAACTTTTAATCTCTAAACTTTTTAAGTACTTTTGCCATCCATTCAACAATGGCGTCGTGGCCGAGTGGCTAGGCTGGGCTCTGCAAAAGCTCCTACTCCGGTTCGAATCCGGACGATGCCTCTAAAACCTTCAAAGAAATTTGGAGGTTTTTTTTATGTCTAATTTTTAAGAAAAATTAAGTAAAACATAGGTTCGAATCCGGACGAAACGAATAAAACTCAAAGAAATTTGAAGGTTAATTTTAAGTCTAATTTTTAAGAAAATATAGGTGGGTATTTCGGTCGGACCGTGCCACCCATTTCGGTTGAAATGGTGCCACTTTGAAAGATATTACAATAATACAAAAAGTTTGTTCAGTTTAAAAATTTGCTTTTCTCATAGACTCACCTGTTAGTTCTATTCTATGAGAGGAATTTACAATCCTATCTAGCACTGCATCGGCAATAGTACAGTTCCCAATTATGTCATGGTATGCAGATACCGGTATTTGAGAAGATAGTATTATTGATCCTTGATTGTGTCTTTGATCAACAATATCTAATAAAGCTTCCCTAGACTGATTATCAAATGGTTGTAGACCAAAGTCATCTAAAATAAGTAGATCTGACTTTAGTATCTTTTTAATTTCTCTTAGGTAGGTCCCGTCTAATTTGCTTATTTTTAATAAATTAAAAAGATTAGCGGTGTTATAATACAAGACTTTATAATCCATTAAACATGCTTGATGTCCTAGAGCCTGAGCAAGATAACTCTTTCCAACTCCGCAAGATCCAGTTAAGATTACATTCTGTTTTTTGAGAATAAAATCCAATGTTCCTAGGCGAGTGAACATATTCTTATCAAGGTCTCTATTTTGAGTATAATTTATATCTGGCATGCTTGCACTTTGTCTAAACTGAGCCTGCTTAATTAGTCTTTCGATTTTGCGGTTTTGCCTATTCTCATACTCGTGATCTGTTAGTAAACCAATGTACTGGTCAATGGTAAATGACATCATTGTATTGTTTTTAATGTGACTGTGATGAAGCTGTGCCATGTCGTTAAGCCTCATTGCTTTTAGCTTTTCGATAGTTTGATTATTATCCATATTATTATATTTAAGATTACTATTTATTGGTACGCAGAGGCTCCTCTGATGTTTTGATGTACTGGTATATGATTAGTATTAGCGTCCAGTTCTTGGAGCAGAGTTTCTTTGAGATCCATATTGTGACGCAGGATGTTTTTGATATGGGTATAGGCCGCAATATTAGCATTCAAGGCAATCTCACAAGCTTTATCAAGTCTTTGTGATCCATAACTCTTATGTAGTTGTATTAAGCCAATAACCCTTTTGTATCCAATCTCAGGATATTCTACATTACACAGAATCTTCTCTACGCATTTCACTAAATGAGCACCGTGTGGAGCTGCTTGATTTTTAAAATACTCAGGACTCCAACTGGTATAGCTTTGATGCGTACTAGATAGGTGTTCCTTAATTGTATTGTAATTCCCTTTTTTTGGATTTCGCTTATGTGTGGCAATACGTAAATGATTATAGTAAACTTCTACGGAAGTATTTGTGTAGTGAATCATTGTATGATGGCCTATATAGCGATAAGGAACACTATAATAGCTCTTATCAGGCGAAAAATATACATATCCTATTTTCTGTACCTTCGCTCTTTTATAATCTTTTATTTGATAAGTACTGCCGGGTAATGCTTTTAAGTATTGTCTTTCCACAGATTGAAAGAGCTCTACACGACTTGCTTCTTTACGCTGAAAAAGCAATTGGTTATAAGTGGTCAACATACGTCTTAGCTCTGCATTGAGTTCTTCCAAAGAAAAGAAAGTTATCTCTCTAATGGGATAGTAAATTCTTTGATAGACAAGGTGTACAGCGTTTTCCACTAAGGCTTTGTCTTGGGGAGCATAAGTACGAGTTGGATTAACTATGCAATTATAATGGCTAGCAAAGTCTTTAAAGCTTCTGTTTATTTGTGATTCATACTTACTTGCACGAGATACAGCTGATTTTAAGTTGTCTGAGACTATTGCCAAAGGAACACCTCCATAAAAGTTTAGTGCATTAACACAGCATATTATAAGATCTTCTTTCTTCTGACTCTGGCAGGCTTGCACATAGGTATATTGGCTATTGGGAAGTATAGCTACAAAGACTTCTACAGGTATAATTTCCCCTGTGTTTTGATTAACATAAGAGAGTTTTTTACCAGCAAAATCAATGTACATCTCTTTGCCTGGCTCATGCTCTAACTTCATAGAACCTTTTACCTCTTTATATTTTCGGTTATAATGCTCCATAAACTGTGTGTAGCTGTAAGGATTAGCCATAGTTTGAGCATATTGTGTATAATGATATAGAAAAGTAAATCCAGGATGGTTACGAGCTTTATTAACCGTCTCGAAATAAAGCATTAAATCGTTATGCCGCTGCGTGTCAACAGTTGTAAAGCTAGAAAAGAGCTCTGATAGTTGTTCGACATCGAACGAGAGTAATTGTTGTAAAGAGTATTTACAGCCTTCAAATAGCTGCATATAGGTATTTACAGTATTGCGAGAAATACCTAATGTACTTCCTATTTTACGATTGCTATAACCGTCCAAATGTAAAGTAATGATTTGTTTTAAGTCCATAGGATCAAGTTTATTAGCCATATCGTATTGTTTTAGATAACAACAAGATAGTAGCTGATTTTGATCTTTCAAAGTGGCACAAATCGAACCGGAATACCATGATTTATTAGTCAAGTGACACAAATTGAACCAAAATAGTGGCACAAATCGAACCGGAATACTGTGACTTTTTAGTCAAGTGGCACAAATCGAACCGAAATAGTGGCACAAATTGACCGAAATGGGTGGCACGGTCTAACCGAAATCAGTGGCACAAATCGAACCGAGATATCCATTATGAAAAAAAGAAACTTATCATTACTAAGATTATTAATCTTAGTATCGTTTGCACTATTGACTTCTTGCACAAATGACAACAATTCAGAAGACTATAATTTAGAGGGAAAATATACTCATTCAATTATTGGTTGTGATAATAATGGAAATGCTGAAATTAACTGTGTAGAATTCATTAATTTCATTGATAATTCCAATGTTGATGTTCTTATCGGAGGTGGCGACATTGTTTACAGAACAAAATATAGCATTAAAGATAATAAAGTTCAATTCGAGAAAATTGGCGGTTTGAACTTTGACATTTCATACAATATCCAAAATGAATCGACTCTTAATCGAATTGAAGATAGTGGAATTTGGGTAAAAAAAGAATAAAAACTACTTACAACAACCATTTTGAGCTAGCTGGAATTTAGTGGAATTAACATTTCGCATCAAGTTTTCGTTTAGCCGAAAATTGAGCGGTTACGAACTTCCAGCCATCTCAAAGT
>Ga0209002_10001190_pt1 | contig 21038 bp, 21 predicted proteins | sample Rifsed16ft2_FD_184010 | JGI IMG/M metagenome (GOLD analysis project Ga0209002, IMG submission 184010) | Soil microbial communities from Rifle, Colorado, USA - sediment 16ft 2 (version 2) | ecosystem: Environmental > Terrestrial > Deep subsurface > Rock core/Sediment | place: Rifle, Colorado... | reverse complement strand
TAAAGGTTTTGCAGGAGTCATTTTTCACTGATTTCCTCTTTAAAATGTGAACTTAGGGTCTGAAATTGCTGGTTCACGTCTACTTAGGGCACCCTAAGTATATAAATTTTGCGAGAAAAAGCTTCGTGTAGTCCACATTAGAGGAAGGATTTACACATAAATCTGGGTTTTATAGGGAAAGATGAAGAAAGGGCCCTAAATGAACACTAAAACTCACCACCAAAGGTTATTTGAAATGTAGGAGTCTGATGATCTTGCTGTTGTATTTTTTTCACATAATCTAAATAAGCATCGCATACACTATAAGCTTTTTTTCTGTTATCTTTTCTTTTAGGGTGTGTGTATACATAATCTGGTTCTTTTGTCGTGTCAAGACCATACCATGCCCGGAATGTAATTTCCCAGCCAGGAGTCAGACGGGGATCTGATCTTAATTGCTGTGCATTTATTTTATAAGGCTCAGCAGGAATCTCTTTTATCTCGCATTTCATTTGCCTTATTTTTCGGATATTCTCTATAGAAAAATCTTCGGGAAGTTTTTCAGGGCATCCAGTCAATAATATTGCCAGGGGAATTACTCCTGTATGAATCAGCCCCTTTTTCAATCTTTCTGACAATGTCATCCAGTATTATATTGGTTAACGATGATATTTAAGAATTATTGTATGGAACAAGGCATTTGAAAACAGAAAAATGTGCACTTAGGCAACCTTAGTCATAGGTAGACGGTCTTTTCTTATTGATACTTTGAGACTTTGAATAGAGAGATGCAAAAGATGCTCGAGGCTTCTGCGGCCTAACACTCTTCTTCTTATGCCTTCTATTACTTCTGGATTCTCTAAAATTCGTAAATAATTACCATTAACAGGATGGATTCTTACTAGTCGGGAGGGAATGTCTTCTTGAGGATATATCTCGCCTTTATAGCTGATTCCGAGATAGCCTTGCTGTCCACGATATATAACATAGACTAGCTTTGCACTTTGTGCTCCCGAGCCATTATGTAATCTACCTCTTGTTCTTGCTGTCATGATTGATTTTCCCGTTCACTAAGGTCAGCTTAATTAAAACCAATAAAGTTAAATTAAAATAAAGAAATAAAATAAAAATCAGAGATTATCTCTTTCTTGAGCCGTAGTTTCTCATGAGCTTGGTTATGCCTATTACGAGGAAGGACAATCCGATCAACCAGCTTGCAGCTCCCTCTGTCAATGATCCATACCAGCCTCCAACAGCCAATACCCAAAGGAGACCGACCAAGGTCATAAGCCATGCAGTCAATTTTGCCATATAAATACAACCTCCTTTTCGATTTATTATTTAAGACAAAAGGGTTTATAAATTTTTCAACTTGAGGGATTTGATTTTTAATAACTTGCAAAAATGGACGGGAATTAAAAGGATAATTTTGGAAATAAAAGAGCAAAAAGTAGTTTTGCCGTCGTTGTGGATAGTGGCTGATGCAAAAATTTGCATCAATTTTCTTTTGTGGGGCACTTTTGTTCACTAAGGTTATCTTTGTGCACTTGTGCTTGCTGGACTGTTTGGCTGTTTACCGCTGTTTGCACAGGCTGTTTGGTGCTGTTTACTGGCGTTTTTCTTGTGTTTTTTAGGCAGTTATTCGGTTATTCTTTAATATAATTTAAATATTTTTTTGGGAAGATTTGGATTGGTTTTGGTATTTTTCGTCGGGAAAACAAAAAATATATAAACAGGGTTTGTTAAATTATTGCATGTTTGGGTGGCTGTTTGGAAAAAAAGAGGTTGAAAGGCTAAAAGAGGACACTAAAAAGGGTTTTGAATCTGTGAAAAAAGACATAGATTCTGTTGGAACATGGATCAAACACCTGGATTCTGAGAAAAATTCACAAAAAAAGGAGATAGATGAGATAAAGGAGGTTTTGTCGTCGTTGCAGACAGACCTTGAAGGGATGAAAAATGTTGTTTCCATCATGAACGAACTCAGGCCGGGAAGAAAAAACCAAACAACCAAACAGGTGTTTGATAAACAAACAGCTGTTTATGCTGTTCAAACAGGTGTTCAAACACCTGTTCAAACACCGAATTTTGACCAATTTTCGGTAACTGAGAGAGCAATTCTTTGGGTGCTTCTGAATTCAGACCTGAAGCTTGGATATGACGACCTGGCAGCCATGCTTGGAAAAGAGAGATCAACCATAAGAGGCCATCTGAACCGGATAAAACAGAAGAGCTGGGGTATAATAGAAGAATTTATCGAAAAAAACGGGAAAAAGAGGGTTTTTGTTCCTGAAGATATCAAGGAAAAGCTGCTGAAAAGGGTAAAAATGAGAGATGGGAAGAAGGAAAAGGACAAAAAACAGTGATTTTTAAGGAAAATTAGCCTGAAAACAACGAAAAGTGAGAGTTGTAATAGGTAAGAAATAAAGAATAGATAGTTGTTCGGTGTGGGGCTTAATTTTTATTGTTAAAATTTCACTAGATATCTCTCAACTGAAGAATCGTCGAAAGTGAGGCTATCTTCTTGAGGCTCTGGGAAATGCTCAGCTTTATCTGCTTGTTGTTGATCTTCTTTTTCTCGACGGGAATTCCTTTTTTCAGGAGCCTTCCTATGTAGTCCCTGATCGAGCTTTCTGTAAGGCCGAGCTTGTCGGCAAGGGTCTTGTAATCCACAGGACCGCTGTCTTCCTCCAGCTGATAAAGGGCTGAGAAAACGAGAGTTTCCTGGTCTGTGAGCTGCTTGAACTTGAGCCTTATCTCCTTCTTCAGGCCATCGAGGGAATCTAATATACTGGCAGCATCCTCTATCGAGTTTTTTGTGGGCTCTTTTTTAGGGAAAAATGGTCTTTTTAAGGGGTTTAGGGATGCGTTGTCTGTCTGTTGGTCTGTCTGTCTGTCTGTTGGAACCCCTTCATTTCCAGTGGAAAAGAGCCTATTTCCCTTATTAAATTGTGTGGGATGTGTTGGATTTTGTGCCGGAAGTGTCTGATTTATCTGCCTGTATGCTGGATGTGCTGGAACAGGCCTTTCATGGGTTTCTAGGGTAAAATGATTGAGAATTTCGCAGATTTTAATCATCTCATCCCTCATTGCCTTTATGTCTTCCTTCAGGCTCAGAAGTTCTGAACCCAGGGCATCTATATCCTTTCTAACCTTCTGAAATGCTTCTTTCACCTGGTCTTCTCTCGTCTGTTCCATTATTGTTGTTTTTTTAAGATAAAGGCTATATAAAAAGTTTAAGTTGTTTCAGTGTATGCATTGGAGTTGGACTTATATGCCTTATATGCTGCATCTGTGAGTTTCCACCTGGATCTCTTCAGGTACTGTTTTCCTCTCGGGTTTTTCCTGATCTCTGCCACGAGGTTTTTTTTCTTCATCTCTGTGAGGAGGTTTTTAATGAATTCCTCATCTCTGGCAACTTCCCCAGCTATATAGGATGTGAAGGCAGGCCTCATCGACAGGGAATAGAGCAAAGCCAGGATCTGCTCTGAGATTTTATCCTTCTTTTTGTCAGAGATCTTCATAGAAAAAGTCTGATTCTCTCTTTTAAATTATTTTTCTTTTTGCGGCCTCAGGGTTGGAAGGGGAAGATGCAGGGGAAGGTTCAGCTCGTCCTCTAGATGCAAAGACTTGAGGGAAGCTTTTCTCATTATGATGTTGAAGAGAAAGGTCCTGAATGTTTCCGGCATTTGCTTTTTTTTCCATTCTTTCAGTACCTCTTTAGCCTGCTTTTCCTCTAGGGAAAGGAGCGCTGTCCCTTTCAAGTCTATGTTTGCGTATCCGGGCTCGTACTTTACAGTGTAGGAAAACTTTGCCTGCAAAAGATCCTCTTTTGTCTTCAGAATGTCTGATTCTATCTGCTTGATTTCAGAAATATCTATGTTGGTTTTTATGTTGAGCTTTTCTGTCCTATCCTTGAGCTTTTCAATGCTTATCTTGTCGAAGTTAAAACCGATTATTCTCATGAAACTAAAGAGAAAGCCTGATTTTTAAATTTTTATATTTGAATGTGTAAGAAAGGAATCTTATTCTGAACGCTTGTGTTTAAACTAAGTCTTCTTCCGAGACTATGACAAAATCCCCTATAGCTATGATGGAGTTGTGGGGAATCAGCAGCTCGTTTGAGGAGGTTCTCTCCAGGTTCAGGTTCCTCGTGTATGGTGTAGTGTCTTTCACAACAACACTTATGAGCTCTCCGGACCTGGTTTCAAAGGTCACGTCCTTGACGAACCCTAGCCTTTTTCCTTCTTTGGTCACTATCATCTTTCCAACGATAGAGGTGAATGGGTTTTTTTCTCCTTGCATGTAAAAGTTAGATAGAAATAATATATAAACTTTTCTGTAAATCTAAATAGATTTCAGAGAATATGATATGGGGGTAAAAGTTCCCTGTTTTTCCCACACACCCCTTCTTTTCCAGTAGAAATCTTTATAAAAGAATTTCGAATTTTTATATATATTATATATATTTAAAAAAATTTATATTATATATTATATATATCAATGAAAAATCCAGAAAATATTCTGAAATTCATGAAAAATAATAAATTTTCTTTCAAAATCAGATTTTTTCCCGTTTCCATGGGAAATTGAGGTGTTCTTCTTAATCAGTGGTTATAAGTCTTTATATAAAAGAGGAATTTTTTGCCGATACTGTTTTGTTTTTTTGTGCATTTTCCACAAGAAACAAACGTGTGAGAGGACAGAGGGGAATGAAATCAGACTTAGACAAAATTTTTGAATCTTTCGACGGCAACAGAATTTTCAAGGACAAGTCCATACTGCAATCCAACTACAGGCCAGAGGAAATTCCTCACAGGGAAGAGCAGATAAAGCAGGTCGCCTCTGTCCTAGCCCCTGTGTTGAGGGGAGAAAAGACCAGCAACCTTTTTCTTTATGGGAAAACCGGAACAGGAAAAACCCTTTCCATACTGTACATGAAGGACCAGCTCATCAAAAGGGCAAAAAAAGACGGAGACTTCAACCTCAGGATAGAATACCTCAACTGCAAACTGAAAAAAGTCTCAGACACAGAGTATAGGATACTTGCAGAAATAATAAAAAAGCTCGGCGGAGAAGTCCCGAACACAGGGCTCCCCACAGAGACGGTTTACAGCAAATTTATAGAGATTATAGATAAGGAAAAGCAGTTTTTGGTCTTGATTCTGGATGAGATAGACCAGGCAGTGAAAAAAATTTCCAGCGATTTCCTCTACAATCTAACGAGGCTGAACTCCGAGCTGTCAAAGACCCAGATATCCTTTGTCGGAATAAGCAACGATCTGACTTTCTTGGATGGCTTGGATCCGAGGGTGAGAAGCAGCCTTTCAGAGGAGGAGATTGTTTTCCCCCCATATAATGCTATTCAGCTCCAGGAAATTCTGAACAAGAGATCACAAGAGGCCTTCAAGGAAAAAGTGGTTCAGGAAGGGGTGATTGCAAAATGCGCAGCCCTTGCCGCTAGGGAGCATGGGGATGCGCGAAGGGCCCTGGATTTGCTGAGGATAGCAGGGGAGATAGCAGAGAGGGACAACTCCAGAAAAATTCTGATGAAGCACCTGGACGAGGCAAACACAAAAATTGAGAGGGACAAGATTCTGGATGTCATCAAAACAGAGCCGAAACAGTTCCAGTACGTCCTTCATTCGATAATAACCCTTTCAGAGAAGAGCAAAGGCAGCCCGGTGTTCACTGGAGATGTCTATAATCTGTATGGGGAAGTCTGCCTGAAGAACAAGGCAGAAGTCCTGACGCAGAGGCGCGTTTCCGACATCATACAGGAGTTTGATATGCTTGGAATAATCAACGTAAGGGTTGTTTCAAAAGGCCGCGGCGGGCGAATGAGGGAAATAAAGCTCGCGATAGCAAAGCCCATAGTAGAGAAGGCAAAGGAAATAATTCAGGAAACCCTGGATTACAAATAGCCACAAGCAAGATGCTCTTAAAATTAAAAAACAAAAATGGACTCGAAAGAAATTCTCAGGTACTGTATTGAAAAAGGGCTGCTGGTAAATCCAGAGGTTTTGACCCTTTTCAGCGAGACTGCAGATGAAGATTCTGTAAAACTGATAATAGAAAAAATAGGGAATTATGCCCAGAAGAAAATAATAACCAAAGATCTCCTTGAAAAAAACAGGGAGCAAATCAGCGAATTTTTCCTCGAGCTTCCAAAGGAAAACCAGAAAAAACTCGAGAGGCTAAAAATCAAGCTTGGATTGCAGATAGAAATCTCCAAGGAAAGCTCTGTGATTGCCAGCCCGACAGTAAAAACCTTTTCCATTGAAGATTCCGCAGAACTAGAGCCCCAGGTGAGGGTTCTTTCAAAAACCCCCTCTTTCAGAAAAAAGGTGGAGATAGAGGACTTTGTAAAAAACATAAGAAGCAGGTTTCAGGATATAAAAGAAATCCTGCAGGAGCACCCTGAGCTGGAAGGCCTTGTTTCCATAAACAAACTTTCCAAGGCGAGGCAGAAAATCTCAATAATAGGAATTGTTTCTGATAAAAGACTGACAAAGAACAAAAATATCCTCTTGGATGTGGAGGATCTGACAGGAAAGATAAGGATTCTCGTGAGCCAGAACAAATCCGAGCTTTACAAAAAGGCAGAGGACATTTCCCTCGACACCATTGTTGGATTCAGCGGATTTGGAGACAGGGAAATATTTTTTGCAAACAGCATAGTTTTTCCAGACGCCATGGTATCAGAAAGAAAAAAATCCCCTTCCGAAGAGAGCGCCCTTTTCATAGGCGATATGCATTACGGAAGCAAGCTTTTCATGGAGGAGAGCTTCCTGAAATTCATAGATTACCTCAACGGGAAACACGGGAAAGCGGGCGAGGTTGAAAAAATAAAATACCTTTTCGTGCTCGGGGACCTGGTTGCAGGGGTCGGAATTTATCCTGGCCAAAAAAAAGACCTCAAGGTGGAGGACCTGGAGGCGCAGTTTCAGGGGCTCGCAGAATTATTGAGCAGGATAAGGAGAGGAATCAGAATAATAATCTCTCCCGGAAACCACGACGGCGTGCGTCTTATGGAGCCGCAGCCTGTTCTCGATGAAAAATATGCGTGGCCCCTCTATAATATGAAAAATGTGATTCTTACGGCAAATCCCTCTTATGTGAACATCGGCGCAAAGAAAAATTTTTCAGGGTTCGACATTCTTACCTACCACGGATTTTCTTATTCATTTTATGCAAACACTGTTCCGAGCCTTGTTGAAAAAGGCCTGAACGAGCCGGATAAGGTCATGGCCTATCTTTTAAAAAACAGGCATCTGGCGCCGACATATTCTTCTATACAGACTTACCCATCTGAAAAAGATGAGCTTGTAATAAAAAAAGTTCCAGACGTCTTTGTTTCAGGGCATACCCACAAGTGCGCTGTTTCCTATTACAACAACATCCTTATTATTTCAGGCTCAGGATGGGAAGAAGAAACAGAATACCAGAAAAGAAAAGGAAACCAGCCCGATTTCTGCAAGGTCCCCATGCTCAACTTAAAAACAAGGGCGGTAACAATCCTCGATTTTGACACAAAGGAGGAACATGCAAAAGTTTTGCATCAGAAAACTGAAGTATAAAAAAATGAAAATAGCAATAGATATTGACGGCGTTTTGTTAGACACTATACCCACACTTAATGATTTTTACAATAGAATGCATGGAACGGAATTTAGGGTTGGGGATTACAGGCACCATGATTTGGAGAAGACATGGGGGGGTTCCAAAGAATATGCTGTTGGGGTTGTTGAAGAATTTTTTAAAAGTCCCGACGTTTTGAAAATAATGCCTATGCCATACTCTCGGGAAGGAATCGCTGTTCTTTCCAGAAGCCATGAATTATTTTCCATTACCTCAAGACCAGAATCAATGCGCGTACTAACTGAAAATTTTCTTAGAAAGAACTTCAATACTTTTATAGAAAGGGTAATTTACACAGGGCAATATGTGGCTGCAGCGTCAGAAATGGACAAAGGAAGAATTTGCATTGCAGAAGGGGCAGATCTTTTAATCGAAGACTGCCTTGAAATAGCATTAAACGCTGCCAATACTGGATTAGATGTTTTTTTGTTTAATAATTCCCACAATCAATTAAATGGAAATTATGCCGCTATTCCTCCAAGGTTGTTAAGAATAAAGGGCGGCTGGCAGGAAATTGTTGAAAGACTAAAATGAACACGCAGCAATATCTGAAGGAAATAGAGAAAAGAACCAAAGAGGTTTATGCCGTAGCAGAGGAGGCGAGGGGCAAAGGCCTTGACCCTGCGGACAAAGTTGAGATTCCCCTGGCGAGAAGCCTTGCCGAAAAAGTCGTGAGCTTAGTTTCAACGATTTACCCCCAGATGGTGGACTCGGGGATAGTGGAGAGAATCACCGAGCTGGAGAAAAAATTCGGAAAACTGGACCCGTCAATTTGCCTGCAAATCGCAGAGGAAATCGCAAAGCAAAAATTCTGCAAGTTTCCGAGCCTGAAGGAAGCCATAGAGGCAGGAGCAAGGACAGGCATAGCATACATAACTTTAGGAGTTGTTTCCAGCCCGATAGAGGGACTGACAGAGATAAAAATAGTGAAGACCTCGGAAGGGAAAGAGTATTTCAGCCCCTATTTCTCAGGCCCTATAAGAAGCGCAGGAGGGACCAGCGCAGCATTTTCCCTTGTCATTATAGATTATCTGAGGGAACTCTTCGGATATGCAAAATATGACCCCAGAGAAGAGGAAATAAAGAGAAGCGTTGTCGAGATGCGCGACTATCACGAAAGGATTACCAATCTGCAGTATATGCCAACAGACGAGGAAATAAGATTTCTGGCAAGGTATCTTCCTATTCAGGTAAATGGAGATCCATCTGAAACTCTCGAAGCTTCCAATCACAAAAACCTGGAAAGGATAGAGACCAACTTTGTGCGAAGCGGGTTTTGCTTGGTTATGGGGGAAGGGATAGCACAAAAAGCAAAAAAAATTTCCAAATACATATCTTCTTTGAGAAAAAAAGGGTTCAGGCTGAGCGACTGGAATTTTCTGGAGGAATATGTCAAAATTCATGAAAAGAGAGACGCGGGAAAAATAGAAGCTGCTCCGACATATATCCAGGATCTTGTTGCAGGGAGGCCTGTATTCGGGCATCCTTCTGAATCAGGAGCCTTCAGGTTCAGATACGGCCGCAGCAGAGTCTCAGGATTCAGCGCAGCCTCTGTGCATCCAGCAACCATGGAGATCACAGACGGTTTTATTGCCATAGGAACCCAGCTCAAGATAGAGAAGCCTACGAAAGGATGCATTGTTACTGTCTGCGATTCTATTGACGGACCGATAGTCAAGCTGTTTAATGGAACAGTCAGGAAAATAAAAACGAGGGAGGAAGCGAAGGCACTTTATCCCGATACAGAAGAGATAATTTATATTGGAGACATACTTTTTCCTTTCAGCGACGTTACAAACAGGAACTTTAATCTCCTGAAGCCAGGATATGTGGAGGAGATATGGAAGCTGGAGCTCAGAGAAAAAAATCCCCAACTTGAAAAGAGCACCGATGCCTGGAAAATAAGTCTTGAAAAAGCAGTTGAGATAAGCCTCAAGGAAAAAATCTCTCTGAATCCAAAGTATATCTTCTACTGGACAGAAATCTCAAAGGAAGAATTCCTCGGACTGATAGAATGGCTGAAATACGGGAAAGCCAGCAAAAAAATAGTCCTCCCCTATACAAAAACAGACCAGGAAAAATTCAAATCTGGAAAAAGAGCCCTGGAACTTTTAGGAGTTGAGCATGAGGTAACTACGGAGAACGTGGTAATAAATTTTGAAAACAGCAGGGCATTATTTGCAAATCTCGGAATTGACTGGAAAATTTTAGATGGGGAAAATTCCAGTAAAGAGGCCATGTTGGAGGAAAGGGGATTAAGAAAAGATATTGATAATTATGAGGAAAAAGTTAACAAAACGATTTCTATCAAAGGCTTGGACAATTCTGATGATAAAAAGTATCTTGTTTTAGAAATTATAAATTCTATTTCAAAATTCAACATAAGGGACAAGGCAGGGGATTTCATAGGGGCAAGAATGGGCCGCCCGGAAAAAGCGAAATTAAGAAAATTAACAGGAAGCCCGAACGTTCTTTTTCCTGTGGGAAGCGAAGGCGGCAGGCTGCGAAGTTTCCAGTCAGCCCTTGAAAACGGAGGCATTTCAAGCGCATTCCCTATATTCTACTGCGAGAAGTGCAAAATGGAAACAATTTACAGGACATGCGAAACCTGCAACTCTAAAACCAGGAAGATGTTTTATTGCCATGACTGCGGAAAAACCTCCCTGGAGAGATGCAAGGAGCACAGAAGGTCTGCATCTTATTACAACAAAGTAATAGACATAAATCATTATTTTGAAAAGGCAAAGGAAAAACTGGGGCTTTCCAACGGAGAAATCCCTCCTTTAATAAAAGGCGTCAGGGGAACGAGCTCTGGTGACCATATAGTTGAAAACCTTTCAAAAGGAATATTGAGAGCGATGTTTGACCTTCAGGTGAACAAAGACGGAACGATAAGGTTCGATGCAACCGAAATGCCTTTAGTTTCTTTTAAGCCGAAAGAGATAGGCGTAAGCATGGAAAAATTAAGGGAGATAGGGTATGACAAGGACATTCATGGAGAAGAATTAAAAAACGAAAATCAAATTCTCGAGCTAATGCCTCATGACATCCTGCTTCCGAGTTCTCCCGAATCTCCTGACGGAAGGGCAGACGACATCTTCATGAGGATATGCCATTTCGTAGACGACATGCTTGTGAAATTTTATGACATGAAGCCTTTGTACAATGTAAAAAAGCGCGAGGATTTAGTCGGAAAACTCGGGGTTTGCATAGCTCCACACAACTGCGCAGGAGTTGTCTGCAGAATAATAGGATTTTCAAATACCCTGGGAATGTTTGCGAGCCCTTTCATGCATGCCGCAATAAGGAGGGACTGTGACGGAGACGAGGCAGCCATAATGCTTTTGGGAGATGTTCTTCTGAATTTTTCACGGGAATTCATCCCGCAGCACCGAGGAGGAACCCAGGACTGCCCCCTTGTTTTGAATGCAAGGATTGATGCCGGAGAAGTCGATGACCAGATCATGGATTTTGAACTCGTCGATGAATACCCTTTAGAGTTATACAGGCTCGCGGAGCAAAGAAAACATTCCTCTGAAATCCAGATAAGGGATGTAAGAACTGTACTGAAAGAGGGAAAAGATCCGTTCAAAGGACTGATGTTTACACACGACACTGAAAATTTCAACGATGGAGTTGTATGCTCCAGCTACAAACTTCTGGAAACAATGCAGGACAAGGTAAAGCATCAGATGGAGCTTGTTGAAAAAATAAGGGCTGCAAACACCAGTGAAACAGCCAGGCTTATCATAGAGAGGCATTTCCTTAAGGATTTAAGAGGAAATCTCAGAAAGTTTTCAATGCAGGAATTCCGCTGCGTTGCCTGCAACGAGATAATGAGGCGCCCTCCTCTGTCGGGAGTCTGCTCCAGATGCGGCGGAAAAATAATCTTCACAACCAATGAGGGAGGAATCAAGAAATACCTGGAGCCTGCGCTGGAACTCGCGAAAAAATACAACCTCTCTTCCTACATAAAGCAGAGCCTCGAGCTTACGAAGAGGCATATAGATTCCATATTTGGTAAGGAAATCGAAAAACAAGAAGGCTTATCGAAGTGGATTTGAAATAATTGTATATGAAAGGGGTAAATTAAAAGTGAAAAGAAAAAATTTTAAGATTTGGTCCACTATTTGGGCAGTTGTATGGGCTTTTTTTACTTTTGTAGCTTGGTATTATAATATGGGTCTTGGAACTATTGCTACATTAGGAGGAATTGCTTTAATGTTTGCATGGATATATGAACAGTCAAATATAAAAGATTAATTCTAAACTAAATATAACACTATCGTCGGCAGAAGCAGGCATCCCATCATCTGCGTCCTTCTCACGCCAAGGGAGATACAGTAAATTCCGGTGAATGCGGAAATTGCAAAAGCCAACAGCCCGAGAAATCCCGAAATCAGAAATACAACAGCTATGAGAACAATCAATGTGGATATTGAAAGTTTTGTATAATTTATCCTGTTCATCTTTTTGGAGAAGAAAGCGGAGAGTTTTTTGGTAAGGAAAAAAGAAATTATCCCGGAAATTAGCGCGACTATTAAAATAAGGATTAAAATTTTTTCTGAAGGAATTCCTATCAGTTCTTTTATTGCTGCGGCAGCTCCTGTCCTTGTTTTTAAGATTGCATAAAGAGAAAGGAAGGAGAAAGCCATGACGAGCGTGTTTGTGGCTCCGAGCAGAACGAGGAATCCTTTCCTGTCTGTTTTTGAAATCGTGTTTCCGAGAATTGCAGCCTGCCCGCTTCCCAAGCCAGGAAGAAAACCGCACAAGGGAGAGGCTATCAATGCCCCTAAAATAGGTTTTCTGAAACTGGTTTTTTCCTGTTCAAGGGTCTGCTCAGGAATCTGTGTCTTAGTTTTTATGGAAAAAATCAGACTGGAAGCACCGAACAGGCCTGTGAGCAAAGGAAGAAGAGGCTGATTCAGATTTTCAAGATTCAAAACTATAAGGCCGAGAATTCCTGCCAGAGAATAAGCCAGCAATGAATAAAATTTTTTCTTTTCCAAAAAAACCATTATCAATGAGACAAATATGAGAATCCACGGAATAAATGCCTGAGCCATAGGATATATTTTTTTGACAAGAACTATCAACGGAAATGCGAGAATCATTGTCAGTATTATCGCTGCGAGCCCTCCATAAGCAGTCAACATCACTGCAGCATGGCCTTTTCCTTCTTTGAGAAGCTCGTGCCCAGGCAATACGGAAAGTTCTGTGTCTGTGTCAGGACAACCCAAAAAAACAGAGGGAATGAAATCTACAAAGGTGTGGGTTATTGCCATAGAGGTTATGAAAACAACGAAGTATAAGCCAGGCATAAAAAATAAAAAAGAGACAGATGCAGAGACCAGCAAAGCGCCGATAAGATTTATGTGGATTCCCGGCATGAGGCCTGTGAAGGTTCCGGCAAGAATTCCGAGAAGGAGAAAGAGAAGAATTTCTATCAGCATTGAGATATATTATCTTTAATTGTTAAAAGCATTAGCGTGTTAAAAGATATGGTTTTCGTTAAATTTAATAATTGTCTTTCTTTCTGTCTGATATGGTAATGGGCGCTGAGGAAAGATTCAGGCTGATTGCAAGAAATACAGAGGAAATTGTGACAGAATCAGAGCTTAAGGAACTGCTGAAGAAAAAAGAAAAACCAGTTGTTTACCTCGGAACAGCGATAACCGGAAGGCCGCATGTAGCTTATTTTCTGTGGGTTCTGAAACTTGCAGATTTTCTGAAGGCAGGATTTAAGGTTAAAATTTTGCTTGCAGATTTACATGGGGCTTTGGACGGAACTCCCTGGGTAATCCTTGACAAGAGATATGATTATTATGAAAAAATAATTCCTCTGATGTTTGAGGCCATAGGGGTTGACACCAAAAATATGGAATTCGTCAAGGGAAGCGAATTTGAATTAAAGCCGGAGTATATGTATGATGTCCTGCAGGTTTCCTCTCTGGCATCTGTACATGATTTGAAAAAGGCTGCGTCAGAGGTTGTTAAATTCGGTGATAATCCGAAACTCTCGGGTTTTGTCTATCCGATAATGCAGATGATTGATGAGCAGTATCTTGGAGCAGATGTGCAGTACGGCGGAGCTGACCAGAGAAAAATTTTCATGTTCGCCAGGGAATACCATAAAAAGATAGGATACAAGCAGAGGGTGGAGGTCATGACTCCTATGATTCCCGGGCTTGTCGGAAAAAAAATGTCGGCTTCTGATGAAAAATCAAAGATAGACTTATTGGATGACGAGAAAGCAATAAGAAGCAAGATACAGAATGCAGAATGCGTTGAAGGAGATCCCGACAACGGAATAATGGCTTTCCTGAGATATGTCATAATGACCATGAAGCAGGATAAAAAAGAGAAGTTTGTTATCAAGCGGGATAAAAAATATGGCGGGGATTTAGTCTATAAAAATTATAAAGAGCTTGAGAAAGATTTTATTGATAAAAAGATCCATCCCCTCGATCTGAAGAATTCAGTTGCAGACGAGATTATCAATCTTTTGAAACCAATACACAAATACAGAAAAGAACTTGAAGTCTTGTCAAAAAAGGCTTATTCTTAGCGTGTTTTAAATTCAACGACATCCAGGTCTTTGAGCCCATGGTTCAAGCCTACTTTCTGCCCACGAAATTTTGAGCTTGGCCCCCATATTTTGGTTTCCTTTACTTTTCCATAATCTCTGAAGATTTTTTCCGCAACATCTTTGACAGTTGAATTTTGCTTCATAATCAAAGGAGAATCTGATTTGTCTTTTCCGGGCTCTTTTGTAAATACTCTTATCTTTCCGAACGCCTGGAAAATTTTTTCTTTCAGTTCTTCAAAACCTTTCCTTGTTTTTGTGGATATCACAACAAAATCATGCTTTTTGCTTTTGAGAGTCGCTTCTATTTTTCTCGTGTCCTGTGCTTCGTCCTTGATGTTGAATATTATTAATTTTTTCCCCTTAGCCCTGTTTAATTCAGGAAGTATTTTTTCTAAATCATCCAAGATTACTATAACAATCAGAATTACGTCGGCTGTGTTGACCAGGCCGCTGTCATAATAATCTGATTCTACTGCGGGAATTTCAATAAGCTGAATGTTTGTCCCTGCATATTTCATTATTCCTACGACAGGAGTTTTTGTGGTAAAATAGTAAGAGGCAATTTCAGGAGCTGCATTTGTCAGCGAAGAAAGAAGAGTGGATTTTCCCGAATTTGTGAAACCAACGATGACCGCCTGCATCTCCTCTTTTTTAATTCCGGGTTTTCCTCCCTTTCCCGATTTTTTGGATTTCTCCTGCTGCTCCAGAAATTTTTTGAGTCTTGTCCTTAATTGCGCCAGCAAGTTCTCGCTCCCCTTGTGCTTTGGGGCCACAGATATCATCTTTTTCAGTCTTTCAATTTTCTCTTCAAGGGTCTGTGCAGCCAAATATTCTTTTTCAGCCGCAATATACTCCGGATGTGCATTTATCGGCATACATATTTTAAACTATCCTGACTTAAAAAATTTATGACAATGGGAACTTCGTCCAGGCTTGGCCAAAGTAGAGATGATATGCTCCAAAAAATAATCCAGAAGAAGGAATTCTCCTGGCTTCCAAAAAAAGACGTTGAGACGGCTTTTTCACATTTTGAAAAAAGGCAGACCAGCGATGAAGAAAAAGTAAGGTTAACTAGGGAGCTGCTCCATAAGGTTTTCGGGGCATTTGGAAGCAGGAAGCTCCTGATTCCAAAAAAGAGAACAGAGGAGTGGATTTTGAGAAAACACCTTTCAACCAGGGAAAGGCTTCCATATTACAGGGAAATTTACGAAAGAATTCTCAGGGGACTTGGAAAAAAGATAAGCATCCTTGACCTTGGCGCAGGAGTCAATGGTTTCAGTTACAGGTATTTTAGAGAAATTGGATTTGATGTTAATTATACCGGGTTTGAGGCTACAGGACAATTTGTTGAATCGATGAACAATTATTTTAAGAATAACAAAATAAAAGCAAAGGCATTGCATCTAAGCTTATTTCAATTAGGGGAGATAAAAAAATTAATTAAAAAAACCGAAAGACCGAGAGTTATCTTTTTGTTTAAGGTTCTGGATTCTTTAGAGATGCTGAAAAGAGACTGTTCCAAGGAACTTGTATCTGCAATTTCCCCTGCTGCAGACAGGACAATCGTAAGCTTCGCGACAGAGAGCATGGTAAAAAGGAAAAAATTCATGGCCAAAAGAACCTGGTTCCTTGATTTTTTAAAAGAAAATTTTTCTGTTCTTGATGATTTTGAGATTGGAAAAGAGAGATACCTGGTCTTTAAAAAGTAAAATTTATATAGAACTTTCATTTTAACTTGATATACAATGGATCAGCAAAATCCACAGCCTGCAGAACAACAGCAATTTCAGCCCCAACCACAGCAACCAGTAGAACCAGAGCCGGAAAAAAAGAATAACTGGAAAATCTGGATAATGATTATTGTTGTCGTAATAATCGCGGCAGGCCTCGGATTTTATTTCCTCTCTTCTTAAACTTCCTAAAAAATTCCCGGATTAATCTTTAAATACCTCAGAATCTTTTTTAATGAATGTACAATAAATTCTTCAGGAAAATTCTGAAAAATGGGATGACTCTTATTTTTGAAAAAAGAAACCTGCCTGTCGTCAGTGTAGGTATTGCAGTGCGACACGGAGGAGTTAACGAATCCTTATCAGAAAGGGGAATTTCCCATTTCATCGAGCACATGCTTTACAAAGGAACAAAGAAAAGAACATACAAGCAAATTTCTCAGGAAATTGAGAAAAATGGGGGAATTATGAACGGATTTACCGAAGAACAGATAACCGCATTTTTCTGTAAGATGCCGTCGGACAAGCTGCACATAGCCCTCGATGTTTTAAGTGACATGGTCAAAAATCCGCTCTTTGATGCAAAAGAAATGGAAAAAGAAAGAAAAGTCATTTTTGAAGAGATGGAAATGGATCGCGATGAACCTATGCGTTATTCTTTTGATAAAATCCAGGGTTTTTTATATGAAAATCCTCTCGGAACTCCTTTGATAGGAACCCATGAAAGCATGAATTCCATTGACAGAAAAAAGATGCTCAAAAAATTCAGAGAAGTTTACAAGCCGAACAATATGATGCTCTGCGTTGTTGGTCAGGCGGATTTTGATGAGCTGATAAAATTTGTGGAAAAAACATTCGGAAAAAAGAGAGGCACAATAAAAAAACAAAAGATATCCTTGAAGCACGATCATAAAATTGAAACAAGAAAAGGAATAGACAGGGCAAGCATGGTGCTCGCATTTCATTCCCCACTGTCAACTGACAGAAAAATCTATGCCTCTAAAGTTTTAATTGCCATAATGGCTCTCGGAATGTCATCGCGGCTTTTTAGTGAGATAAGGGACAAGAGAAATCTGGCTTATGCCGTCTTTGGGGATGTGACTGCAAACAAGGAGTTTTCTTACAGCTATGTTTATGTAGGGGCCATGAAGGAAAATCTTGAAAAAATTAAGAACATCATCCTCGACGAATTCAAAAAGGTATCTCAGAGCTTAAAGGAAAAAGAGCTAGAAGATACAAAAAACCAGCTCGTAGGAAATTACAGGATATCTATGGAAAATTCCGAGGGGCAGATGAACCAGCTGCTCTTGTCTGAAATTGACGGAAAGGCGAGGGAATTTTACGAATTTGAGAAAAACATCAGGGCTGTGAAACTGAAAGATGTCAGGAAGCTTGCAAAAATAAAGAAATACAGCTTTTTTGCCTTGGTGCCGGAATAAAATTTTATAATAAACCTTATAAACAATAAAGCCTTTTTTCTAAAATGAAAAAAGAGGCTTTGTTAATCTCTTTGTCGTTCATTCTCATTTTGTCACTAGGCATTGTTTCTGCTGGCTGGCTTTCTGATTTCTGGAATAAAATTACGGGAAATCAGATAGAAGATGGGACTGAAATTGAAATCTCTTGTTATGATTCCGATGGCGGCGCGGATGCAAATGTGAAAGGAAAAGTGGATGTAACTGTAACGGGAATAATAAGCCGCAATTTTATAGGGGAGGATTTTTGTGAGGTTTATGATGGTTCGGTTGGTTGGACAGAAGTCAAATCATGTTCTGGCTATGATAGGGAATGCTCTGTGCGTGAAAAATACTGCGATACCAATGCTCCAAACGGGATAGGTGCAATTGATATACGCTGCCCAAATGGATGCAGTGACGGTGCATGTGTAAAAGCCAGTCTATCTCCATCTATTGCCCTTCTTTCTCCCAATGGAGGAGAATATTTTACTCTTGGTCAATTCGTTACAATATCATGGAGTTCTAAGGGTATTTCAGAAGTTACAGCTACTTTAAAATCAGTTAAAGCACAAGAGCGGGGTGGCGTTCACACCGTTGGATTAGGTGTGTTTAGGGACAATAATAGCACTATACCAACAACTAAATATGCCAAAGCTATTATTCCTAGTTTCGTCACTCCTGCAGATGACTGGAAACTAATCATTTCAGACAATGATATATTGTGTAGTCGTATTGGTGGCTGCATATTAGATGAAAGCGATAAACCATTCACTATTGCTGCTGTACCTCCAACCAGTATTAACATTATTTCACCGAATGGGGGTGAGACATGGGAGACTGGTAAGACTTATCCTGTTTCATGGGAGTCAATAAATGCACCATCAAATGCGTGGGTTGGTCGTATTTCTTTATTCAAAAACAATGGTGCTGTATTCCTAATAGATTTAGTACCATTTCTAAGTTATTCTCCTACAAACGGTTCTGTTCAATGGATTGTGCCAACAAATAGCGTTACAGGCAATGATTTCAAGGTGCAAGTAATTCTATATAAAGGCGATGTTGGCAGCGAATCAGTAGTAGCTTCCGATTTCAGCGATACGCCTTTTAGCATAGTCGGTTCTGGCGGTGGCGGGACTCCTATAGGATACATAATACAAGGAATAAACCAGATAATTCCTGTTTATTATACTCCGAGTCAAAGCCCAAATACACCTTGCGATATGTCCACCCCCTTTCCATCTCAGGCATGCGATGGTACAGCAATATTCTATGATGAAGATGCGGTAAGCCAGTGTACTATTGGCGATGTAGTATATACAATCTTCCTAAAAGCCAGCTGTTCTGCGACAACTACCTGCACAGATTCTGATGGCGGACTAAATTATTACGTAAAAGGAACTTTGAATGAGGTGGGTGTTGATCCAAAACTTGCAACTGATTTCTGTGATGATTCATTCCCCAGCTACAATCTAAGAGAATATTATTGTGACAATAATGGTAATGGCCAATCTGTACCATATAATTGCCCTAACGGCTGTAGCGATGGCGCGTGTATTACAGAGACCGAAAACATAGGATTTCGTTATGCATATTGGCAGTGCCAAAATGGAGAAGAACAAAATCAAGGAAGCCCGTCCTCTTGCAAGCCCTCCGAAATATGGTATAGCTATGCCACGCAATTTTGTGAAGGTAAATGTAATGAGAAAACCGAGAAATGCGGAATTAGCTCGTTTAGTGTTTCTATAGAATGTGCATCTGGAGAAATAATTATAGAAGCTAATGAAACAACCATAAGCGGAAATTACACAGCAGCCAGTAAATCGGAAGATATTCTGACGTGCGAGAATAGCTGCCCATTTGAAGGTTCTTGCTTGCCTATAGGGATTAGGGCAGAAGGAAAGTATTGTAACATTGATGGTACATTAACCACACAATTAACAGAAGGACAGCAATGCGACAACAATTTTGAATGTGAAAGCAATGTTTGCGTTTCTGGGCAATGTGTCGAGACAAGTTTGATTCAAAAAATTCTGGAATGGTTCAGGAATTTATTTAGTGAAGAAGAATAAGCAATCTTAAAAACTCCATTTTTGCTCTGGTTCCAGAATAGCTCGGTTTTTCCTGGCCGAACTGATATAATTTATAAATCAGATATTTCTAAATAAGGAATGAAAGCCACACACAAAAAGTTTGCCTTGCTTGTCCTGTCAGACATTTTTATCTTAAGCAGCTTCGGGCTTATAGGGCCGATTTTTGCAGTCTTTATAACTGAAAATCTTATCGGAGGAACCCTTGTAACAGCAGGGCTTTCAACAACAATTTTCTTGATTGTAAAGTCAGTTGTACAACTTCCTCTTTCCAGGTATTTTATTGACAAGCAAAAGCACAAAACACACTCGCTTCTGGCCGGGACTTTTCTGATAATCACTGTTCCATTCATCTATTTTTTTGCCAAGAGCATTTACACTATTTTTATTGCCCAGGCGATTTTTGGATTGGGTGCAGCACTCGCCTATCCCGCATGGTTCAGCCTTTTCACGACTTACATTGACAAAAAGCACAGGGGTTTTGAATATACTTTATGGAGCACAGGTGTGGGAGTAGGAACAGCCATTGCAGCTTTTTTGGGAGCAAAGGCGGCTGATGTCCTAGGTTTCAGGGTTTTATTTTTCATCGTCGGCTTCATAGCTTTTCTTGGTTTCTTGAACCTGATTATTCTGGACAGAATAGAATCCAGAAAAAAATGACCAATATCAGGGCATTTATTGCAATAGACCTTCCTGGAAATATCCTAAAAGAGATAAAGAATATTCAGAAAAAACTTCCGATGTTTACGGGAAAGAAAACAGAGCCAGAAAATTTACATCTTACATTGAAATTTTTGGGAAATGTCGATGAAAAAGTTTTGTCTAATGTTAAGAAGAGACTTAGGGAGATTAAGCTTAAGAGTTTTGAAACACAAATAAATAAGATTGGTTTTTTTGATAATCAAAAATCCAGAAATTATAACAGGCAAATTATTGTTTGGCTTCATATGACAGACTGCAATGAATTGCAAAAAAATGTTGACAATGTATTGAACCGCCTGTTTGAAAAAGAGAGAAGATTTATGTCTCACTTAACAATCGCCAGAATCAAATATGTCAAAAATAAAGCCGAGTTCTTTAAAGAGCTTGAAAAAATAAAAATCCAGCCGATATTGAAGTTTACAGTCAAAAACTTTAAACTTAAGAAATCCACGCTTAGCCGCAAAGGGCCTGTTTATGAAGACTTGGAAACGTATCTTTTAGAACAATAAACGTTAAAAATATCTGTAAATTTTTTTGGTCTTATGACTCTTGACACTAAAATACCAGAGGTTGCTGAAAAATTAGAAGAATTGGCCGTCATGCTCGGAAAAAGTTTTCTGAAAGAAATAGGAAATCGCAGAAAGATTATGAGTTTGTATGGCCATGAACCAGAAGTTTTAGATTTTATGAAGCGAAGACTCGAGAAATATTTCTCAGAAAAAGGAGAAGATATTGCTGTTCAGATGGGAAAAGGGGGCTATGCGGTTGATGTTGATTATTTCATCGCTAGTATTGATGCTCAATAATCCTTAAAAGATTCTCTGCCTTTTTTCCTATCTCTTTTCTGAGATTT
>Ga0209002_10001189_pt1 | contig 21043 bp, 18 predicted proteins | sample Rifsed16ft2_FD_184010 | JGI IMG/M metagenome (GOLD analysis project Ga0209002, IMG submission 184010) | Soil microbial communities from Rifle, Colorado, USA - sediment 16ft 2 (version 2) | ecosystem: Environmental > Terrestrial > Deep subsurface > Rock core/Sediment | place: Rifle, Colorado... | reverse complement strand
CCTTGTTTGTACCCACTCACCCGCCCGTTAGCCTCTAGGAATACCTAGAACCTAGCAGAGGGTGCGGAGCCCCCTCGGCGCTCCCCCACGTAGCTCCAACCATGCCCGTGTCACTCCGTGGAGGGATAGAGGCCGTCCGTATATAAGGCCCAAGCAGGGAGGGCTGCTAGGCCTACCCCCGGCGCTCCAACGGCACGAAGGGGCGCTCGCCGACGCCTTCGTAGACCTGGCGCGGGCGGACGATGCGGTGGTGGGGATCGCTGAGCATCTCGTTCCAGTGCGCGAGCCAGCCCACTGTGCGCGGGATAGCGAAAAGGACGGGGAACATGTCGATGGGGAAACCCATGGACTGATAGATGAGGCCTGAATAGAAATCGACGTTGGGGTAGAGCTTGCGGCTGATGAAGTACTCGTCGGAGAGGGCGATGTGCTCCAGCTCCAGGGCGATTTCGAGGAGCGGGTTGGTGCCGGTGACGGCGAACACCTCATCGGCGAGCTCCTTGATGATACGCGCCCGCGGGTCGTAGTTCTTGTAGACGCGATGGCCGAAGCCCATGAGGCGGCCGTGGCCTTCGATGACGCTGCGCACGAACTCCGGCACGCGCGCCTTGCTGCCGATGGAGGTGAGCATGCGCAGAACCGCTTCGTTGGCGCCGCCGTGGAGCGGCCCGGAGAGGGCCGCCGAGGCGGCCGCCAGGCATGAATAGGGGTCGGCGAGTGAGCTGCCGGCGACGCGCATGGCGTAGGTGCCGCAGTTCTGCTCATGGTCCATGTGAAGGATGAAGAGCGTGTTGAGGGCCCGTTCAAGGACAGGATTCGGTGCATAGCGTGGCTCCACGCGTTTCCAAAGCATGGTGAGGAAGTTCGCGGCAAACGAGAGGTCGTTGTCTGGGTATACGTAGAAGAGCCCCTGACTGTGACGGTAGGCATAGGCAGCCAGCGTCGGGACCTTTGCGATGCTGCGGCGGATCTGGAGGTCTCTGACCGCCGGGTCCGTGACCTCCCGTGAGTCGGGGTAAAAGGTAGCGAGGGCCGCGAGGCTGCTGACAAGCATCGGCATGGGGTGGGCATCGTGGCGGAAGCCCTCGATGAACTGCTTGACGTTCTCGTGCACCATGGTGTGATGCTTGATGTCGTAGATCCAGGCCTCCAACTGGCTGGCCGAAGGCAGCTCGCCGTAGAGCACGAGGTAGGCTACTTCGAGGAAGTCGCCCCGTTTCGCCAAGTCCTCAATGTTGTAGCCACGGTAGCGCAGAATGCCGCGGTCGCCGTCGATGTAGGTGATGGTGCTGCGGGCGACAGCGGTGTTCTCTAGGGCAGGGTCCAAGCTGAAGACGCCGTGGTCCGCTTCCAAGCCGTGAATCCGCTCCAGCAACGTGGCGTCAACGGCCCCGTCGATGAGCGGCAGCGTGTAGCTGGCACCGGTGCGATTATCCGTAATCGTGATGGACTGGTCAGCCATGATGGCACCTTCCTCTACTGATGCTCCTTCAGCGCCAATGGTACAGGTACGGCGACGTTACGCAAGGGGTTGGCGGATTCAGGGGGCGGCAGGTCGCCAGCGCAGGTCGGGCTGCCGAGCTGCGCGCGCCTCGTCGAGCCGGGCCACAGGCGCCCCGTGGGGGGCGCTACGTAGCCACTCGGGCTGCTCGCGAGCCTCGCGGACGATCGACGACAACGCCGCCGTGAAGGCGTCCAGGGTCTCCTTCGACTCGGTCTCGGTCGGCTCGATCATGAGCGCCTCCGGCACGATGAGTGGGAAGTAGGTGATGGGCGGATGGAAGCCGTAGTCGATGAGCCGCTTGGCGATGTCATGGGCTCGCACGTCGTGCGCCTTGAGGAGCGCGGCGGAAAAGACCGCTTCGTGCATGCAGGTCCGTTCGTAGGGTAGCGCCAGGACGTCCTTCAGCAAGACACGCAGGTAGTTGGCGCTGAGCACGGCCTGCTCACTTACCTCACGAAGGCCCGCCGCGCCAAGGCTGCGGATGTAGCAATAGGCGCGCAGCAGCACGCCGAAGTTGCCAGCGAAGCCGCCGATGCGACCAATCGAGGATTCCGGAGTAACGAGATGGAATGTGCCGTCCTCGGCCACCTGCACAATGGGCGCCGGAAGGTGGCGAGCGATGGGCTCGCGCACCAGCACGGGTCCGGCGCCGGGGCCGCCTCCCCCATGGGGAGTGCTGAACGTCTTGTGGAGATTCAGGTGGAGCACGTCCACTCCAAGGTCCGCCACGTGGACCTGGCCCAGGAGCGCGTTGAAGTTCGCGCCGTCGCCGTAGAAGAGGGCGCCCCCTTCATGGATGATCCGGCTAACCTCGAGGACGTTCGGCTCGAAGAGGCCAAGGGTGTTGGGGAGGGTGAGCATCAGGCCGGCGACGCGCTCATTCATGGCGTCCTTTAGCGCGCTGAGGTCCACGTTGCCCTGGGCGTCGGACGGTACTGTGACGACCTTGAAGCCGGCCATTGCCGCCGAGGCAGGATTCGTCCCGTGCGCTGTGTCCGGAACGAGGATCGTATCGCGCTGGTCCTGCCCGTGGGCCCGCTGGTACGCCTTGATTATGAGCATGCCGGCCAACTCGCCGTGGGCGCCGGCCAGTGGGGCCAGGGAGGCAGCGGGAAGGCCTGTCAGCGCTGACAGGAACTGCTGCAGTTGGTAGAGCAGCCGCAAGGTGCCCTGCACAGTCGCCTCAGGTTGGAGGGGATGGACCTGAGCGAAGCCAGGCCAGCCGGCCACCTCGTCGTGCCACTTGGGGTTGTACTTCATGGTGCAGGAGCCGAGCGGATAAAACGTGGTGTCGACGGCATAATTGAGCTGGCTGAGGTGGAGGAAATAGCGCACCAGCTCCCCCTCGCTCACCTCGGGCAAGGGCAGGTCATCGCGGAGCAGGTCGGCGGGCGGCAGCGGAGATAGGGGCACGTCACAGACTGGAAGGGTCGAGGCGTGACGGCCCGGCACGCTCCGATCCATCAAGAGAGCGGGGAGGCCGCGCCTGACAGGGGGAAGAGCGTTGCGGGCCATTACTCGCCCCCGACTGAGTCCAGGGCTGCCACCAACCGATCGATGTCATGCCGACTATGCAACTCTGAGAAGCAGAGCAGCATGCCATTCGGGATCCGGCCGTCGATATCCAGGCCGCCGATGATCCCCTGCCGCAGGAGGGCGGCGTTCACTTCGGCTGGCGGTCGCGGGCCCACCGCGACGAACTCCTGGAAGAAAATGCCCTCCATGGGCAGGCGCCAGCCCGGCAGCGCCGCGATGCGCGCGGCCGCGTAGTGCGCTTTCTGATAACAGAGCTCCGCCACCTGTCGCAGACCCGTCCGCCCTAACGCGGCAAGGTATATGGTGCAAGCCAAGCCGACAAGCTGCTCGCTGGTGCAGATGTTGGAAGTAGCGCGCTCGCGGCGGATGTGCTGCTCGCGAGTCTGCAGCGTAAGGACAAAGCCCGGGTTCCCCTCGGCATCGAGGGTGCGGCCAGCGATGCGCCCGGGCATCTGGCGCAAGTGCTCTTGCCGACAGGCGAAGAGGCCCACGTAGGGGCCTCCGAAGCTGATCGCGTTCCCGAGGGCCTGTCCCTCCCCTACGACGATGTCTGCGCCATAGTGCCCCGGCGGGCGGAGGAGACCCAGGCTGATCGGGTCAGCGGAGACCACCAGGAGCGCCCCGACGGCGTGGGCAGCTTCGGCGCAGCGTCGGAGGTCCTCCAGATAGCCGAAGAAGTTAGGCTGCTGGACGACAAGGCAGGCTGCGCCTTCGTCCAGAGGGAGTGAGCCAGGGGCGATGGGATCGATCACGAGGTCGGGGCCGCTGGCGTAGGTAGCCAGCACTTCGCGGTAGGCAGACGAGACGCCTTCCAGCACGACGACGCGCTGGCGGCCGGTGATGCGGGCGGACATAAGCGCGGCCTCGGCCAAAGCCGTGGCACCGTCGTACATGCCCGAGTTAGCGACCTCCATACCCGTGAGCTGACAGACCAGGGACTGGAACTCGTAGGTTGCTTGGAGGGTCCCCTGGCTTACCTCCGGCTGGTACGGCGTGTAGGCGGTCGCGAACTCGCCGCGGCTCACAAGGGCGCGCACGACCGCGGGGACGAAGTGCTGGTAGGAGCCCGCGCCGAGGAAGCAGAGCGCGCTGTCGGTGTTGGTGTTCTGGGCTGCGAGCGCCGCCAGCTCGCGCTTGAGCTCCATCTCGGAGAGCGGCTCCGGCAGGACGATGCGGGGATTGCGAAGTGCGGCCGGGATCTCGGCGAACAGGTCGGCCACCGACTCAACGCCAACGGTCGCGAGCATCGCGCGCCGGTCGGTCTCGGTGGAGGGGATGTAGGGGGAAGGGGCAGCCATTCAGCCCTCCGGCGACGCCACCAACGCCCGGTACGCCTCGGCGGTCATCAGTCGGTCCACTTCGCCGGGGTCTCCGAGGGCGAGACGGAAGAGCCAGCCCTGTCCATACGGGTCGCGGTTGACGAGCTCGGGATGCATCGCCACTTCCTCGTTGACGGCAACGACCTCGCCGCCAAGCGGCGTGAACAGGTCGGACACCGCCTTGGGTGACTCGATCTCGCCGCACTTGGCGAACTGGGTCAAGCGCTCGCCAATCTTGGGGAGGGAGAGGAAGACCACGTCGCCCAGGAGCTTCTGGGCGTAGTCGGTGATGCCGACAACGGCCTCGCCTTCGCCCTCGAGGCGTGTCCACTCATGTTCGTTCGTATAGCGAAGTCCGTCGGGGACGATGTCGCCGGCGGTCATTGGCGCCGGCTCCGATAGAAAGGCAGCGGAACAACACGCGCCGGCACTTTCTGGCCGCGGATATCAACACTCCACTCGCTCCCGACAGAGGCGTGGGGCAGCGGCACGTAGCCCAAGCCGATGAAGCGGTCGACGGTCGGCCCGTAGCCACCGCTGGTGACGCGGCCGATGGTCTTGCCGTCGGCAATGATAGGGTAGTCGTGGCGTGGAACACCCCTGTCCACCATCTCGAAACCGACGATGCGTCGTTGCAGCCCTTTGCTCTGAGCGTCGAGAAGCGCGGTTCGCCCCAGAAAGTCACCTTTCTCCAAGTCGACGGCGCGTTCCAAAGCCGCCTCCCAGGGTGTAGTGCTGGCGTCTATATCCTGTCCAGACAGGGGGAACCCGGCTTCGAGGCGCAGGGTATCCCGGGCCCCGAGCCCGCAGGGAATGGCGCCTTCGGCAAGCACGGCCTCCCACAAGCGCTCCGCTGCGGCAGCGGGCACGATCGCTTCGCCGCCGTCCTCGCCGGTGTAGCCGGTGCGGGCGAGCAGGAGAGGGCCTTCTCGCCAGGTCGTTTCGATGCAGGCGCCACGAGGAAGACCTGCCGCCGCAGGAACAAGGGCGGCGAGCAAGGCGGGGGCCTGAGGGCCCTGCACGGCGAGCATGGCGGTCTGGAGGGTGAGGTCCTGGATACTGACGGCGGCTTCGTAGGCGGCCCAGCGCTCAAGCCACGGCTCGACCATCGCGTAGGCGCCGGCGTTGGTGATGACGAGGTAGCGTGCTGGGCCGAGGCAGTAGACAAGGACGTCGTCGAGGATGCCTCCCTCCTGATTACAGAGGAGGCCATAGCGGCTGCGGCCCTCGGCAAGGGAACCGACGTCGCAGGTGACGAGGCGCTGCAGGTAGCCTTCAGCGCCGTCGCCTTCGACAAGGACGCGGCGCAGATGCGAGACATCGAAGACGCCGACGGCGCTTCTCACCGCCCGGTGTTCCTCTATCTGGCTACCGTAGTGCAGTGGTAGCTCCCAGCCGGCGAAGGTGGTGAGATGGGCGCCGCGCTCTTTGTGGGCGCGGTACAGCGGCGTTTGTTGCAGCAGCGATGTCAATGGTGGCTGGAGCGATTCGCGCAGCACGGTTCGCTTTCGTTCGTCGAGTGTAGCCTACGACTGAGGTATGGTCAATCAACCGAGCTTCGGAGCAGCGGGTGCCCCTAAGGCCCATCCGCGCCCTATAGTCTAGCAGATGGACGCCCAGGCGCGCTCTTGTTACCATAGCGCAAGCCCACCCCCGGAGGTTGTGGATGATCTGGCCTTTCCGAGGCAAGACGCCCAAGATTGACCCGAGCTGTTTCATCGCCATCAACGCCACGATCATCGGCGATGTGGAAATCGGTCCCAACTCCACGGTCTGGCCGGGCGCGGTCATCAGGGCTGACTTCGGCCCTATCCGCATCGGCAGCAACGTCAACGTGGAGGACAACTGCGTACTGCACGGCGGCGGACCCGCCGGGCTGACCATCGGGGACAACGTCACCATCGGTCACAGCGTCGTCGTCCACTGTCGGAAGGTCGGCAACAATATCCTCCTCGGAAACAACTGCACCGTCCTCGACGATGCCGAGATCGGCGACTTCTCGATCATCGCGGCGGGCGCAGTCGTCACGCCACGCACGGTCGTCCAGCCCTACTCGTTCGTCACCGGGGTTCCGGGCGTTGTCCAGGAGCAGACCGAGGAGCAGCGCCTGCGGCGCCGGCGGCGAGGACCCGCCGAGGGGCTCGAGGCGGAGACAGCCCAGGCCGGCGGATACGCGTCGCTGGCGCAAGAGTACCGTGCGCTGGGCTATGGCGAGCGCTTGGACGCGCCCTGACCCTTCGACGAGCTCAGGGTGAGCGGGTGTCAGGGGATCGAGGGAGCTGTTAGTGGCGATTAGCGTCGCTGGGTTGACGGCCGTTGCTCCGGGCGTTTTCGTGCTCGCGGCTTTTGGCTCGTGGGTGTACCTGCTGGCCGGCGAGACGCTGGCGCTGGTGGATACCGGTAGGCGCGGGAGCACTCGGCGGATCCTGCAGACCTTGGCGGAGGCCGGCTACGGCGCCGAGTCGCTGACCACCCTCGTCGTCACGCACCATCACATGGACCACATCGGTAGTCTCGCCTCGCTCCAAGAGGCGACCGGAGCACGGGTGGCTGCCCATCATCTCGAGGCGGCGTTCATTGCCGGCGCGGTGCCGAGGCCCAATCCCTTCCAACCCCCGCTGCTGGCACGAGCGATGAAGCCCATCGTTGCGTGGAGCGAGCCACCGCCGGCGGCCGTCGACCTGCTCCTACAAGACGGCGACGGCGTGCCCGCACTGCCAGGCTGGCAGGTCCTCCACACGCCTGGCCACACGGCGGGGAGCCTCAGCCTTTGGCACCAAGAAGAGGGCGTGCTCATCGCGGGCGATGCTCTTGAGTACCGAAGGGGCCGCCTGGCGCTGCCGTCGCGACTATTCACCGCGGACATGGCCCAGGCGAAGGCAAGCATCCGCCGCCTGGCGGCTCTCGAGGTCAATATTCTCCTGCTTAGCCACTTCCCACCGGTAACGGAGGGAGCGAGCGCCCTGCTTCGAACGCTTGCGTCGTCTTTCGATACGCAATAGCCTGAAGCGAGCATGGCCCACTCGCGCGGCGTTTCTTGGGTCAAGGGGACGAAGATGGCTGACACCATAGGAGCCTTCCTGAAGGAGCAAGCGGGCCGGTTCGGTGACTCGCCCGCGCTCAGTATCAAACCTGGCTTCCGGTGGCAGCACTGGTCGTACCGCGCCCTCGACCAGGCCGCCGATCAAGTGGCGGCGTACCTGCAGCAGCGACACCACATCGTGAAGGGCGACCGGATCGTCCTGTGGGCGCCCAACCGGCCCGAATGGGTGGCCGCCTTCTTCGGCTGCCTGCGCGCGGGCGCGGTGGTCGTGCCGCTGGACGTGCGCAGCAGCTCTGATTACGTGGAGCGGGTCTTCCGGCAGACGGAGCCGCGCCTCCTGTTCGCAGCGCGCTCCACACTCGACGAGCGAGCGCCCGCGATACCCGTGCTCTTCCTCGAAGACCTCAAGATACTCCTGGCCGAGTTTGGGAATGCCACCCCTCAGCCCGTGGCGATCGCGCCGGACGACTTGGCGGAGGTGATGTTCACCTCCGGCACGACCGGCGACCCGAAGGGCGTGATGCTGACCCACCGCAACATCCTCTCGAATGTTGAAGCGGTCTGCCAGGTCGTGCCAGTCAAACGCTCGTACCGCCTGCTCTCCATCCTGCCGCTTAGCCATATGTACGAGCAGACGGCCGGCCTATTCAGCCCGCTCTTCGGTGGGGCGCGCGTCGTCTATCCCGTCAGCCGCCAGCCGCGGATCCTGGCAAAGACCATGCAGGAGGCCGGCGTCACAACGCTCATGGTCGTCCCACAGGTACTACAGCTGTTCCTAGCGGGCATCAGACGAGAGGCGGAGCGGAGCGGCCGGGGAGCGCTGTTCGAGCGGCTGCTGCGCCTGGCGCCGCGTTTCCCGATGCGGCTGCGGAGGATCCTGTTCGCTTCGGTCCATCGGCAGTTCGGCGGACGTCTCCTATTCTTCAGCAGCGGCGGCGCTTACCTCGACCCAGCGCTGGCGGAGACCTGGCGGGCAATGGGCGTCGAGGTGCTCCAGGGATATGGGGCGACGGAAACCGCGCCTATCGTCACGACCACGCCCTTCGGGGACAACGCGCCCGGCACGGTGGGCAAGGCCATACCCGGCGTCGAGGTCCGCATCGCCGAGGACGGCGAGATCCAAGTGCGCGGCCCAAACGTGACCCCGGGCTACTGGCGCAACGAGGAGGCGACGCGCGCCGCCCTGGCGGACGGCTGGTACAAAACGGGGGACTTGGGCCAACTGGACGAGGAGGGCCACCTGTTCCTGAAAGGGCGAAAGAAGGACCTCATCGTCCTGGCCAACGGCCAGAATGTCTACCCCGAGGACATTGAGACGCTCCTGACCCATCAGCCCGGCGTAAAGGATGCGGTCGTCGTTGGGCTTCTGGGAGAGGGCGGAAGCGTGGAGGTGCATGCGGCGCTCCTGCTGGAGACGCTCGACGAGGAAGCCGCCGCCAGCCTCGTGAAACAGGTCAACGGCCAGCTAGCCGCGCACCAGCAGGTCCAGGAGTTCACGATCTGGCCGGACGACGATTTCCCGCGCACGCATACCCTGAAGGTGCGCAAGCCGCTGGTCATCAAGCGTCTGCAAGAATTGGGGGCCGGCGCCGACCAGCAGCCCGTCGCCGGCGATCCGGTCAGTGCAGCCAGTCCCCTGCAGCGGCTCGTCGCGGAAGTGGCGGGCGTCGCTGTCGCTACGATAACGCCCGAAAAGAGCCTTGGCCTGGACATCGGCCTCGACTCGCTCGGGCGGGTCGAACTGCTGTCAGCGATCGAGCAGGAGCTGGGCGTCTACGTGGATGAGACGACGATCGGCCCGGAGACGACGCTCGCCGAGCTCGAGCGGATCCTGCAGGCAGGCCAGCCTACGCCGGCGCTGCCGTTGCCCACGTGGCCGCGCACGCTATGGTGCCAGGTGCTACGGTCGATGTTGCAGAACCTTGTGATCTTTCCCGCCATGCGCCTGCTCTATCGCCTGGAGGTGCGCGGGCAAGAGCATCTCCAAGGGCTACACACACCAGCCCTGTTCGCGGCCAATCACAACATGAAGCTCGACAACGTCGCTATACTCATGGCCATCCCGTCCCCGCTGCGGTGGCGTCTCGCCCCCGCCGCGGCCGCCGACGACGTTTTCGGAAATCCCATCAACGCCTTCTATTCCTCCCTGCTGGGCAATGCCTTTCCGTTCTCCCGTGAAGGGGCTGTCCGCACGAGCCTCGAGCACCTCGGCAAGCTCATGGACGCCGGATGGAATATACTTATCTACCCGGAGGGCCGACTGACCGCCTTCGGCGAGATCGGCCCTTTCTTGGGCGGCACGGGGTTGATTGCCGTGGACTCCGGGGCGCCCATTGTGCCGATACGGCTCAAGCCGCTGGCGCGGGGCTGGTTCGACAACCGCATCGGGCTCGTTCGCGGCCGCGCTCAGGTCGTCTTTGGACAGCCCCTCACCTTCGCACCGGGTACGCCGTACGCAGAGGCGACGCAAAGGCTCGAGGCAGCGATCCGTTCGTTGTAGGAACCTGATCATCACCGGGGCATCTCGTGCAGATCTATCGTTTCCCGTCGGGAGTAGGGCCTTCTCCGCCGCCACGTGATGCGGGGGGGCCGGACGGTGGCCCACGGCCAGCCGATGAGGCCGGCCAGGCGGCCCAAGCCCAGTCCGGCCGGGAGGCTCTGGTCCGCGGTCTGCTTCTCGGCCTACTCGTTCTGGCGCTTGCCTGGCCATCTGCCACCCCCTGGTGGGTGTTGGGCGCATTTGCTGCCGCGTCGTTGGTCTGGACGGGCGGGGTCTACTCGTTCTCCCTCCGGGCTGCAAGCCGAAGTGACCGGGGGACTGCGTGGGCGGCGCTCGCCGCGGCGGCTGGCGATGGTCTCCTTTTGGGCCTCGGGCTGGCATTGGGCGGGCCACACCCTGTCATCTTCGGTGTAGCGGCGGCGGCGGCCTTCGGCCACGGGCTTCGCGATGGCTGGCGCGGCGGCCTTGTGGCTGTGGCAGCGCCACTCGTCGCCTCGGCGTTCTTGGCCCTGCTGCGGAGCGCCGACGTCGCCCTCACTGCCGAAGCAGCCCTGGCTCTGCTTGTAGCGTGTCTGAGCGGCGGCGTCCTGGCCCGCGCCAAACCGGAGACGGTCACCACTGAGGCCACGGCCATTCCCGACTGGGAGGAGATCTTGTCGACGCTCGCACCGGCGCTGGCGGCGCTCGACCCTCAGATACTTGCGACGGAGGCCGCCCTGGCGAGCAGGCGTCTCACACGTGGTTCCGGGGCGGTCGTTGGTCTGCTGGAGCAAGACGAGGGCGAGATCCGATTGGCGGCTGAGGGTGACTGGCCAGCCGAGCCGCTTGCCGGCCGCACGCTGGGAGCGCGGGCAATAGCCACGGGGGCGCCACAGCGGAGCCGGGCCGGCGTTGGAGTCGGGGGCCTGCCCCCTTGGGCCCTCGGCCTGCCAGCCCGCGATTTCTGGGCGCTACCACTGGTCGTAGAAGGAGACGGCTTGGGCGTGCTGTACCTGTGGGACGAAGAGGAGTCACCAGCCCTCGCTTCGGGGGTGTCGTGGTTCTTGCCCGCAGTGGGTCTGCTGGCGGTCAGCCTTCGCAACGCTCGACGGTTTAAGGAGCTGCGCAGTCTCGCGGCCGCGCCTTCGGCGTCGACAAGCGCCGGTCCGGTTGCCGAAGCCGTGGCCCACGCTCCCGTGAGCCTGCTTGGGGAGAGGACTGACATTGCGCCGGCTGCGCCGGAGCCACCCCTGCGCCCCGCCTTCGACTCGCCGCGCTTGACGGTGCGCCGTCCAGCGCGGCAGGAGTTGCTGGTGGGCGAACTGCGCATCGATGGCCCGCATGCCCAAGTCACCTTGCGTGGGCGCCCCATCGCCTGCTCGCCCTTAGAATTCGAACTGCTGTACACGCTGGCAGAGCGCGCGGGCACGGCGCTCAGTCAAGAGGAGCTGCTCGGCCGCGTCTGGGGCGAAGGCTACCCCGGAGACATCGGCGTGGTGGAGGTGGCCATCCACCGACTGCGGCGCCGACTGCAGGACGGTCGAAACGGGCCGCCGCGAGTCGTCACGGTTCGCGGCGAAGGGTACATGCTCGTGGACCCGCGCCGGTTCCCGTACAGCGCATTCCGGACGGGCGCGGCTGTTGGGCGCTGATGGGCGGCCCAGCATCGTCTCCGACGCCTGCGGGCCGGGCCAAGGACGACACCGAGCGCGGCCCGCAGGCGCGCAACGGGTTGCCTCATGAGTTCAGGGCGATATAATAAGCGGCACACCGTTAGAAGGACTCGCCGCTCCTTTTCCTGAGGAAGGGGCCGCGAAAGGAGCCATCGGCTATGGCGACGCCGTACGCATACATCCGGGGAGAGATTGTCCCTTTGGCCGAGGCGAAGATTGGCGTTATGACCCACGCGTTCAACTACGGTACCGCCGTCTTTGAGGGGATCAGGGGCAATTGGAACGCCGAGGAGGGCCAGCTATTCCTCTTTCGCGTGGCCGAGCACTACCAGCGGCTCAAGGACTCGTGCCGTATCCTGAAGATCGGCCTACCGCAACGGGTCGAAGAGCTGATCGAGCTCACGCTCGATCTGGCCGAGAGGTGCGGCTTCGAGGAGGATGTGTACATCCGGCCGCTGGCCTACAAGGCCACGGAGGTGCTGGGCGTTCGCCTTCACGACCTCGACGACGATCTCATCATTTTCGTCGCCCCGTTCGGCAACTACCTCGACGTGGAGCAGGGCGCACGCTGCATGACTTCCTCCTGGCGTCGTATAGACGACACGAGCATTCCGGCCCGCGCCAAGGTCACCGGTCTCTACGTCAACAGCGCCTTGGCCAAGACGGAGGCGCAAGAGAACGGCTTCGACGAGGCGATCATGCTCACCCAAGATGGCCATGTGTCGGAGGGGAGCGGCGAGAACATCTTCATCGTCAGCCGCGGCCGGCTGGTGACCCCCCCGGTGAGCGACAACATCCTCGTCGGCATCACGAGGGAAACTGTCATGACTTTGGCGAAGCGCGAACTGGGAGTGGACGTGATCGAGCGCTCGGTCGACCGCAGCGAGCTCTACATCGCGGACGAATGCTTCATGACCGGTACTGCCGCGCACGTCACGCCGGTGGTGGAAGTGGACAGGCGCCCGGTCGGCGACGGTCGTGTCGGCGCCCTCACTGCGAAACTGCAGCGGCTGTACTTCGACGCCGCTTGGGGAAGATTGCCCTCCTATCGTCACTGGTGTACGCCGGCCTTTCGACGCGTCCGCGCAACCTGAGCCATGGTCTTTCACCCACGACGTTTCCCGGGCCTGGCGATAGGCTTAGGGCTTGCCTTAGGCGCGCTACTTCTCGCGCTGCTGCTGATCCTGCGCGTCTCCGTTGCGCCGATCTCCCTCGTCTCTTTTCTAGCGGCATTGCTTTGCGCAACGCTTGTCGCTGCGGCCGGACTTCTGCTCCTTTGGTCCTTTGGCCTATGGACGCTGAGCTACCGGCTTGACCGGAATCGACTCGCTATCTTCTGGCTTGGCAGCCGCTACGACGTTCCCCTAGGGCGCATCGAGCGCCTGGTGCCGGGGCCGGCGGGACTCAGGTCGTTGTCGATCGAAGGAGCGTCCTGGCCCGGCTGCCAGGTCGGCCGTCTTCAGCACCCGGAACTGGGGGCCGTGCTCTGTTTCGCGGGGGCGCGCTCTCCCAGCGACCTGCTGTACGTGGTCACGGCTGGGCCGACCTTCGCTGTTTCCGTGCCGAACCCGGAGCGGTTCCTGCAGGAAGTGCAGCGCCGCCAGGCTATGGGGCCCACCCACGAAGTGTTTCCCGGCGTGCGGCCCAATCCTCTCACCACGTGGTCCCTCTGGAGCGATCGCAACCTCTGGCTGATGCTCGGCGCCGGCTTGAGCCTGAATCTGGCCCTGTTCGCCTTTCTGGTCTGGCGATACGCGGGCCTGCCGCACTTCGTGCCCCTTCACTTCACGTTTGGCGGCCAGCCCTCCCAGATGCGGATAAAGGACGCGATCTTCCTGCTCCCCTGGCTGGCGCTGGGGGCGCTGGCACTCAACGGGGTCCTCGCCGGCCTGCTGCACGCAAGGGAACGGGCGGCCGCGTACCTGGCGTTAGTGGCGGCCGCCTTTCTACAGTTGCTGTTCTGGGCCGCTGCGCTGCGTGTTGTGGGGTAGGGATGCTGCTGAACTTCGTCGCCGAGCAACTGGTCCGCGACTACTTCATCTTTGTCTACCTTTTGTGCCTCTCGGCGTTGCAACTGGCCGCAGCGCGGTCAGGCCTGCGCGGGCTGGCCATCGTCCCAGCCCCTTGGGGTGTGGCCGCGGGCCTACTTTTTGCATTGACCGACGTGGTCTGGTTCGTCTCAAGCGCGGACCGCAACACCATCGGCTTGGCGGGGTGGGAACAGTTCCTCCTGTTCCTGATGGGGAGTGCAGCGGCGCTACTGACAAGCCTCGCCATCTCCTCGTTGCTGTGGCGACCAGGGTCAGGCCCAACAGATCCCGTTCAAGACGGGGTTGAGGCCCTGCGATATATGAGCTATTGGGAGGCTCTGGCTTCTCGCCGGACACACTGAGAGAACCCCTTAGGACTTAGAGCTTGGAATCCCTCGACCGGACGCTCTTCTCCCTCATCAACGGGCTGGCGGGACGCAGTCCATGGTTAGACCGACTCGCCCTCGCCTTGGTCAACGATTACCTCGTTCCCGCGCTTTTGGCCGTGGCGCTATTCGGCGGATGGTTTCTAGGCCACTCCCGCCTTGAGCGTGAGCGTCTGCAGCGGGGAGTCCTGGCGACAATTGTTGGAGTGTTTCTCTCCAACAGCGCCACATTCCTGCTCAATCTGCTGTTCCCACGCCCCCGCCCTTTCCACGTGCAGGACGTCAACCTCCTGTTCTACCAACCGACGGACCCTTCTTTTCCCAGCAATCCGGCCGTGGTGGGCTTCGCCCTTGCCCTCGGGGTCTGGTCCCTCAACCGCCGCCTCGGCACGCTCGCCTTTGCGCTCGCGACCGTCTTCGCCGTGTCCCGCGTCTACGTCGGCGTGGCCTATCCCAGCGACGTGATGGTCGGCGCGATCCTGGGTCTCCTCGGGTCCGCTATTGGCCCGCGGGTCGTCCGCTGGACCGAGCCTCTGCCCACCCGCTTCCTTGGCTGGTGCCGTCGCTGGTACCTCGCCTAATCAACCTCACCTCGCCACTGCACACCCGAACCTCCAACCCAGCATCCCACCAGCGTCATAGCGCCCCGCACATCGCCTCGCTCCCTGGCTCGACAGCTGGGCAGCCGATTCGTCCGCAGCTCAAGTGCCCACAGCAGCGCCTCCGCTAGAAGCCCATCCCTCGATTCACAATCCTTCGCCCTCCCTCCCTTCGGACTGTGATCCCGCCTCAGTCTGAGTCCTGAACACCGACCAGCTTCGCATTCATCGCCAATTCGGCGTCCTTACAACGTAATTAGCGGCTTCTTATAGCTATCTCACCCATTATTACAATGTAAGATAAAGAACCAGGACAGTGGGGCTTGCGTCTATGGGAGTCCGTGGGCTGCAGCGACGGGCAGGTTAGTTGTGAGGCAGGCTCGACGCCAGGCGATCGCCGTACTGTCGGCGGTAGTACTCCTGGAACTCTCCGGACTTGATGCGGCGCCACCAGCCGTCATGCTCCACGTACCAGCGGACGGTCCTAGCAAGCGCGTCGGGGAACGCCGTCCTGGGCCTCCAGCCGAGGGCTGCCACCTTCGTCCAATCGAGGGAGTAGCGTTTGTCATGACCAGGGCGGTCGGCTACGTGACGGATAAGGCTGCGTGGCTTGTCCAGCAACGCGAGGATTCGCTCGACGACCTCCAGGTTGGTGCACTCGTTGCCGGCGCCGATGTTGTACACGTGCCCTGGGTCACCGTGGTGGAGCACCAAGTCCAGCGCCTCGCAATGATCCACCACGTAGAGCCGGTCGCGTACTTGCAGTCCGTCATCATAAATGGGCAACGGCTCGTCCTCTAGGGCATTGGTGATGATGAGGGGCACGAGCTTCTCCGGGTACTGGTAGGGCCCGAAGTTGTTGCCGCTTCGCGTGATGACGACGTTTAGGCCATGGCTGCGGTGATAGGCAAGAACCAGGAGATCAGCGGCGGCTTTGGCCGCAGAGTAGGGGTTGCGCGGGTCAAGAGGCGCCTCTTCGGACCAGGAGCCCTCGAGGAGCTGCCCATACACCTCGTCGGTGCCGATCTGGTGGAACCGCTCGACGCCGTGTCGACGCGCCGCCTCAAGAAGAGTGAAGGTGCCATAGACGTTGGTCTGGATGAAGGCGCCGGGATCCAGGAGCGACCGGTCCACGTGGGACTCCGCCGCGAAATTGACAATGGCCCAAGGCCGCTCCCGCGCTACGAGAGCGTCGACGGTGAGAGTGTGCGCGATGTCCCCCTCAACGAACAGGAGCCGTGGATCATCGGCAAAGTCGGCGAGGTTCTCCAGGTTGCCAGCGTAGGTGAGCTTGTCCAGGACGACGACGTGCACATCGTCGTAGCGACGGAGCAGATGGTGGACAAAGTTAGCACCGATAAAGCCGGCGCCGCCGGTGACGAGAATAGTGCGCATGTGTTTCATGTCCTCGTGTCGGCAGCCGTGGTTTCACCTGCTTTCCAGCTTATGGAGAGGAGCAGATACCATATTGTAACACGCGCATCAGTGGGGCAACGGCGGTGGACGAGAAGTCCCGCCAATCAAACAGGTGCGTGAGCACATGCTGTCTGATCTCGGAAAGTCTGGTCGCGAACTGCACAGCATCCCAAAGGTCAACAGGATTGGAGACGCGCAGTTGGTTACAAGTCCCGCCTCTGGAAGCTGTAGACACCCAGCCCAAGGACAGCGACTGTCCAGCCGATTGCCCAGTAGACGTATGCCGTAGGCGGAGGCATGGCAACGAAGAAGGGGTTGGCGGCCAAGAAACGCGCGCCACCGGCGGCTGCGATGGCGGCGATCGGCTCGAGATTGAAGATTGCGTTGCGCCATAAGGCGTCCGTGGGAAGGAGCAGGCTGATGATTGTGCCGACGTTTGTGAGTACCGTGTTCTCGAAGGCGACGCCGAGAGCCTGAGCGATGCCCGCTATCCAGGCGACGCCGAAGAGGACGACCGCAACGATGCCTACGGTGATCGCCGTCAGCCGGGTGCTCAGCAGCAGAGCAAGGGTCATGAGCACGACCCCCTGGGCCGTGACGTAGAGCGCAGCGGCAATTGGCTGAGGCGGCAAATAGCGGACGGCGAGCCAGACCGCGGCGAACTGCAGGGAATAGGCAAAGATGGCGTAACTGGCGATCAACGCCACGAGCCCAAGCCATTTGCCAAGGACGACGTCGCTTCTTCGGATTGGACGCGGCAGCAGGGCGAGCATGACGCCGGACTCGATGTCGGCGGCGATGGCGAGGGCAGCGACGAAGGATGAGCCGACAGCGATCACAGAGTCGAACATGTAGGCGACAAGAATCGAGAAAAACGCGGCAGCGAGCCGTATCTCAGCCGCTGGACAGGGCGCCCCAGCGCAGGTGAAGGTGTTGAGGCGGGAGAATCCGAAGCCGGTGAGGGCGACGATCAAGATCGTCAGGAGAAACACAGCCCAAACAAGGCGCCGCCGCACAGTCTCCTGTAGCGTCAAACGCGCGATTATCATCGCTGGAAGCGAGGGCATCGCTATTCTCGTTGAACCAGTTGAAGGAAGCGGTCCTCGAGCGTTTGGTGCTCCACGGCGTGCACACGGCCGCCGAGGCGGACGATCTCGGCGACGAGGTCCGGGACCGACTCGTCCGCGATACCTATGATCGCGAGCCAGTCGCCTTGGTGCGTCAGGCTGCCAAATCGCTGGAGCGCGGCGGCCCCTCGAGGATCAAGCCCAGTAACCCGCACACGGACGGAATTGGAGGCGCCGAGCAGCTCTGGAATTGTACCGATGGCAATGACGCGTCCATGGTCGACGACTGCTGCACGATCACAGACGAGCTCCACCTCGCCGAGGAGGTGCGAGTTGAGGAAGACCGTCGTGTCGCGGGCTCGGAGGTCCCGGATAATCTCGCGAACCTCGTGCCGGCCGATGGGGTCAAGCGCCGAGGTCGGCTCGTCGAGGAAGACAACCTCAGGCTCACCGAGCAACGCCACACCCAGGCCCAAGCGCTGCTGCATCCCCTTTGAGAAGGTGCCGACGCGGTCCTTCGCGCGATCGGCGAGACCGACGCTGGTCAGCACACGGTCCATCTCGCCCCGCCGGCGTTGCCGCGGAACGCCGGCGAGCTCGCAGTGAAGCGACAGCACCTCTTCAGCAGAAAGCCAGCTCTGATAGCGGAACAGCTCCGGCAGATAGCCGATCTTTTGGCGGACTCGCCGGTCGCCGACGGGCGCACCCAGGACCCACGCCTGCCCGGAGGCCGGGCGGGCAAGCCCAACGAACAGCTTCACGGCGGTCGTTTTGCCGGCGCCATTCGGCCCAAGAAAGCCGAACACTTCGCCGCGCGGCACCTTCATGGTCAACCCCGCCAGGGCGGCGACTTTCCCGTAGTGCTTGGTCAGATCGCGCGCCTCGATTGCGGGGGGCTGGGCGTCAGCTATTGGCGCGGGGCCTTTGGAGAAGACAGCGTTAGGAGCGCTCTCGTGCGCCGCCGTCCCATCCGATGCCATCGGCTGGAGCCTTGCGGCACGCCCTCAACGCAGGGAGTTGGCAACGGCAAGCAGCTCGCTCTCAAACAAGGGACCGGCGACACCGTAGACGAGGCCATCCTTCTCCCAGATGACTCCAGAACCGAGTCCCATGGAGTCCGCAACGGCAAGACCGCTGACTCCCTGCACCTGGACCGGATGCGCGGCCGCCATATTGAGAGGGATTGGAATAGGCAAGGTCGCCGCCGGATCACCGAGACCTCGGACTGCCTGAGCAAGCCCTTGCGAAATCCCAGGTTGGGCCAGCAGGTACTGCTGAAGCTCTTCCACAGAGACGCCGGTCGACCGGACAACAGGCGCTGCCGCCTGGCCGATGACCAGTGACGGAATAGGGAGCTGGGTATTCTCAGGGCCCGGGTAGGTGGCGAGCACGATCGCGCCTACGACGATCTGGAGGCTACTTCCATCGATATTCGCCGGCATCGGCGGCAACTGCTGGCCTCTCGCGCCGGCGGCAGCCTGCGCCTTCTCGGCGCTGAAGGTGAAGATGGCGCTCCGCCCAGGCATCACCTCGTAACGCGGCGCGCTCTCGACACCCGATGGCAGGTTTGCTGGAACGAGAACCCTCATCCCAGACATGGAGGAAGCGGCCTCCGCACTATCGACGCGCACCGCCTCCGGATAAAAGGGCTGGACCAATGTGCCGTAGTCCTGCAAGCTTGGCAGGTTGCTGAGGTCGCTCTCGGTGAGAGGAACCGCGACGAACTGCTTGGGGGTGAAAATTGTCAGGAAGCCCTCGGCGTAGGACCGGAGCGGGGTGTAGACAACCGCAACGACCAGCATGGCCGCGGCGGCAGCGGCCAAAAACAGTCGGAGCGAACGCTTGCTTTCGACTCTCAACATGTGAACGATCCTTTCGTGCCGTGGAGGGAGGGGAGAGCTGCTACTGAGCTTCGTCTATGGACCGGCGACGAGCTCCGGCGTCAGCGGCAGCGGGCGCTGGGTCCCCTCGCGAAGCGTTTCTTTGGCGACGGCGACGAACTCGCGGAAGAGCGGGTGGGGCCGGTTCGGACGAGAGCGGAACTCGGGGTGGTATTGAACGCCGACCATCCAAGGATGATCGGGCACTTCGACGATCTCCACAAGCCTGTCGTCCGGCGAAGTGCCGCTGATGACGAGGCCATGCTCGCCCAGGATGCCTCTATAGGCGTTGTTGAACTCGAGCCGGTGCCGGTGCCGCTCATAGACGACGCCGTCGCCGTAGGCAGCGGCGGCCTTTGTGTTCGGCACGAGGGCACAGGGATACGCCCCAAGGCGCATGGTGCCACCTTTTTCGTCGAGGTTGCGCTGGTCTGGCATGAAATCGATGACCGGATAGCGCGTCGGCAGGCCGAACTCGCTGGAGTTCGGCTCGTCGGAGCCGAAGACGTACCGTGCGTACTCCACCACCATCGCCTGCATGCCGAAGCACAGGCCAAGGTAGGGGACCTGATGCTCGCGAGCGTAGCGTGAGGCGCGGACCATACCCTCAAAGCCGCGGTAGCCGAAACCGCCGGGCACCACGATGCCTTGGACATCGCTCAAGGCGGCCTCGCCGCCCTCGTGCTCAAGGGACTCCGCCTGCACCCAGCGCATCTCGATGCGCCGTCCGTGATGTAGGCCGGAGTGCTGGAGCGCCTCTTTGACTGAGAGGTACGCGTCCTGGAGCTCGATGTACTTGCCGACCAGGGCGATGGTGAGGGGCTCGCGGGTAGCCTCCATACGGCTTACCATCCCTCGCCAGCCATCGAGGTCCTTGTCCTTGGCAGTCAGCCCAAGCCGTTGGATGAGGAAGTCGCTGACGCCGGCCTCCTCCAGGATGAGCGGGACACGGTAAATCGTGTCTACCGTGGGCATGGGGACCACCGCCTGTAGGTCGACGTCTGTATGCAGAGCGACCTTCTCACGCACCTCTTCGGTGAGTGGGAAGTCGCTGCGACAGACGATCATGTCGGGCTGAATGCCGATGCGGCGGAGCTCTTGGACGCTGTGCTGCGTGGGCTTGGTCTTGAGCTCATCCGTGGCGACGAGGTGGGGAACGTAGGTGACGTGGATGTAGAGGACGTTGTCGCGGCCGGCCTCTCGCCGCAGCTGGCGGATCGCCTCCAGGAACGGAAGGCCCTCGATGTCGCCGACGGTCCCGCCCACTTCGACGATGAGCACTTCGGCACCGCTAAGGCTGGCCAAATCGAGGATACGCTGCTTGATTGCGTTCGTGACGTGAGGCACCACCTGGATGGTGCCGCCGAGAAAGTCGCCGCGGCGCTCCATCTCGATGACGGTGCGATAGATCTGGCCGGTCGTGACGTTGGACTCTTTGGTAAGGTCGGCGTCGATGAACCGCTCGTAGTGGCCCAGGTCAAGGTCGGTCTCCGCGCCGTCGCGGGTGACGAATACCTCGCCGTGCTGGTATGGGGACATGGTGCCGGGGTCAACGTTCAGGTACGGGTCGAGCTTCTGGAGGGAGACGCTGATCCCTCGACTTTTGAGGAGGCGTCCAAGCGAGGCGACGGTGATTCCCTTCCCAACGGAACTGACGACGCCGCCGGTAACAAAGACGAAACGGGTCATGAAGAGCGAGGGGGAGAGTGGGGGTGCGGTGTGAAGAGGAGGAAGGAGGGGGAGTCCGTCGGCATCGCTTTCGGCAACAGAATATCCCTGCTCCTATCCCGGTACGCTAATCACCTTGGGCGTGAACCTCTATATCCATGCTAGAGAGGAGTCTAAGGGTTGTCAAGGTGTGCATGTGTCGCCGCTCCAACGATTTCTTGGACGTCACCCACGCCGGCTTCGGCCAAGAGCGCCTCGAGACCGACGGCTATCTTGATCGAGGCGCGAGGGTCCACGAAGGTGGCCGTGCCGATCTGCACGGCGCTGGCGCCGGCGAGAAGAAACTCCAGGGCGTCCTGCGCCGTCATGATGCCCCCGCAGCCGACGACCGGGACGGTGACCGCCTGAGCGACACGGTACACCCAGTGGAGGGCCATCGGCTT
>Ga0209002_10001184_pt1 | contig 21112 bp, 16 predicted proteins | sample Rifsed16ft2_FD_184010 | JGI IMG/M metagenome (GOLD analysis project Ga0209002, IMG submission 184010) | Soil microbial communities from Rifle, Colorado, USA - sediment 16ft 2 (version 2) | ecosystem: Environmental > Terrestrial > Deep subsurface > Rock core/Sediment | place: Rifle, Colorado... | reverse complement strand
GGTGGTCGGCGGAGGGGCGGCGGGTCTGCGCGCGGCGATCGCCGCGGCCGAGATCGAACCCTCCCTGACGATCGCCCTCGTCTCGAAGGTCTACCCGATGCGGAGCCACACGGTCTCCGCGGAAGGGGGGACCGCCGCCGTGTTGCGGGAGTACGACTCGTTCGAGCTCCACGCCCTCGACACGATCAAGGGCTCCGACTTCCTCGCGGACCAGGACGCGGTCGAGTTCTTCGTGCAGCGGTGCCCCGAGGAGATCTTCCAGCTGGAACACTGGGGCTGCCCCTGGTCCCGGGACCCGGACGGGCGAGTGAGCCAGCGGGCGTTCGGAGGCATGTCCGTCAAGCGGACCGTCTTCGCGGCGGACAAGGTGGGCTTTCACATCCTCCACACGCTCTTCCAGACGTCGATGAAGTATCCGCAGATCCATCGCTTCGACGAGTACTTCGTCACGTCGCTCATGATGGACGGAACCGCGTGCGCGGGGGTCGTCGCCCTGGACCTGCGCGGCGGTCGGATGGTCGCGATCGGCGCGAAGGCGACGATCCTCGCGACGGGCGGGTCCGGTCGGGTGTACGAGTTCACAACGAACGGCTTCATCAAGACGGGCGACGGGATGGCCCTCGCGTACCGGGTCGGCGTGCCGCTCAAGGACATGGAGATGGTCCAGTTCCATCCGACGTGCCTCCCGGGGACCGGGATCCTGATCACGGAGGCCGCGCGCGGGGAAGGCGGCACCCTGATCAACAAGGACGGCGAGCGGTACATGGAGCGCTACCTTCCCGGCAAAATGGAGCTCGGGCCGCGGGACATCCTCTCTCGCTCGATGATCCAGGAGATGAAAGCCGGTCGCGCGTTCGAAGGCCCGTACGGCAAGTACCTCGGCCTCGACCTGCGGCACCTCGGCGAGGCGACGATCAACAAGAAGCTCCCGATGGTCCGCGAGCTCACGGAGAAGTACATGGGCCTCGACCCGATCAACGAGCCGATCCCCGTGCGGCCGGGGCAGCACTACATGATGGGCGGCGTCTCGACGAACATCAAGGGCGAGACGAACGTGCCCGGTCTCTATGCGGTCGGCGAGACGGCGTGCGTGTCGATGAACGGGGCGAACCGCCTCGGGTCGAACAGCCTGAGCGAGTGCCTCGTGTTCGGCACGGCGACCGGACGCGCCGCGGTGGAATACGTGAAGAAGAGGGCGAGCTACCCCGGGACGGCGGCTATTCGCGACGCGCTGAAGAACGAAGAGGCGCGTGTGTTCGACGGCCTGTTCGGCCGGGAGCGCGGGAAGGAGACCCTGGCCGGGGTTCGCGTCGAGATGCAGCAGCTCATGGAGCGGGACGTCGGGATCTACCGCGACAAGGCCGGACTCACGGACGCCTGCACGAAGCTCGCGAAGCTCCGGGAGCGGTTCTCGCAAGTCGGCCTCGCGGACACGGATCGGGTCTTCAACACGGAGCTGACCGCGGTCCTCGAGCTCGACTTCATGCTCGACGTCGCCGCGGCGATCGCCCATAGCGCCCTCCACCGCAAGGAGTCGCGAGGGGCGCACAGCCGGACGGACTACCCGAACCGCGACGATGCGAACTACCTGAAACACTCGCTCGCCTTCCGCGTGGATGGTACGCCACGCATCGATTATGCGCCCGTGACGATCACGAAATGGCAGCCCGCGGAGAGGAAGTATTGACGTGGCGGATCGAGAGGTCGTCTTCCGCGTGAAACGCTACCGGCCGGAGCGCGACGCCAAGCCCGCCTACAGGCGGTATCACATCCCGTACCGGAACGACATGGTCGTCCTCGACGGGCTGAACTACATCAAGGACACACTGGACCCGACCCTCACGTTCCGCTGGTCCTGCCGGATGGGCATCTGCGGTTCGTGCGGGGCAAACGTGAACGGCCAGCCGCGGCTCACCTGTGGCACGTATATCCGCGACGTTCACCGGGGCGTCGTGACGATCGATCCCCTAGCGAACTTCCCGATCATCAAGGACCTCGTCGTGGACTTTGACGACTTCCTCAACAAGCTCGCGTCCGTGAAGCCGTTCATCGTTCGGGAGGAGTGGGGCGACCTCACGAAGGAGTACCTTCAGTATCCGGAGGAGGTCGAGGCGTACAGGCAGCAGAGCATGTGCATTAACTGCATGCTGTGCTATGCCGCCTGCCCGGTCGTCGGCGCAAGCCCGCACTTCGTCGGGCCGGCGGCCTCGGCCCTCGCGCTACGGTACATCCGCGATTCGCGCGACGAGGGCGCGGATGCGCGCCTCGAGCGGCTGAACACGAAGTCCGGAATCTGGGAGTGCACGTTCGTGGGCGAGTGCTCCGTCGTCTGCCCGAAGGACGTCGACCCGGCGGGCGCGATCCAGACGCTGAAGTTCCTCGCGACGATGCGCCACATGAGGCGTCTGCTCATGCCGAAGATGGCCTCGAGGTGATTGATGGGCGCACGACTGTATCCATGGAAGCGGCCTCGGGGCTGGTGGCTCCGGAATCCCCGATACCTCGGCTTCCAGCTGCGCGAGACGGGCGGGGTCGTCTCCGCGCTCTACGGCCTCATCCTGCTGAACATGCTCCGCCAGTTGCAGGTCGGGGAGAGCGCGTACACGGCGTTCCTGGACCTGATGCGGTCGCCTCCCGTGCTCTTCGTGAACCTCGTGTTGTTCGCGCTCGTGATATACCACGCGATCACGTGGTTCATACTGATCGGGAAGGCGCAGCCGATCCGATTCACGGCGAAACCGATCCCGTGGAAGACCGCGTTCGGCGTCAACCTCGTGTTGTGGCTCGGCGTGTCAGGGGCCGTCGTGTACCTGATCTTTGGAGGGTTCTGACATGGCTCATGAGACGGAGGCTCCGGAGAAGTCCACCATGTGGAACCCCGGTCGGGACGCGGTCCACGCGGACCACGGAGCGGCAGAGCCCGAGGTCCTCATGGAGCCGATGATCTGGGGGCTGTTCTCCCTCGGCGGTTTCATCACCGCGTTCCTGTTCCCCGTGACTCTGTTCCTTCTATTCTTCGCCGCGCCTCTCGGCCTGTGGCCGTCGGACCCCGGCGCCTTCGACGCGCTCGCGACACGATGGGCCGACCCGCTCGTTCGCCTGTTCTTCCTCGTCCTCATCGGCGGCTCCCTGTTCCACGGCACGCACCGCCTCAAGTTCATGCTCGTCGATGCGGGCGCGAAGAGCCCGGGTGTGCAGGGCTTCTTCGATGTCGTTCTGAACGGCGTCGCAATCCTCGGCACGCTGGGCGCTCTCTTCTACGCGCTATCGGGCTGGCTCATCTGACCGCGTCTTACGGTCGAACGATTTTGTAGACGAAATCCCTCTCGCGCACGCGGTCCGTCACCTTGAGGCCGACCTCCTGGCCTTTCTCCGCGCGCTGGACCGTCGCATGTTCGATCTGGAGCGCATCGACGGGCTGCTCGAGGTTCGTCGTGGGCCCCTGGATCTGGACCGTGTCCCCGACCGCGAGTGCACCGTCCGTCAGGTGGATTGCCGCCACGCCGATCTTCGTGAAGTAGTGGAAGACTTCCCCCACCTTCTGTCGTTCCATCGGCATCGGCGGAGGCATGGGCCCGACGCGATAAATACGTTCGCCGGAGCAATGGCCAAGTGCCCGGAGTCGCTTGCCCCGGAGGAAAGGATGGAGGGACTTGCCCGAGCCGGCACCGCCGCGCAGCGACACCGGGGATTGTTGTCGCTCCCGCCGCTCGCGATCCCGCTCGACGCGCAGATCCTCGCGCGCCGGGAGGATCCCGTTCGGTTCTGAATTCGAGTCGTGAAGAAAGCTTTATGTGGCCCCTCTCTCTTCCGCGGCGTCAGGAAGGGGGGAACGTCCTTCTATGGTGATGCCTCTAAGCGTGTTAGAAAAATCCATCAACAAGCGCGTCCAGCTCCTCCTCAAGGACAACCGAATTCTCGAAGGGAAGCTCGTCGGCTACGACGACTACATGAACATGGTCCTCGAGGACACGGAAGAGACGAAGGACGACAACGTCCGGAGGGTCGGCACGGTCGTCCTCCGAGGTAACAACGTTGTCACGATTGTCCCGAAGTGATGCCCAGGGCCAGAAAATAGATATCGACGGCGCCGCATCGGACCGCCGATGCAGCTCGTGATCATCGCCGGTGGCCTCGGCACCCGGCTCCGTCCGCTCACGCTGCATCGCCCCAAGGCGCTCATCCCCCTCGTCGACCGTCCGCAGATCGTCCACACCCTCGACGCCCTCCCGGAGTCCTGCGACGAGGTGATCGTCGCGGTCAACTACATGTACGAGCAGGTGCGCGATTTCTTCCGGATGCGGCACTTCGGCGTCGAGGTGCGCGTCGTCCACGAGCCCATGCCCCTCGGCACGGCGGGCGCGATCAAGAACGTTCAGCGGCACATCCAGGACACGTTTGCGGTATACAACGGCGACGTCGTCGACTCGATCGACTTGGACCTCTTCGCGACGGCTCATCGGACGGCGGGCGGCATCGGGACGATTGCCGTCTGGCCCGTGGATGACCCGTCCGCGTTCGGTGTGGTCGACCTCGACAAGGACCGCATCGTGCGGTTCATCGAGAAGCCCGCGAAGGGTGAGGCGCCGAGCAATCTCATCAACGCAGGGCGATACATGTTCGAACCCCGCGTGTTCGATTTCATCGAGCCAGGCCGCGCGGTCTCGTTGGAGCGAGAAGTCTTCCCGGAGCTCATCGAGCATCGGCTCACCGCGTATCGGTACGATGGGTTCTGGTCCGACGCGGGCACGCTGATGAGCTACCTGCGCGCGCAGCGGCTCCTCCTCGACGCGGGCCGCGGACGAATCTCCGCCGAGGCGGACGTCACGTCGGGCGACCTACGGCCGCCCGTGCACATTGCGTCCGGGTGCTTCGTCGAAGGCCGCGTCGGCCCTCATGCGGTCCTGGGGAAAGGTTGCCGCGTGGGCCGAGCGCACGTCCGCGAGGCGGCCCTCCTGGAAAGCGTCAGTGTGGACGACAAGGCGGAGATCTTCTCCTCGATCATCGGCGCGGGCGCGGCGATCGGCGAGGGCGCGCACGTCCGGGACTCGATCCTCGCGGATGGCGTGCAGGTGCCGCCCCACGCGACGATCGTCGATGAGCGGGTGACCGCATGACGCGCCTCTTCGGAACGAACGGGATCCGCGGTGTCGTCGGGCGCGACATGACGGCGGACCTCGCGGTCCGCGTGGGACGAGCCATGGGGACGTTCTTCGACGATGGGACCGTCGCGCTCGCGCGGGACACCCGTCTCTCGGGTCCGATGCTCGCCCGCGCGGTCGCGTCGGGCCTCATGTCCGCGGGTTGTAGCGTGATCGACCTCGGGGTCGTCCCGACGCCAGGCGCTCAGTACTACGTTGCGAAGTCCGGTCATCTCAAGGGCGCCGTCGTGGTGACGGCCTCGCACAATCCTCGTGAGTTCAACGGCCTGAAGGCGATCGATGCCCAAGGCATGGAGATGCGGCGCGAGGACGAGGAGGCAATCGAGGCGATCTACTTCGAGGAGAAGTACCGCGTCGTGGACTGGTCGCGGGTCGGCTCCGCGCGGTCGGACGACAGCGCGAACGAGCGCTATCTGGCAGGAGTCCTCGCTCACGTGGACGTCGACGCGATTCGTCGGCGCGCGTTCACGGTCGTCGCGGACCCGGGGAACGGGGCGGGATGCGTCACGACCCCGTATCTGCTTCGATCGCTCGGGTGTCGCGTGGTCACGATCAACGCACAGGCGGACGGCGCGTTCCCCGGGAGGCTTCCTGAGCCCGTCGCAGACCACCTCGGTGACTTGCTTCGGATGATGTCGGAGGGCCACGCGGACCTCGGCGTCGCCCATGATGGAGACGCGGATCGCGCGGTCTTCGTCGACGACAAAGGGAACTTCCTCGTCGGGGACAAGAGCCTCGCCCTCCTCGCCCGGCACGCGATCGACGGCCGCGGCGGGACCGTGGTCACGCCCGTGAGCACGTCGAGCATCATCGAGGACGTCGTGCGTGCAGCGGGCGGACGAGTCGTGCGAACGAAGGTCGGGTCGCCGATTGTCGCCCGCACGATGTTCGAGACGGGGGCCGCGTTTGGCGGCGAGGAGAACGGGGGCGTGATTTTCCCGGAGCACCAGTTCTGCCGGGACGGCGCGATGAGCATCGCGAAGATGCTCGAGCTGCTCGCGAAGGCGGGCACGCCGCTCTCCAAGCTTGCGGCCTCCCTGCCGCAATACCATATCCGCAAGGCGAATGTCCCGGTTCCTGTTGATCAGCGGGAGGCGGTCCTCGCGCGGCTCGTTGCCCTGACGCAGGGTCGTAAGGTCGACACGACGGACGGAGTGAGGATCCTCGAGTCGGACGGCGCGGTCCTCGTGCGCCCATCCGGCACGGAGCCCATTTTCCGGGTCTACGCGGAGGGCCGCACGGCGGAACGGGCGGAAGCCCTCGTATCGGAGGGCGCCCGGCTGATCACGACCGCGCTACGCGGGTAGCGATATTCCGCTCAGGAGGAGCGCATACGCCAGGACGGCGCCGGCGCTCGTCGACACAAGGTTGTTCGTCTTCTTGTTCACGAGGCCGCGGCGCTCGAGCGTCGCCCCGATCACGCTGTCGATCTGACAGCCGATGAAGCCGACGACCACCGGGATGACGAGAAACGCGGGCGCCTCCGGCACCGTCGGCATGAGGTCATACATCCGTGAGACATACGACAGGACGAACCAGCCCACGAGAGCCGTGTACAACGCGGCGCCGATCGCGCAGAGTTGCCCGAGGGACGAGATGCCCCCGTCCGTCCCGGGCGGAACGGGTTTGAGGGTCGTGATGAGGTACGTCCGGCGGGAGAGGACCCCGATCTCGCTCGCGAGGGTGTCCGCCCCTGCGACGGCGAGGGTGGCGAGGAACACAACGCCCGCGATCGTCTTGGGGAATTCCGCGGGCAGGACGAGGGAGATCGCGGCGACGGCCATCGGTGCGATCCCGTTCGCCAGGACGTTCGTGGACCGCCGCTCGCCCCGTGCGCCCTCCTGCACGCCCATCGCCTCCTTCAGGGCGAAGCGGTAGCGGGTCGCGATGAAGCTCGAGAGAAGGAAGAACAGCAGGAGGAAGAGCCAGGTCACGTCGCCGAAGATCCCGATCACCATCCCGACGACGAAGGCCGCGAGACTGCCGTCCCACGTGAGGATGTCCCGCCGGTACGCGAGGGCGCTCAGGACGCCCGTCAGGACCGTGCTTACGAGGACGGACTGGACGAAATCCAGCGGCATTGGCGCGGGCAAACGGAGGGGCGGTTAAAGCCTTTCGTTGCCATTCTCACCCTGAACCAAACCAGCGGTCCAGGGACTTCTGCTTCTGAGACGATCGCGCATCGACGAACTTCTCGAGGGCCGTGTCGATGCGGTCCCGCGAGAAGTCGTGCTCGTCGCAGAGCATGCGCCGCACACCCTCCGGGTCCGGGTCCTTGAACTCGATGTCCACGGACTCATGGACCTTGGGATGCAGGAAGATCTCGCGCACCTCCTCCTTCGATTCGATGTCCACGTTCAGTTCCGCGAGGACGCCCTCGAGCGCGCCGTGCTTCTTGATCAGCGCAAGGGCCTTCTTCGGTCCGATGCCCTTCACGCCTTCGTTGAAGTCCGTCCCGATCAGGATGCCCATGTCGACGAGCTGCTCGCGCGTGATGCCGAGGTTCGAGAGTGTTGCCTCAAGGCTGATCTCCTCCGGTTGGACGTCCACATAGACCTCCTTCCTCGGGAGCTTCCGCCGCCCGCTGATCGCGAGGTTCTTGACGAGTCGCGGGGAGCCGAACAGAAGGGAGTCAAAATCCTGCGAGGCGGCCGCATACGCCGTCCCCACGCGGGCCATCGCACTCGCCTGCGCCTCTCCTTCCGCGGGCGCCTGCACCCATGGAATCCCGAGGAGCTCAAGGAGTCGCTTCGACTGGTCGACCATGTCGCCCGTGAGGCGGGAGGTCTGCATCGCCTTCGAGCGCGCGGTCGCGATGTCCCCGATCTCGAGAGCCTCCTTCCACTCCGCCTCCGCGCGCCTCTTCACGTCGACGCGGCCCTCGATCGTGCGCGCCTTGAGCTTCGGCGGTTCTCCATCGAAAACAAACACGGGCTTGATGCCCGCCGCGACGAAATTCGACAGACGGTACGTGAGGCCGGACAAGTGCGACGTGACGCGGCCCCGCTTGTCCATCAAGGGCGTGCCGTCCGGCTGTCGGATGATTGCGAGGAACTGGTACAGCGTGTTGAAGGCGTCGATCGCGAGGACCTTTCCGGAGAAATCCCCAAGCGTCCTCGGCTCCAACGTCACGATATCAGAGAGGTTGATGCCCATTCGGCCGTGCGAACGCCGCGGACGCCTAAAGGGTTTGCCGTCACATCTCGGCCGCACGCACGCCGAGGAGGAACGTCTCCTCGCCGAGGCCGGCTTCCACGACGTACGCGTCCTGGCTGGGCGTCTGCACGAACCGAATGTCGAGGGCGTTCGAATCGCGCAGGATCATGTCCTTCCATGGCTGGAGCATGCCGCGAAGGCCCTTTCCCGCGACGAGTTCGATCTCGACGATGCGGTCGTCCGTGAGCTTCATGTCGTTCCGGGCCTCCCGGACAAGGTTCACGATCTCCTTCGCGTACCCTTCCGCGATCAGCTCCTTCGACATGCGCGTGTCGAGGTACACGACGCCGCCTTCGAAGGGCTCTTCGACGACGTACTCCGGCACGGATTCGATGAACGACACCATCGTCGGGTCGATTCGGACCTTCTGGCCCTCGATCCCGACGGCATACTCGCCCTTCCCCAGGCCCGCCTTGATCTTCCAGGCGTCCTGGGACCGGAGGAGAATCTCGATCTTCTTCGCCCACAGCTTGTACGCGGTGCTGACGGAGCCCATGTGGACCTCGACCTCGACCTTCATCCCGCGCCAGCTCTCGCTCGGCGAGACGAGGTCGAGCTCCTTCGAGCCGCTCTGCCCGACGATGATCTTGCGGAACGCGCTCACCGCGTCGTAGCCGAGCTGGTCCGTCGTCTTGATTGCGATGCGGGCGACCGGCCAGTACCGTTCGATCCCCCCGCGACGCTTCGCCTGGAAGCAGGCCTCGAGGGCGCGCCGCAGGAAGTCCACGTACGAGTTCACCTGGTCGTCCGTGATCTGGAGGGTCCCCGCCTCCTTCGAGGCGATGATCGCCTGCTGGATCTGCCGCGAGATCTCTTCCGTCGAGCCCACGGTCGCATCGGACACGTGCTTCAGGACCTGAATCCCCTGGTCGTACCCGCTCGCCTCGATCGCCGCGCGCGCCCACGCGATGAAGTCCTGGCTCCCGTCCCCGACGAGGAGGCCGCGCTCCATGAGAAGCGGGATCTTGCTGACGGGACTGTCCTCGAGCGGGCCGAGGGAGACCCCCTCCGCTTCGGTCGCGTAGAGGATCTTTCGAACAACGTCTCGGATGCCGGCGAGCTCGGCCGGATCGCCCGTCCACGCTTCGAGGCGCACCCCGTATGTCTCATGGATCTCCTTGAGGGATTGGATGAGGTAGAGCGGCAGGAGGGACGGCTCGTTCCCGCGGATCGTCACCACCAGAATCGCCTGCGGTCCCTTGGTCGCAAGGACCGGAGTCTCGCCCAGCTTCGCTCGCTGGGCTCCCTTCGCGCCGTTCGGGAACGCGCTGTTCACGAGGGCCTTCGCCGCGGCCTCCAACGCCGCCCCCCGTGAGACCTCCTCGGGCGGGAGGAACGTGCGGCTCTCATGGCACACCATGGCGCCGGTGGAATGGAACAGGAGCGCGTCGTCGATGACATAGCCGCCCTCTGTCTCGACGCGCACGACGGCGCTATCCGTCGTCTGGTGCTTCGCGTCGTCGAGCGGACGGGTGTAGTGGATCTCGAAGTCGAGGTCCATCGTCCCCGGTTCCCGCGGCTTGAGTCCGAATTCGACGGTCGTCCTCGCGTTCGGTTCGAGCTTCTCGATCGCCTTGAGACCCCGGACCTCCACGGGGCCCGTGACGATCGGCGTCACGTGCTCCGCGGGCCAGTTGCCCTTGTTCGTGATGTGCATCTCGAATCGGTTCCAGCGTCCGGCCTGGAGGCCGGCGTGGGCGGACTCGAGGAAGAGCCGCGGGTAGCGGTCTCGGAGGATCTGCTCGACGCGCGCCTTGGCCGTCGCCTCCGCGCGGTCGATCAGGGGCTCGAGGCCCTTGATGTCCTCCAGGCGCAACGCGTCCTCGGCCTTCTGGAGGAGCAGCTCGACGTCTCCGAGGTCCGCGCTGACGGCCTTCGCCTGAGCCACCGTGGCTTGCAGCCGCGCGAGGTCCTGGCGGGCCTTATCGAGGACCGTGTGCCGGCGCTGCCGCGCGAGGGAGTCCTTCGCCCGACGGAGGTACTCCTCCATCTGGCGGTAGCTCTTCTTCTGGATCGCGGACTCGATCTTCGTGAGGTACGACTCCGCCTCCCGGACATCGAGGTTCTGGCTCTTCGCGATCTGGATGTCGTTGATCAGGCTCGCGAGCTCGATCTCGACCTTCTTCGCCGAGAGTTCGCCCTTCTGGCGCTCGAGGGACTCGTGGAGACCCGCCTGGATCTCCCGAACGCGATCGAACTTCCCCTCCTGGAAGGCCTCTTCCGCTTCACGGAGCAGGAGTTCCGCTTGGCTCGTGTCCGCGCCGATTCCGCTCATCTCGTTGACCGTGTCCCGCCCGGCCGCGAGGACCTCCGCCATGCGGTCCCGGAGCTGCGTCTGCGTCAGGTCCGCCTGGGTCCGCGCTTTCTCGATGAACTGCCACGCCAGCTGGATGTCCGTCTCCAGGGTCGACTGGGCCTGGCGCAGGAGCTCGTTCGCCTCCATCGTGTTCTCCGCGCCGAGGGCGTCGATTACCTTCGCGGTGAGCGTGATCGGGCTGTCCGCGAGGGCGCCCATCTCCGCGCTCGGGTCCTTGGCCACGAGCAGGAGCTTCTCAACCACGCCGTCGATTCCTTCGAGCTGATGCAGCAGGCCGGTCCACCGCTCCAGCACGCCGCCGTAGCGGTCCTCGACTTCCTTCAAGACCTGGAGCATGTACAGGGGGAGGAGCTTCGGCTCCTGGCCGATCAGGACCGTCGCGAGGAACGTGTGCGGCGACCGCTCGATCAGGATCTTCGAGTCCCCGAAGTCGAGGCGCTTCATGCCGACCCGCGTACGCGACTTGAACGAATCCTTGACGAAGTCCTGGACGACCGTCAGCATGCCGGAGAAGATGTCCTCATCGATCTCATCGCGGAACTTGCGGCTGTGGTGCGCGATGAGGCGGCCGTCACCATGGATCAGGAAGACGTCCTCCACGAGGTACGTCGTCTCGGGCTCGACCTTCACGTCCTTCGTGTCCCGCAGCTCGTAGCGGTTCTCATCGAAGAGACGCTGGTACGAGATCCCGACCGCGATGGGCACCTGCCCCGGCTCCTTCGGCTTCACCCCCACGCGCACGGGGACGACCTCCCCAACGCCGATTTCCGGGATCGGCTGGATGCCCTTCGCCTCGAAATCGCCCGCCAATTGAATCTCGACATTCCGTGCGGGCAGCTTGCCGCGGTTCTCGACCTGGAAGACGTACTGATTCCACTCGTTCGCCTGGAGGCCCGACGACGGCAGGCGGAGGGCGAGGTTCGGATAGCGGTTCTTGATGAAGTTCTGGATCTGGATACCGATGGAGACCTCGGCCTGTTTGATCAGGATGTCCGCCATCGCGAGGTCGCTCGCTCTCAACGCCGTTTCCGCCTGCTCGAGCGACTGCTCCGCGTCCCCGAGCTGCGCGCCGAGTCGCTTCGCGTTCGCGATCATCGTCGAGACGGCGTGGACACGGGACTCGTACCTGTCCATGAAGTGCTTCGTCCGCGACTCTTCGAGGGCCGACCGCGCGTCCGCAAGGCCCTGCTGGAATCCGTCGACATCGCCCGCGACGATCGCCTTGCGCGCGCCCTCGAGGTGGGTCCGCGCGAGGTCTGCGGGGATCCCGAGCCGCTCCGAACTCACGACGATGTCGTCGAGGGCTCGGACCTCGTCCATCGACCTCTTGAGGAGTGTCCGGCGCTTCGCCTCGAGGAGCTGCTCCTGCAGGTCCCCCTTGAGCCGATAGACCTCCTCGAGGTCGTCCGCCGCAGCGGCGTCGGCCGCGTGGGATCGGAGCTCATCGAGATCCTCCCGGCGCAGGCCGAGGGACTCGCCTTCCTCGATGACGGGCAGGAACGAGTCGACGAGGGACCCCAGGTGGGCGCGTCGAGCGATCTCGACCTCTTCCTCGATCCGCTTCGCGAACCCACCGAGGTCCTCGAGCTCCCCGGATTCCGCCTTGGCCTCCGCCTTCACGAGCAGCTCGGAGGCCATCCGCACGTCCGCCCCGAGCTTCGCGTGGGCTTCGACCTTCGCGCGCAGTTCCGTGAGGTTGTCCTTCATTCCGCGGGCGATCTGCGCTTGCTTCGCTTCGTCGAGGATGTCCTCGATGACCTTCTTGTATTCGATCGCCTCGACGAACCGGCGATCCTTGATTGCCTCGCGGGCGTTGAGCAGCACCATGTCCGCCCGGCCCGGGTCCATCCCGGACGATCGGACGCCTTCCACTTCGCGCTCCACGGTGGACACGAGGTCCTTCGCAGCCGCCTCGAGGCCGAGGGTCAAGCCGTGGGCCATCTCCTTCGTCTCCTCGAGTTCCCGCGCGACGTCGTCGTAGCGGCCCGCCTCGAATCCGGCATCCGCCCGCGCGAGGGCCTGGTCCGCCCCGAGGATCGAGATGTCCGCGCGAGCGAGGTCCGCGATCGTCTTCCGGAGGTTCGCCACCTCCGCGCGGGCACCCTCCATCGCGCGCCGGCGTTCCGACTCCTTCGAGGCCTCCAACGCACGGAGCGCCTCGACGACTTTCTTCTCCGATGCGTGGGCATGCTCCACCGCTTCCGCGTACTCGCCTTGCTGGAAATGACCTTCCGCGCGATCGAGCATCTCGACGGCGTCGTGCACGTCGATCCCGGCCGCCTGGCCGTCGTGGATGCGCCGCTCCGCTCGCGTATTCAGGTTCCTCGCGGCCGCGATGAGCTCGTCCATGAGCTCCTTCGCGGTCGAGTCGAGATCCGTGAGGATCGTGTCGACGTCATCGAAGGCCTTCAGCTCGAGGGCCCGTTCCGCGGCGTGTAGGCTCTCCTCCGCGCCCGTGATGTCGATATCCGCCTTGCGCAGGTCTTCGATCAGCTTCTTGACCGTGATGAACTTCGTCGCGGCGTTGCGCGCCTTCACGAGGGTGCGGCGCTGCTCCTCCTGGTACCGCTCCCGCCGCTTCTCCGCGAGCTGCCGCTCGAGGTTGGCCACCGCATCCATCGCGGCGGTCGGCCGGCCTTTCTCCAGGGCGACCTCTGCCTGCTTCAGGAGGACCGCCATGTGCCCGACCTCGACGCCTTCCTTCGCCGCCTCGTCGATTGCACTTCGCGCTCGGGCGACCTCGTCGTGGGCCTGTCGCTCGAGGGTGACCTTCACGCCTTGGACAATCCCTTCCGCGGACGCAACGAGCCGCTCCGCCTCAGCGAGGGAACCCCGCTCGACCGCCTTCCCCGCGGCGGCGAGGGCATCGACCGCCATGGAGAGATTCATGTTGTGCGCGACGAGGTCGGCGATCTCGGAGTGGATCGCCTCCATGCGGTGGTGGATCGCCTCCGTGCGCTCGAGGTTCGCGCGCACATCCTCCGCCTCGCCCTTCCGCAGCGTGTCCGCGGCCATCCGGGCAACCTCCTCGACCTCGGAGATGCCCGCTTTGCCGGCGTAGATCGTGTCGCCGTAGCGGGCCTCGGAGTACGAGGTCTCCGCATCGTGGAGCATGCGCAGGGCCGCGTCGACGGCGATCCCGTCCGCCTTCCCGCGCGCGACGACGCCGCGGGCTTCGCCCAGCACCTCTGCCGCCGCGGATCGAAGCATCTCCCGGGTCGCGTGAATGTCGTGCTCGATCCCATCGAGGAACGCGTCCGCTTGGAGGAACCGGTGCTCCTGGATCGCGATCGCAGAGTCCGCAAGCTTCCCTTCGAGGGCGACCGTGTCGAGCTGCCCGGCCTGACGCAGGCCAACGATATCGTCCCGCGCTTGGAGGACGCGCTCGTTCAGCTTCCCCTCGACCTCGGCATCCGCGCTCGCCATGCGCGTGTCGATGAGCGCTTGGACGTCGACTTGGTGGCCGAGGGAGATCGCGTCGTCGACATCTCGGAGGAGCTGACGGGCCACCGCAGGATCGAGACCCCGCGTCGCGTTCGTCAGGATGATATTGAGAGACCGTTCCATCACGGAGCGGTAGTGCTGCTCCCTCGTCGTTTCGGCCGCGTGGCGGGCTCGGGACACGAGTCGCCGCGCGGTCGGGAGATCCTTCGTCTCGAGGGCCCGTGTCAGATCGACGAGGGTCGCTTCGAACTCCGCCGCATCCGCCCCGAGCCTCCGCAGGTCCTCCGCGTCGAGCTGGAGGCTCGCGAAGGCATCCTGGACGCTCTTGAGCCGCGCGGCCTCGCGGACCGCGTCGTGGCCATCCTTCGCGAGGGTTCGCACTTTCGCGTAGTCCTTCGCATCGAGGGCGCGTCGGGCCTCGTCCAAGATCGTGTCGGCCCTCGTGACGTCGGTCCCCTTGCGCTTCTCTCGGGACGCCTCCCGATCCGACTCCCTCAGGGCCGCCTCCGCACCGGCGAACCGTCGCGCCTCGCGCAGCTGGTTCCGGGCCTTCTGGGCGAGGAGGGCCACGTCCGCGAAGACGCCGCGCCGCAGGGCATCGCGGGCCTGCGTGAGGACCTTGCGGGCCTCCGTGATGTTCACGCCATCCTTCCGGGCGGCGTCCACCTCTCCGGCGGCCCGATCGAGGATCGTCTGCGCGCGGGCGAACTTCCGCTCGTGGTCCGCCTTCTCGATCGCCTTCGCCACGAGGGCGCGGATCCGGTGGTATTCGCGGAGGGCAAGGGCCTCCCGGGCCTCCGACACGACGGACGCCGCGTCCGCGACGTTCCCGCCGCGTTCCTTCGCGTAGCGCACGCGGGCCTCCGCCTTGTCGAGGATCCCCTGGAGAACACGCTCCCGTCGCTGATCGAGAGTGCGGATCGAGACGCGACGCAGGAGACGGTCCGCGCCGACATAGTTCCCTTGGCCGGCGAGGGCCTGCGCCTGGTCGATGTTCCGCTGGAATGCGACCGTCTCGATGCCCGCGTCCTTCGCTTCCTTCAGGACATGGTCCGCGCGCGCGAGGGCGCCGGCCACGCGCGCCTTGCGCTTCGCGATTTCAAGGGCGCGCCTCGAGGCGCGCGCGAGGTCGAGGGCCCTGCCGAGGTCCCCGGCGGCTTCCGTCTGTTCCGCCCGCTCGAGGAGGGCCCGGGCGAACGAACCGTCCGCGCGGTCCCGGATCGAGGCCACGAGATCTTTGCGCGCCGCTTCGAGGGCCTTCGTCACCAGCTCGGGCGCGGCATGGGCCGTCAACGCTCGGTCGAACGGATGGCCGCAGACGTCGCACGCGGGCCGCCCGTCAGGAACGTCCGATTCGCAGAGGGGGCATCCGGCCATGAGCTCCAACCGATGGATCGCCCTCCATGACCGGAGGGGCGACGGACGGTCGGATGCCCGGTGTTCGGGTATAAACCGAGCGACTTGGATATCTTGCCTGATAACTACATGGCTCAAATTGGTGGAACCGCGTTCCCCGAAAAGCTTCATTAGCCGGCGGGGGTTAGAGCGGCATGTCCGTGGACCCGCGATGGCGGGTCCCTGGGAGGTCAGTTCGTGGCGGTGCGGAGGGGCCAGTCCCTCGTCGGGATGGCCGTGGTCGACGCGGAAGGCGTGGAGATCGGCTATGTGGCTGCGGAGGAGCCGCAGGCCCTCGTCCTCGGGGAGGGCTCCGTGGGCCGCATGCGCCTCGGCCGCCGCTTTGTCGGCGGCGTCGTCGACCGCATCACGCTGTCCGGTCCGGCGGCGGAGGTCTTCACGGGCCTGAACGTGATCGATTCGGAAGGGGAGTTCGTCGGGATCGTGCGGGACACGATGGAGGCCGAGGACATGCTCGACGCGTTCCTCGTCGAGGACGAATCGAGCGAGATGCTCACGGTCCTTTTGGAGGACGTGCGGCTGATCGACGAATGGGTCGAGTTGTCCGTGAAGGGCGACGATCTCTACGAGAGTTAGACTTCTTCCTCGGCGGTCGGGAGGAGCATCACGCCGACCCCGACCCAGACGAAGAGGATCGCGGTGACCAGGATGCCTCCGTACCCGAGCACGAGGTTCCCCGCGAGCAGCGCGAGCGGGACCGCCATGCCGAAGAGGAAACCGGTTCGCGCCATGCCGGTCGCCTCGAATGCCTCACCCGCTTAAAGGTTTGCGACGCATCGCGCCCGGCTTCGTTCACGCGTGGAACCTACGCGCGCTTGACACGCGGGCCCTGTGCGGCGTCCGCGGCCTCTCGGATCTTCCGGAGATTCTGCGCGATGTGTTCCGGAAATATCCCCGATCCGGAGACAAGGATGTCCGCGCCCGCCTCTGCGGCGAGCGGCGCCGTGTCGGCCTTGATGCCTCCGTCAACCTGGAGCGCGACGGCCAGGTCCTCCGTGTCGATGAACGCCCGTGCCTCGCGAATTTTCGGCAAGACGTCCTGGCGGAAGGCTTGGCCCGCGAACCCCGGATGGACCGTCATGATGAGGAGCAGGTCGATGCGATCCATGAATGGTTTCGTCTCTTCGAACGACGTGGCAGGGTTCAGGACAAGACCAGAACTCACACCATGGTCCCGGATGAGCTTGATCGTCGAAGCGATGTCGTGATCGCTCTCCACATGGACCGTCAGGTCGTCCACGCCCGCGTCGGCGAATGCCTTCACGAAGGTCTGCGGATGCGTGACCATGAGGTGCGCGTCGAACGGGATTTTCGTAAGGGGTCGGATCGACCGCACAATGGCCGGGCCCATCGTGAGGTTCGGTACGAAGTGGCCGTCCATGACGTCGATGTGCAGCATGTCCGCGCCCGCGTCGGCGGCCTCTCTCACCTGCTCACCGAGGCGATCAAACCTTGCAGATAGGATGGAAGGAGCGATCTTGATTCCCATCGGTGCGGCGAAAGACCGTCCTCGGGATAAGGGTTCTCTCCCCCTTGGCTCGGATCCCGGAGGAAAAGAGTCCTCCCTCCGCGTCACCTCGCGGAGAGAGGGATGGCCGCGCGCTCACGCGTTCGTGTAGTCGACGAGTACGATCTCGAGTCGGTAATCCCCCGCGCTCACGACTGCCTTCACGACGTTCCCGACATCCCCACTGAACCACGCCGCCGCGAAGGCGTGCCGTTCGGACCCCGAGTCGCTTCCGAGGCCCGTGAGGAGTTCGAGTCGACCGTCGAGGGCCGCGACATCGATCTCCGGAAGGCCAATCTTCACGGGGACGGATGCAAACGTCCCGGCGGGCGTCTCGACGTCCTCCAGTTCCCCGGACATCAGGAGGAGGTGCACCGGGATGACGAGGGTGAAGTTGTGGCCATCCGCATGGTCGACGTTCGGTCCTTCGATCGTCCAGTCGATCCACACTCGGCGGGTCGCATTCGTGGTCGCATTCCACGTCTCGTTCTCATCGAGGGGGAAGTCCCACACGTCGAACGCGGGATCGTACGTCGTCTCGGTCGTCTTCGTGTACGAGATGTTGTACGTGCCGTAGTCCGTCTCGATCGCGCCGCTCAGATGGACCGTCCGGACGTCCAACAGCTTCGCGAGATCCGCCGTCCGATAGAGACTGTATCCTCCGACCGTCGCCTCATCCACATAGGCGTTGGAGACGACCAGGATGGAGCGCTCCTCGAACAAGGAATCCTCGATCGGATCGAATCCAAGGATGCGGAACGCGCCTGAGAGGCTCACGTTGTATGTGTCATCCTCGATCGCCGTCACCGTGCGGGTGAACTCGCCTCGGATTCCGAAGTCTCGGTCGGAAAGCTCATGCGAACCGTCCGAAGACGAACTCACGTTGTACGTCCACGAATCGCCGACATCCCAGATCGGCGTCTCCACGGGCACGTCCTGGGGCGTGGTGCCCCCATCGCCGTTGTCGTCCCCGTTCCCGCCGTTTCCATCCCCCGTGTCGTCGCCATTCCCGGTGTCCGGGGTCGTCGTCAGCGGTTGCAGGACGCCCGGGCTGAAGACGATGGCTGCGAGGACCACGAACACGAGCACGGCCGCGACGAGCCCAACGGTCAGCGTCCTTCGGTTCATCCCATACCTCCAGTCGCGCGGTGGCAGGCCCCCGGGGGTATTTACGGATTGTGGGACGCTCGTGAAATTGCGCGCGGTGACGGGGTCTCCCTCACTGGGAATCGCCTAGGACGGTGGCGTCGAATTCATGGTCGGGAACGCTGATGGGCCATCGTGGATTCGACGAGCAACTCGACGAAGGGAACATGGAGATTCAACCGGTGGCTCTTCGAATCTCTCTTCATGTTCTTGCCCTGGACGTTCGTGTTGCTCTTTGTGCTCTTCGCGGTGGTCTCTGTCCTCGTCCCATGGCCTTGGGTCCCCATCGTGTATCTTGGCGCGATCGTTGTCTTCTTTGCGGTCCTCGTGACCGCTTCCCTGCGTCGACCTTCGGATTCGCCCTGAGGCGCCACCAAAGCCCTTAATCATCGCGCGCCATCTCCCGCCCGTCCGCGGGGCTCGAGGGGGCGGAGGTCCGGCGATGGTCGATGTGTCCGAAGAGACGATCCGGCGCCTGAAGAAGCAGGCAGTCGTCCTGCGACGGCATATCATCCGCATGACGCACAACGTGCAGAGCGGCCATCCGGGCGGCTCGATGTCCGCGTGCGATATCGTGACGGCTCTCTACTTCCACTCGCTCAACGTGGACCCAAAGAACCCGGACTGGCCGGAACGCGACCGCTTCGTGCTGAGCAAGGGCCACGCGTGCCCGGTCTGGTACGCCGCCCTTGCGGAGCGCGGCTTCTTCCCGGTCGACGAGCTCCTCACGTTCCGCAAGATCGACAGCCGGCTCCAGGGCCATCCGGAAGTCGGGACGACGCCGGGCGTGGAGAACGCGGCGGGCGCGGAAGGCCAAGGCCTGTCGTTCTCCGTCGGCCTCGCGCTCGCCGCGCGCGTGGACCACAAGTCCTGGCGGACGTACTGCGTGATGGGCGACGGGGAGCAGGATGTCGGCCAGACGTGGGAGGCCGGGATGGCGGCGTCGAAGTACGGCCTCGACAACTTGACCGCGTTCATCGATCGCAACGGGATTCAGCAGGAGGGCCGCACGGAGGACATCATGCCCCTCGAGCCTCTCGCGGAGAAGTGGGAGGCGTTCAACTGGCACGTCCTGAACATCGACGGCCACGACTTCCGGCAGATCCTCTCCGCGATCGAAGAGGCGCAACGGACGAAGGGCCGGCCGACGGTGATTATCGCCCGCACGGTGAAGGGGAAGGGCGTCTCGTTCATGGAGAACAAGATCAAGTACCACGGGGCCGCGACGACGGACGAGGAGCTGAAGATGGCCCTCGCGGAGCTCGAGTCGCAGGAGGCCGCCCTATGACTGCGGCGGGCCCCTGGAAGATGGAAAGCCAGCGGTCGTACTTCGGGAAGGCGCTCGTCGAGCTCGGGAGGCGCAACCCTGACGTCGTCGTGGTCGGCGCCGACACGACGGAGTCCATCAAGACGATCGACTTCGGCAGGGCGTTCCCGGACCGGCTGTTCCAGTTGGGCATAGCGGAGCCGAACATGATCTCCGTGGCGGCGGGCCTCGCAGCCGCGGGGAAGATCGCCTTCGCGGCGACGTACAGCGTGTTCGGATCCGCACACACGTACAACGTCGTGAGGCAGAACGTCGCGTACACGAACCTGAACGTCAAGATCTTCTGCTCCCATGCCGGGCTGAGCGTCGGCCCGGACGGCGCGACGCACCAGATGAACGAGGACATCGGCCTGATGCGCGGCCTGCCGCGGATGACCGTCCTCGTCCCTGCGGACGGACCGCAGACCGCGAAGTGCGTCGACGCGGCCGCGAGCGTCAAGGGCCCGGTCTACTGCCGCTTCTCCCGGACGAACGTGCCCACCCTCACGTCGATGGACGACGACTTCCGAATCGGACGGGCGTACACGATGCACGACGGGTCCGACATCACGCTGATCGGCTGCGGGGTCATGGTCTCGAAATGCCTGCAGGCCGCGGACGTCTTGGCGAAAGAAGGGATCCGCGCGCGCGTGATCAACCTCCCGACGATCAAGCCCCTCGATGTCCCGACGATCGAGAAGGCGGCGCGGGAGACGGGGGCCATCGTGACCGCGGAGGAGCACACGGTCGTCCACGGGATCGGCGCGGCGGTCGCGTCCCTCGTCGTGAACAACGATCCGGTCCCGGTGGCCATGGTCGGCGTCGAGGACACGTTCGGGGAAAGCGGCGAGGCGGAGGAGCTCCTCCGGAAATATGGCCTCACGCCCGAGAAGATTGTCGACGCGGCTCGCGGGGTCATCCGCCGCCGGTCGCGCTGAGCCGGCTCCGGCCGCTCAGCCGACGCAGCCCTCGTTGTTGAACTTCACGAAGGCCACGACGCCGTAGCGGTTCTCGTGGTGGGCGAGCATCTCCTCGTCGCGGATCCACCAGCGCTTCGTATTCGTCGCGAGGCCTTCCTTGAATTCGATGCCGTGCGGCAGGGTGAACGTCGGCGAGATGATCGACCCGTCCGGGTAGGTCAGCGAATCCGACTCCGCCTCCAGGATGCCTTCGATCTTCACGTATGCCTTCGGTCCGTCGATTCGGAACTCGATTTCGGCGACCATGGGTGGGTACGTCTTCGAGGCGAGTTTCGGGAAGATCTCGAAGATGCCCCCGCCGTGCTGGCCGCTGTCGATCGCCTCGAGCGCTTTCCTCTGATCCGCGGTGGCCTGCCGATCGATGTACATCCGACGGACCGCATTCCCCTGTTCGACGAGGCCCGGGAAGAAGTACGACGCTGCGAAGACCACGCCGTCGAGCTTCGTCGACCCGAACCTGCCCTTCCTGATCCGCCACACGCCAACCCCGTGGCAGTTGCCTTGCGTCGGACGCGCATTGAAGTTGCACGGACAACCCCAGTCGCAATTACAGTTCGTGTAGTAGTCGGCTTCGAAATCCCACTTCGTGGCCACGGAACGCCTCCCGTCCGCCGAGGG
>Ga0209002_10001177_pt1 | contig 21170 bp, 20 predicted proteins | sample Rifsed16ft2_FD_184010 | JGI IMG/M metagenome (GOLD analysis project Ga0209002, IMG submission 184010) | Soil microbial communities from Rifle, Colorado, USA - sediment 16ft 2 (version 2) | ecosystem: Environmental > Terrestrial > Deep subsurface > Rock core/Sediment | place: Rifle, Colorado... | reverse complement strand
CCCCCAATGCTCCGTCTTCTCATCAATTATGTTTCGAGCCTCTACTCCAACTTTCTCGCGTTCAGCGAATTCGATCACATGAAATCTCAGAGCCTCTTCCGGTCCAATGTTGATGTTTTGCCTTACGAATTGCTCTGCAACTGTTTCGTTCCTGTTGTGAAGTCGCGCATTATCTCGCATCAGACCCGAGAGAGCGTTCATGTATTTGGACTCATTGAGAAGCTCACCCGTCGATAGAACTGGTTGTGCAGAGCCTATCGTGGTTCCAGAGGCCATTGCCGCGATGTGAGACGCCATCAGAATGTAAGTGCCGCCACTCCACGCCGCCGCCCCAGATGGACTCACCCAGACAACTACCGGAATTGGGGAATCGTTGAAGTCATTCATTATGTCAGTAACGGACCCAAGGTCACCACCTGGCCTATTCAACTCGTAAACAATCAATCTAGCGCACCAACCTTTGCCTCTTCGATTGAACGTGCGACAAGTTCGGCTGTGGGACGCGCGATCTCCGACCTTATTCGGACAACGAGCACGCTACCTTGGGCTGCCGTCGGAGCCGGTTGCACACCCACTACAAGAACAAAGGTCAAGACTGCTAGAATAAGAATGGCTCTCATGTTTGCGTGGCGTCTCGATTTTCCTACAAACGTAGCTTGCTTTAAAGTGCGCGTCATAACTATCGCAAACAACCCGTAAGGACACGACAGTAATCAGGCTCAAAAATAATGAAACGAACAAGTCGAAAGACTCAAGCAGCGATGTTGAAGAAGATCGCGAAGCTCTTTCCTGTCGAAGTCTGGAAGCCAGGCTCTCCCTTCGAAACCCTCATTCACACGATTCTATCGCAGAACACGAACGACCGTAACAGCGACGCAGCTATGAAGAAACTGCGGAAACGCTACAGAATCACTCCAAGCGTGCTCGCGCAAGCTCGAGTCAGGGAGCTGATCCCATACATTCGCAGCGCTGGATTGTACACATCAAAGGCACCGAGAATAATCGCTACCTCGAAGATTATTCAAGAGCAGTATAGAGGTCGATTATGGCCCATCTTAGAACTTCCATATGAACAAGCGAAAGGGAAATTGATGGAGCTACCCGGCGTCGGTCCCAAGACTGCGGACATTCTGCTCGCGTTCGTTGCCAAGAATCCAGTAATACCGGTCGACACCCATATTGAACGAGTCACGAAGCGACTTGGAATCGCTCCGCCAAATGGAAACTATGAAACAGTGCGAACCAGTCTGGAAGCATTGATTTCTCCAAGGAACAGAATTTCCATACATCTTTCCATGATCGAATTCGGTCGAGCTGTCTGCAAGGCGCCAAGACCAAGATGTCTCATATGCCCCTTGAACAAGACATGTCCGAGCAGCAATGTGTAGCATGAAATCAACCCAAATTCGAGACTAACAACTCTTTTTAGTGAAATGCATCGCCACCATTAGCTGTGCTTCCTAGTGCCAGCAGAAATCAGTGATGGAGACATACCGTTCTTCGCCGAAGTCACGGCGGGCGGACGAATCACAATCCCAGAAGAGATCCGCAAGATATTCGAGATCAAAGATGGCGACGCAGTCTTCTGCAGAATAAAGATCATGAAGAAGAAAGAAACCAACTCCGGAACAGCGAAGGACACTAAGCAGACTGGCTAGCGGGCGAAGAGGAAAGCAACGTTCGCCCTAACGCAGTCAATTTTACTCTGAGTCTGCCACGTTTTCCACGCTCAACCTCAACAAGACCCAAATCCTCCAGCCCACCACCGCCCCCAGAGCCTCTGATGTGATAGCTGAGAAGCGGTTTACCGAAATTCGAGAGCCCGCTAAGTCTCTCCAAACTCTCAACATCTCCACCCGCCCGATCAATCGCCCGCAAGATCTCCAACTTCGGTTGAGTGACAGCTTGCGCGTAACTGAAACGCATGACCGGCAAGGCTGCGGGCTGGTCTCCCATCACATCAAACGCTTTGATTCCATACACGAAAGCCGCCGTCACACCAGCGCACGTTAGATGTTTGGTTGCGGAACCGACATTGATCAGGAAATCCTGAAAGATCGCTGACTCCCTACGAATCAATTGGCCAACTGTCTCTAACATTGTTGGTATAGAGGCGTCTTTGAGTTGAACTACATCAACGGCGAGCTTCAGGTTATCTTTGAGCCTTCCTGAGAGCTGGTTCGCTTGAGAGACGTAGTCGCTTGTTGACAAGATTGCTAGCTTGTGGGCTGGGAAGTTTCTAAGTCCGACAAGAACTGCTTCCTCGCTCCCGCCTACAACCGCGATCTGAAGTGTTTTTAGCGGCATGGGACTTGGCTTCTGTTCACGAATAGTTAAACCCTTACAAATCCACTCGTACTCTCAGAGGGCACGAATCCTCCCAGTGTTTATGACACTCATAGCATGGTAGAACGAACCGCCAACCGAATGGATAGAAGAACTGTGTCTAACAACTACGCCAAGCAACTCTCACGAACCGGTTCGATAGTTCTCGGGTCACCTCTTTACGTTTCAGTATTCCTGATGAGATTTAGCTTTGGCCTGGTACTGTTTACTCTTCCGATCTACATCCCGAAGGCAGAGTTCTCCAACTTCACTGTAGGATTAATCATCGCAGCATACCCTGTGGCGGAAACAATCACATGTCCCGTTTTTGGAATTCTCGCAGACCGGTTCGGCAGGAGAAAGTGGATATACATTGGCCTGGTAATCGCGAGTGCACTACTCTTTGCGTTTACGTTGAGCACCGAAGTTCGCTACCTAATCATCATACATGGCATTCAAGGTGTCGCGGCTGCGATGATAATCGTCAGCACGCTGGCAATGGTGACAGACGTGAGCACAGTGTCGAATCGCGGACGCGAAATGGGGATCTATGACTTCGCAAATCTCGGAGGATATGTGGCAGGCATTTTCGTAGCCGGCCTCCTAGTCCAAACCCACTTTCTGCTGGCCCCTTTCTACTTCGGCTCAGCATTGGCCCTCGTAGGAGCAATCTTCGCGTACCGTAAAGTCAAAGAGAAATCTGGACAAGGGAGAAGCCGAGTCCTCTCTCCACTTCAAACGCTACGCATCCTATTCAGGGACAGACGTGCAGCCGGTATGTTTCCGATATGGCTGTCGGTGACTACGTTCATCGGTATGGTCTTGTCCTTCGGTCCTCGTTTTGGGCCATCACCTCTCTTGAGCAGTTTCGCGCTGGCAGGAGGTGTTCTTGTCCTAGCGATTACTCAGCCTTACTTTGGCCATCTCTCGGACACTCATGGTCGCGATAGACTCATGATGCTTGGGATGCTTTCGCTGATAGGGTTGTTCGTTACGGTAATCGTGATGTTGAGGAGTCGATTGTCGTGGCTGTTTTTCACCCCTTTTCTGGCAATGTTCGGGATGGGCAGTCTCGCCTTCGCGCCGGCAGCATTAGCATTGCTCGGCGACTTCGCTCCGGAGAGAGGACGAGGAACAACAATGGGCGTGTACAGTGTCGTAATCAGCCTTGGAACAATAATAGGCCCTCTCCTAGGAGGATACTTGCTGGACAGATATGGGCTTTCAAGCCTATTGTATGCAGGGCTCGTGATTCTGATCGCCGCTTTGGCCATCGCGATTATCCTTGCTGGCCCTAACTTCAGTGCGATGAGACCTGGCCCGACCAAATCCGGAAAGCAATAGCCCGTTCAAGCACAAACGGATTCCGTATTGAAACTCACCTACTCTCGATTGGAGAGATGAGAGATCACGTCCATTTTGGTCAAGACGCCGATGGCCTTGCCGTTTTTCACCACGACCACAGCGTTGTGGTCGCCTGTAAGCTGCTTGTAGAGCTCTGACAGTTCCGCTTGTGCACCGATTGTTGGGAGGGGTGCATCCATCACCTCTTGAACTGGCTGTCTAATCGAGATTTGCTTCGTCAGTAGCTTCTTCAACACCGTGTCATCATGAACTGTGCCAAGCACGTGTCCCTCTTCAACGACAGGCAGTTGTGAGACATCGTACTTTCGCATCAACTCAACAGCGTTTGCCACAGGGTCGGTCAGAGTTACGGCTATCATTGCGGGGACGTTTTCTGGCTTAGCATGAAGTATGGTTTCAACTGTGAACTTGCCTTCTTTCTCAGCCTCGATATACCCCAGCTCAAGCATCCACTCATCCGAGTACATTTTGCTGAGGTAGTTCCGTCCTGAGTCAGGGAAGACTACAACAACGACTTTGTCTTTCGGAAGATTCTTCGCGGCTTGCAGCGTCGCGTACATAGCTGCTCCAGATGAGCCTCCGACTAGCAGTCCTTCTTCCCTCGCGAGACGTCTTGCGGTTAGAAAGGAATCCTTGTCGCTGACCCGGATTACTTCATCCACATAGTCGAGAACGAGCGTTTGAGGCATGAAGTCCTCCCCAATCCCTTCAACCTTGTATGGGTGGATTTGTTCAACTACATTGTAGTAGCGTGGGTGGAAAATTGAGCCCTCAGGATCCACTCCGACGACTTTGACCTCTGGCTTTCTTTCCTTGATGTATTTGCCGATTCCAGTTATGGTTCCGCCAGTCCCCATTCCAACAACTACGCTGTCCACTTTACCATCTGTCTGCTTCCAAATCTCAGGCCCAGTGGTCTTATAGTGGATTATTGGATTGTTCGGATTCGAGTACTGATCGGGCATGAAAGCGTTTGGAGTTTCGCTTGCTATTCTACGTGCGACATTGATGTAGTTCTCTGGTGAATCAGGTGGAACGTTCGTTGGCGTGATGACCACTCGCCCTCCAAGAGCGCGCAGCAACCGACGTTTCTCCTCACTCATCTTGTCGGGCATCGTGAAAATCGCCTTGTAGCCTCTCACTGCTGCCGCCAGCGCCAAGCCCATGCCCGTATTGCCGGAGGTTGGCTCAACGATTGTTCCTCCAGGTTTCAACAAGCCTTTACGCTCTGCATCATCGATCATTGCCACACCGATACGATCCTTCACGCTGCCTCCTGGATTGAGAAACTCAAGTTTGGCTAGGACCGTGCATTGAAGGCCATTCGTGACTTTGTTGATTCTAACTAATGGGGTGTTTCCGATCAAAGTGAGTATGTTCTCGTTGAATTGCAATGTGTATCTGCGGTTCAAGTCTGCATTTGATGGCTATATCTTGTGTCCAGAATCCTCGACCTGCCTCGGATTGGTTCAGCAATCAATAAATGCAGCGTGACCACCCTTCGCGACCATGGAAGCAGTCTTTCTAGTTCAACCATGGGTCCAAGCGCGCACGGCGATTGACTGCTGCAAGCTCTGCTACCAAGAACGGGATAACAAGAGCCATCTAGAATGCAAACGCGCGCACCTCGCATCTTACAACTCCCTTCTTGCAATACTGAAGCTCGAGAAAGATTCGACCTTCGAAGAAGCTTTGAAGAAACTTGAAGATGCTAAGCAAATCTGTATTTCCACAGCTAGACCCGACGACAACTGTCACGGGAGGTCCCAGGAAGCGTTGAGGTATACGCTGCAAATCTACGACAAGATTTTGGAAGACTACAAGAAACGACTTCCAGGTAGATCGTCACCGACACCTCGAATGTAAGAATGCCATTACATCTGCGGGCTCGCAAATCAGAGTATCTGCTAGGGGTTCTCGAATAAGTCTGGAACATGTTTATGGCGGATGATGCTTGAACCATTACGGATGAGTATGAAATGGAGCCTACCGAAACGAGTATCATAAAGTGGCTTGACTGGAGCGATGAGACTTTTCGACGTGCCAAGGCCGAAAGCAAACCCATTCTGCTCGATATTAGCGCAGTATGGTGCCACTGGTGCCATCGGCTAGACAAGGACACTTACTCGGTTCCAGATATCGCCGAGTACATAGAGTCCCGGTTCATACCCATACGAGTTGATACGGATAAGAGACCTGACATCAATCGCCGCTATAACATGGGTGGTTGGCCCACAACCGCTTTCCTTACTCCTGATGGCCGCGTCATTGGCGGAGGAACATACATACCTCCAGACCAGATGCGGCAGACTTTGCGGGATATTCAGTCGTTTTGGGAGAAATCACAGGGCAAGCCTACACCCGAGCTTGAGATGCTCCCTCCTGAGAGCATCCCGATCGGATCACTGTCTCCATTAATAATCGAAGAGGTCCTTGGTGAAATTGCAAATAACTTCGATTCAATTTACGGAGGCTTCGGATCGCAACCTAAGTTTCCGACCACAGACGCCCACGAACTGGCTCTGCTGAAGTATCATTACAGTGGCAACCGAGAATTTCTTCGAATCGCAACGGTCACCCTCAACACAGTTGCAAAGAGCGGCGTGTACGACAAGGAAATGGGCGGCTTCTTCAGATACTCGACCAACAGAGATTGGAGTATTCCGCATTTTGAGAAGATGTCCGAAGACAATGCCAAGTGGCTACAGCTTTTTCTCCACGTCTATCAAGTAACAGCTGAACCCGCCTATCTTGAAACTGCTAAGGGCATCATCGGCTACATCAACACATGGCTCAGCGACCAAGAGAACGGGTGCTTTTACGGCAGCCAAGACGCCAACGAAGAATATTACTCGCAGGGAAAGTCTGAGCGCGAGAAACTCAATCCGCCATATGTTGATAGGAACATCTACACGAACTGGAATGCACTAATGAGCTCTTCGTACCTCGAAGCATCATTTGTCTTGGGAGATATGTCGCTTCGAGATTTCGCTCTCAAGAGTCTCGATCGCCTACTAGAACTAAACCACACACAGGCCGACGGCATGTACCACTTTTACGACGGCCAATCACGCTTGCCCTCTCAGCTAGTGGACCAAGTCTACACTGCTCGAGCAATGTGCGACGCATATGAAGCGACAGGTAGCAGGAAATTCCTAACCGTGTCAGAAAAGCTGTTGGAAGTTGCTACACGCAAGCTTTTCGATTCGGAACATGGAGGTTTCTTCGACACTGTCGTAGATCCAAATGCCCTAGGCTTTCTTAGCAAGCCTGCAAAACCCCTCGACGAAAACAGCATCGCCGCGCACGTACTAACAAGGCTCTATCATCTGACCGGGAAAGAGGCGTATCGAAAGCAAGCCGAGGACACGCTCAAGCGATTCGTGGAGATCTATCCTCAATTCGGGTTTATGGCTGCAGATTATGCGATGTCTGTGGATGCTTTCCTACATGAACCTTCAACCATACACATCGTTGGTTCCCCCGAAAAGCCTCAAACCAAAGGCTTGCTATCCGAGGCACATAGGATCTATGAGCCACGCAGGGTAATCCACATCCTCGATCCAGTTGAAGACCGGGACAGAGTCAATGCTCTTGGCTACAAGATCACGGAAACTCCGACTGCATATGTCTGCATCGGGAAGGCCTGCACGGCACCCATCATAGAACCTAAAGAGATCGCGCCTGAACTAAGCAGAATGATCAACGTTCAGTTCAGAAGATAAGATCGAGCTGTCTGACTTCCAGTTTCTGTTTGATCTGATCCATTTCTTCTGCTCCCAGAAGTTTTCGAGCTGTGAACCCAGCGCTATCATTTTCGCTCCTTGGAATAATGTGCACATGCACGTGAGGAATCAGTTGGTTCGCCGCTGCTCCGTCATTTATTGATATGTGGGACGCGGTGGCGCCAAGTCGGGAAGTTATCAACTCGTTCAGTGCGTGAACGCGCGCGTACATGGCGCAGAATTCCTTCTGGGAAAGATCCCGAACTCGTTCGAAGTGTTTCTTGGGTAGAACAAGCGTGTGGCCTATGGATATCGGATACTTATCGAGGATCGCGATGAAAAGCTCGTCCTCGTAGATTACGTGGGATGGGGCACTTCTTTTGATTATATCGCAGAAGACGCAATTCAAGTGGGGGACAGTTCCTTTCTTCAGTCAGATATCGAACCATGTAGCCTAGCAGTTAACGATTTTCTTCGACGGCAATTCGCGAATATCGGTTAACGTTCCGAATGAGAAACGACAGCGTACTCGTATCTGACTGTAACTTCAAACAACGGGGAGCATATGCCCTAGTCAGAGAAGATAAATATGATGACGCATGTAAGCGGAAATTTAGGTTCGTAAAAAACTTGAACTTAAGTGGGTTGATGAGTAGACTGGCCACGTTCGCTGTCGTGGCGATTCTTGCGTTCTTGCTTCTGACGCTGTATCCGTTTTATCCCTTGTACATCAGCGTTATTTTGGCTCTCGTCCTGGGAGCCTTAGCATTTGAATTCCCAGGCTTGGCTCTATTGCTCGCGGTCCTACTCTCCGTTTTCGCGGCCATGTACCAAGACCCATATCTAGGGTTAACATTCTTCGTCGTGTTCATTATCTTTGCGAGTGTGGGACAATCTTGGATTGAGTTAGCTCTTATTGCGAGCAGCTTGATTTTTCTGTCTCCAAGCCTCATGTTAGTTGCTCCTTTGGCCATCGTCCCGACAATTGTTGCAGGGCTTCATCTCCATCGAACGGGAGCCGTCAAGATTGGGGCTTTCTCTGCGGTTGCAGTCTTCCTTCTGGGATGGGCGAGCGGGGTCGCCAAGGCAGGATTGATACTGGTACCTTTCCCGGCAAGCAATTATGTTCCGAAACCGATCCCGATTGATTGGTCCTTCGGGGCATTTTTGCCTGATTTTGGAGTTTTTACCTCTCCTACCATCGGGGCCTACTTCACCACTTTGACGACGAACCTTAGCGATGTACGCCTTTATGCTGTAATAGCAGGCTGGGCTATCAGCGGCTACCTAACAGCGATTCTCGTAACGAAATGGAAGAAGATGTTCCATCTTCCTCCATCAATCGTAGGAGCTGTGCCAGCGTTGGCGGCGTCCGTTTTTGCTTTCGCTGCCGCGTCTCCCCTTGACCTGGGTATCGGGTTCATCGGTGTTGCAGTCGCGGCAGTTGCTTACAGTTTAGCGCAGTCTGTGTTCGCTGGGCCAGGTCTGGGTGTATTCAGGATGATTGAAGATCTTGTTCCAGGTGGAATACAAGGCAAGTACAGTCTCCTAGTGGGCGCACCAGTCTGCGAAGAACGAAACTTACTAGTTGAACAGTTGTTTCACGAAGGAATCAAGTCGAAGATTCCATGTTTTCTCTTAACGAGCGACTTGGACTTTGCGAAGAGCATTCACGCGAAGTTCGGCGAGAAGCTGACCGTCCTAGTTGCCAATCCCAGAGCGGACTCGATGTCGGGTAAGAACATAGTGCCAATCTCGACCGGCATTCAAAATCTAACGACATTGAACATCGAGCTAGTGAAGTCTGTAAGAGGCGCTGGGACGTCCGGCGGGAGAGTCTGTCTCGATGTGCTGTCGGATATTCTACTTACGCACAAGGCCCTCACTACACGGAAGTGGGTGACTGATCTTGTACCACGTTTGGATGAGTGGGGATTTACCGCGATAGGAACCTTCAACCCCGTCCTGCACGCAGCGGAAGAGTCCAAAGGATTACCAGATCTCTTCAAAGGCTATCTCGAGATCTTTGACAGGGATTTCGCAGGTAAGATGCGCAAGGTTATCGTGGTTCGCAAGATGACTGATCTGCAGTTCAACGAATCAGAACTTATACTGGACAAGGAGACGCTTCGCAAGAAAGAAGCGAAAGGTGGCCTCCGCGGTAGACTAGCAAGATAGACTGCACTATCAGGCTTCATTGCTTGGCGTTTTCGGAAATCGAACGTTTATGTAATTCCTTTTCAGCCTGAGAAGTCAATAGAGAATTGAATTGCTCTAGTCCTATCTCGGAGCGTTCACTAAGGTACAGCCACAAAACGAGAACCCGCCTGCTTAGAGACTGTGAGGGCACAGCTAGGTCTAGGAGTTCGCCTTCCGAGAGCCCGCCTAAGTCAGGATCTGCGGCCGTAAACGTGCCCCCTAAAATATTGCCTGCCTTCAAGTATTTTCAGGTTCTGTATCAAAATCGTGTACAAGACAGCCGCACGTCAAATTATATGGCATAATTTGGGGACCTTAGCTCAGTCTCCACCATTCCCCTCTGGAACTTACTCAGCAAGACCGAAGAAGTCGCAGCGTTCATGCGGACATCAGCCGCGGTTCAATTCGTTATGAAGAGATGATTTCGGTTCCAGATGGCAGTGTCGCTAGGGAACTCAGGCATCGGCAGCGTACTTTCACTTAACTCTCTTGCTTATTTCTGCACGGGGTTTCTTATTCCGCGTGAGTAACGTTGCCGCTGAGACCTCAGCTTTTGAAGACTCTGGGCAGCGAAGCCCGCTTGAGAATCTTGTTAGTTCTCGCCCGAAATCGCGGTGAGGATTTAACGATCTACAAAATTGCGAAATTCAGCGGGTTGGATAGAAAGGTCATACGGAAACATCTGGGTAAGCTGCTCGCAGCGAACCTTGTACACACGAAAAATTACGGCCCCATCTGCGTCTATACCATAAACAGCGAAAACGCCCCAGTTCAACGAATCATAGATCTATTCAACGAAGCACGACTACTCGCACAAGTCCCCGTTCAACTACACTGGTACGACATCCGCGCATAACGCACAATCACTGAAAACCTGAGCGAAGCTTAACATCAACGCTGTGCGCTTCAGAGAATCCCGAGAGCTGAATGCGCATGAAGAAAAACGATTCAGACATGGTCGCAAACCATGCTTGGGTGCAGGAATACGTCGGAGCCATAACTGTCTGCGATACCATTGGCATTATTCTCGAAATGAACGATGAAGCGGTGAAAGCGAATCTAGATCAGGGTGGCGAGAAACTGATCGGGACAAATCTGCTCGAATGTCATCCCGAACCCGCTCGCTCAAAACTCGTGGAACTCATGGAGTCACGCCAGGCGAACGTGTACACTATTGAGAAAAATGGAAAAAAGAAGCTGATACATCAAACACCGTGGTACAAGAATGGAAAGTATAGTGGCTTCATCGAACTGTCACTCGAAATTCCACATGCAATGCCACACTTTGCACGTGATTGACCTTGCCTGAACGATCAACAAACATTCGCGAGGAACGACCATGGCATGATAAGATCGAATTCCAGATTAGTCGCAGTAGATTCTATGGTTACTTGGCAATCCCCGAAGGTGGGGACGTCCCCGGCATTCTGGTGATTCATGCCTGGTGGGGTCTATCCGATTTTTTCAAGAGCGTCTGCGATATGCTCGCCGATGAAGGATTCGTTGCGTTAGCTCCTGACCTTTACAACGGCAAGACCGCCTCTACAATCGAGGAGGCCAAGCGGCTCCGTTCTCACCTGAAACGGGCGGTTGTAACAAAGGAGTTGGATGGAGCGGTCGACCTACTGAGCACGCTATTTGCGGTTAGCGGAGAGAAGATCGGCGTGCTAGGTTTCTCGCTCGGCGCATATTGGGCCATGTGGCTATCGACCCAGAGGCCAACTGAGGTCGCGGCGGTAGCCGCCTTTTACGGAATCAGGAAAGGGGACTACAAGAAAGCTCAAGCATCTTACTCAGGACATTTCGCGGAAGATGATAAGTGGGCGCCTCTCAAGTCAGTTCGAAACGCGGAGACTCAAATGCGCTCCGCAGGCAGAGAAGTCGCGTTTCACGTTTATCCCGGCACAAAACATTGGTTCTTCGAGAAAGACCGACCCGACGCCTACAACTCTAAAGCTGCTCAACTGGCCTGGAAACGAACTATCGCATTCTTCCACAAGAACCTAGATCATTAGGAATCCAGCTACTAGGTGAAATCGTTGGGAATACTTGGAGTTTGCCACTGTATACAATCCGCGAATTTTGTATACAAAACTTGAACCAGTTCAACCGAAGTTAAATGAACCCGTTGCAGCGGCCGGCAGATGGGGCATGATCCATATGCCTCGGTGCAGAGAGGCCCCTACGGTTTACGTTATGTTTGCTCGATTTCGTGGGCGACTAGGTCAGCGAGCTCTGAGACTGCCTTCTGAACAGGTGGGCTGAGGCTTTCGTTGATCGTAAACTCTGGATTGACACCAATCGCAAAGATCCTGACTGAGGAATCTCATTAGGCTCAAGTCGCTCATAGAGCTCCAATGCGGTCGCGGCGTCATCTACCTCACGTAGAATTCTTTTGTCACCAGATCCAACAGCTCTTGAACCTTAACTTTCAATTCTGGCGACAATTCTAGCCCGGGCGAAAGAGCCTTGGGCTCAATCCCGACAATGACGACATCATCCGGTAGCTTGGCCGTTGCTCGACCGATCTTGAGCGTTGTCAACAAGTCTATCTCGTGCAAACTAACCATGCTCGGCGCAGCTGCATCAAGTAGTTCTCCAAGTCGCCATCGTCTAATGGAACCAGGAACAGCCCCCGACCTGACAGCGTCTACGATAACGACTTTCTTGAATCCCTCGACTGCTTCCAAGATTTCGAGACCGCGAGTGCCGAACTCGAAGACCGCCACCCCAGAGGGCAGAAGGGTCCCTCTCAACGCTCGTACGACGTGAACCCCGACCCCTTCATCGGACAAGAGGAGATTACCTACTCCGACTATCGCAAGCTGCTTCGACTGGATTACACCCTGAGTCGCTGTCATGTTCGTAAGGACCGTACCTCAGTCTCCGAACGAGTATAGCTCTAGCGTTCCAAAAGCTAAAGACAGTTGCGTTCTTGACTCAATCCTTCTTCATCAGTAACTCGGAGACGAACAGTAGATCGATAGAACCAGTACCAGATCCATGGACGTTCTCCGTGTGTCGGTGTCTATGGAAATAAACGACGTAAAGGAGCTTTAAGCCGCGCCTCAACCCGATCTGGGATGAGGCAAAATTTGTTAGGCCTTATCGAATGTACTTTTCATATGAAAGCGTTATAACAAATCCGCGTCGCTACCCCCAACATATGAGAACGACACGACGCGAGTTCTTGAAAACAACCGCTGCGTTGGGTGCCGCCACTGTCTACACGCTCTATGCCCGAGACATCGCGAGTGTGTTCTCGGCGGCAGCCGAAGGGGATATTCACACAATATGGTTCCAAGGCGCGGCCGACGCGGGCTGCTCTATATCGTTGCTGCAGGGGGCACGTCCGGACCTCATCGATGCGATCACTGACTTCAAGCTCTCGGTTGACTTTCATCCGAATATCATGTTTCCAGAGGGAGAAGCTGCGACAAGCGCATTGCGCGACGCCGCGGAGGGCAGCAAACCTCTGGACGTTTTCATCTTGGAAGGAGCCGTTCCCGAAGGCAATTTCGGGACTGTGGGTGAAATCGACGGAAAACCTGTCACAATGGAGACATGGGTCAAACAGCTAGCATCGCAAGCGCAATACGTCGTTGCTGTGGGAACTTGTGCAACTTCAGGTGGGATTCCAGGCGCTTATCCCAATCCCACGAGAGCCAAGGGTCTCCAATATTACAAGCAAGAGAAAGGAGGGGTCCTTGGTGCTGACTTCAAGTCTCGTGCTGGATTTCCTGTAATAAATATCCCCGGCTGCCCACCTCATCCTGACTGGATCACGCTCACGTTGTCCGATGTTCTCCGCGGGTTTGCTCCGCACCTCGACAACTATCAGCGTCCAACAGCATTCTTTGGGAGCGTCGTGCACGACAAATGCCCGCGACTGGGATACTTCGAGAAGAACCAATTCGCAAGCAAGTTCGGAGACCTTCAGTGTCTTTGGAAGCTGGGATGCAAGGGTCCGATCACATATGCTAACTGCCCTGAAATCAAATGGAACAGGGGAATAAACTCCTGTACGACCTTCGCCTCGGGTTGCAGAGGATGCGCCGACCCTTCTTTCCCTGATCCACCATCCAGCCCATTCTTCAAGGAGATCGAAGCGGTTCCTGCCCCGCTTGGCATCGATGTAAACTTGGTAGGCGAAACGATTGCAGCTGCTACAGCGATCGGTATTGGAGCCCACGCACTAAGAAGGTTTGCACTCAAAGGAAGACAGGGGACCACAACAGAGACTGCAAAGGAGGGAGCATGAAATGCCGGAGACCATCACTATCGATCCGGTTGTGAGAATCGAAGGACACCTCGGAATCGATGTCACCGTTGACAAAGGTGAGGTAATCGACGCTCACACTCATGGAACGCTCTTTCGAGGAGCGGAAATCATCCTAGTCGGTCGAGATCCTAGGGACGCACCCACCATAACCTCATACATTTGTGGAGTCTGCGTTTCAGAGCATCAGTTAGCCTCCGCATTCTCTCTGGAGGATGCTGCCAAGGTGAATATTCCGCGAAACGCCATACTGATTCGGAACATAATCGAAGGGGCCACAACCCTGTACTCGCATCTTCTTCACATCTTCGTCCTCACAGGCCCAGACTACGACCTATATGGGCTCGGCAATGACAAATGGGCCGAGCTGCTGAAGGAAGTTGTGATACCTGTTCAGGTAAATTGCCACCAGATTGTGGCCATCTGGGGCGGGAGGTCCCCCCACTACTACGCAACCGTAGCCGGCGGCGAAGGGGTCGTTCCTAAATCTGAACTCATCGGGATGACGCTCGCCCGGATGAATCTGATTAAGAGGACGATAGACGAGTATGGACCCCTTGTGCTAGGTTACCTAGACAACCACCCCGAGCTACAAGATTTCGGTGTTGGACCCACAAACTTCCTCGCCTACGGCGTTTATCCAAACCCAGACAACTTGGAGGAGAGACTGTTCAAGCGCGGCGTCATCACGTCAGGTGTTCCTCAAACCTTGGATACGCAAAGAATCTCCGAGGACGTAAAACATTCATGGTATTCTGACAGGAGCGGGGGCCACCCGGCTGTTGAAATCCCACCTGAGCCTGCCTACGGCAAGCAAGGAGCTTACACATGGGCGAAAGCACCAAGATACTATGGAAGACCACATGAAGTCGGCCCTCTGGCCCGCATGATGATTTCAGGATACTACACTCCGAAGTCAAAGCATGGAGCATCGGTATACGACCGACTGATGGCTCGCCTGCTCGAGACCATAAAGATCTCGCAGGCCATGTTTGACTGGATTGGAATGCTCAAACCTGATGAGAGCGTTTACGAACCGTATGCAACTCCATCTGCCGCCGCGGGGATGGGGCTTTGGGAGGCCCCAAGAGGAGCCTTAGGACATTGGATCACAATTAGCGGAGGAAAGATCGAACGATACCAAGTTATTACTCCAACGGCTTGGAACGTGTCACCGAGAGATGACCTAGGAACATTGGGTCCCATTGAAGAAGCACTAATCGGAGTTCCGGTACCTGACGCAAAGAACCCGCTCGACATCGTCCGGGTCGTGAGATCCTATGATCCCTGTCTCGCGTGCACCGTCCACCTCATCGATACTAACGGAAAGAGAAATGAGGTAAAAATATACTAACGCCTAGGTTCGAAACACAATGGGCAGAGAAGAAATCGTCAGGGTCATTAGACACCCGATCGAGCACAGAATCTGGCATTGGGTCTTCTTTGCCACCATTGGTCTGCTGGTACTGACAGGCCTCGACATGTACCTCACATATTCGGTATTCGGATACTCGATCTATGGGGGATTCAGTCAAGCGCGGTCTTGGCACATGATCTTCGCGATGCTGGCCGCGTTCTGGGCCTACCCAATCTTTCTGTACATCTACGGTGTAACGGGCGAACTAAAGGAACTGATTCCCTTTACTAGCGACCTAGCCTTCTTTGGGCATATGGCGAGAAACTTTCTGGGACTCTCTACCTATTACCCGGAACACTCCACGTATGACGTGCGAGGTAAGAAGTATTACAGAAAATACAATCCGGGACAGAAGCTAGTCTACGGAGGGATCTTGTTCTTCCTCCTTCTCCAGGGACTCACAGGATTTTCGATGTTTTGGCCAGACAAATTCGGCTTTGTCGCATCAATCCTAGGCGGCGTTGTAAATGTCAGAGCGCTCCACTTGGCCCTGATGTACGTCGTCCTCGGGCTTGTGACTATGCACGTATACATGGCAGTGATTCCGCCGAACTGGGTATCTCTCAAGTCCATGTTCATAGGAAGAGCATTGGAACGCGTCCACGCATCACCCTGGGGCTATGTTAGCATCCCCACCAGAGTGGAAACATATGAGCCTACGAAAGCAGAAGTGCCTCAGGTAGAGATACCCGAGGAACCCGCCAGACAGAGGATAATCCCACACATCGAGAACTTGGACCAGGCGATCAAGGTCGAGGAAGATGTGGAGTCGGCGTATCACGGGGTCATTGAGGAGAACATCTCCTACTGGTGGGCCCTCGAGGAAGATGTCATAGACAGTTACAACAACATGATGAAGAAGACGGATGATGAGAAGACCAAGTCCACGCTGTCTAGGATTATCGAAGATTCAAGGAACCACATCGAGGCTCTCGAATCGATGAGAGAGAGCTTCAGAAAGATGTTGGCCGACGAGGACCGTCACGCAAAGATGCTGAAGGCACTTAGTCGAGAATGATCGATACATCCCCAGGACTATGCGCCGTACGACATTGTCTAGGCTACGAGTTTGCAGCTTGAATCGGGCACGTAGGGTCAGAATCCAAGTAGTCGCCTTGATAGGCAGCGGCCTTTGCCCGGCAGCCCCCGCAGACAGCTACAAACCTACATTCGCGACACTTGCCTTTGAGGCCTGTTCTTTCTCTCAACGCTTCAAAGGTCGCGCTGCTCCATATTTCCTCGAAGGACTGAGTCCTCAGGTTCCCGGCGACGGGATAATTCGGCATGAACATACAGGGCGTGACGTCTCCGTTGGGCTGGATGTTGCAGTATAGTCTCCCCGCAGGACAGCCGCCGAGATACTCTGCAAATTTCCTGTAGAGACTGTTGCTCCCCGTGCAGTCGAAGAATGAGCTGACAGTGAACCTTTCCACGGACAGCGCCGCCCCGGAATCATCCGAAATGGATTCCCCGTCCCTACATGAGGAATAGATGACGAACTGCGGGAGCTCAGTGAACACTTCACAGTTTTTCCTTGAACACTCTTTCCTCACGAGAGCCATTAGCTCAAGGAGTTGGAGACGTGAAAGCCGAAGATCTTGTACGTCTCTTCCCCGTCCAGCAGGAACTAAGTCAAAGAACACAACTCTCCCTGCACCATGGTTCCTTGCGAGCAAGATCAACTCGCTACTCTGAGAATGGTTGAGTGCTGTCGCAGTTGTCGCTACGGTTGTGAATATCCCAGCCTTTGAACACAACTCCAAGGCGTCTAAGGTCTTCTTAAAGGCGCCATCAAGACCCCTAAAGCGATCGTGAGCCTCAGCGTTCACCGAGTCCAGACTTAGCTCTACTGAACTAACGCCGAGGTGCTTCAGATACTGCACATTATCCTCGTCTAGCAGAACACCGTTCGAGTCGATCGAGACAGCCATCTTTTGCTTTCGAATTCTCTCAATTAGCGTCCTAAGATTGGGATTGGTCAAGGGCTCTCCGCCCGAGAGCACAACCAGCGAAACTCCAGCTCGCGCCAGTTGATCAACGATGTCAAGTTGCTCTCCAATCGTCAACTCGTCCGATGAAGGTTCACCAGCGTTTTGATAGCAGTGCATGCATCTGAGGTTGCACCTGTATGATAGGCTCCAGACGACGCTAACCGGCGCTTTGAGCTTCTGAGGAGTACGGATGCCATAACTCGAAATGCTCCTTAGCAGATTCCAAGCAGCCCTCTGTCCCGCCTCTTCCTGAAGAACCTGATTCACCTCAAAACCGTACAGCCGCGCGAGTCCGTTGAGAATTCTACGAACCCTAGCGCTCGACAATATCTTGGGTGGCTGATCACCTGAGCTCATGACAGAGACCATCGCCTTGATGATGACTGAGAAAACATGATCGCGAATTCGGTGCGACAGTGGAACTGCGAATGGATCGCGCGGAGTCATCATCCCAAAGCACGACGAATTCAAAGGTTGAATGTTGCCTACTTAATGTCTGTCGCATATTGCCACGCTTAGAACTCAGTAGGTTGATGCAACCCACCAGAAGCTTCTAAAGAAGAGAGCTTGCCACGCGGACGTAGGCGAGATGCTTGGTTGCAGTTCGTCCCGAGCAGATCATCAAGATACTTGAGTTGACGGATTCGTTTAACATCCATCGCGAAGCTGTCACAATTCCGTTGGGCGCGGAAAAGGACGGTAGTGTCACACTTCTTCCAGACGGAAGGCTTCGCATAGTCTGTCCAGAGGATATGGGGTTCGATGAGTGGCTGAAGGGACTACGAGTGCAACTCGAGAAAACGGATCTGACGAGACTTGTCAAGCACTAATGTAATTCTAGTAGACCCCCGTTACTGACTCTGCTCAATTGGGAAAGATATGTAAGGACGATTCGTTTACACGTGGATTCTAGTTGCTGCCGATTGTCCTTCGACCATTCTAGGCTTCCTCGCGAGTATCCTCGCCACTGTCTGCCATCCAAGATAGACTTGGCCGACTGGATACAGTTGGAGCGAGTATTCGATGAACTCGAGAAGCGTTCCATAGGTTCCAAGGAGGACTTTGAAAAATGGCTGCACGATGAATCGGAATTCTACTCAGCACTTACGGAGGAGTATAGCGTGCGCTATGTTCACATGACTTGCCAGACTGACGATGCAGAACGCGAGAAGGCTTACCTGCACTTCATCGAGAACATAGAGCCGAAGAGTAAGCCGCGTGTCTTCAACCTCGACCGCAAGTTTGTTGACACGCCTTATCGTGGACAGTTGCCGGACTGGTACCATGTGCTGAGCCGGCGAAGGGAGAACAATGTCGCCCTGTTCCGATCTGAAAACGTTGAACTGGAGAAGGAAGATGCGAAGCTGGGACAGGAGTATGAGAAGGTCGCAGGTGCCAGAACCGTCTTCTATGATGGCAAGGAAAGAACCCTACAGCAGATGGCGCAATACCTTGAGATCGTGAACCGCACTATCCGCCGAGAAACGTGGACGCTTGCCGAGGATCGAAGACTGAAAGACAGGGAGACAATGGACCGACTATACTCGCGACTCATAGCCCTTCGAGACAAGATCTCGAAGAACGCTGGGTTCAACAATTACCGAGACTACGCCTTTCGTCGACGAGAGAGATTCGAGTATTCTCCAGCGGATTGTTTTCGCTTCCATGAAGCGGTGGAGGAGCATATCGTCCCTCTCATTCGCGAACTCGACAGAGGACGAAGGAATAGGATGAGTTTGGATACTCTTCGACCGTGGGACCTGAACGTAGATCCGAGCGGACTCCCCCCACTGATTCCATTCAGGACAATGACTGAACTTATGCAACGTTGTGGAGAGGTTTTCGATCACGTTGACTCAGATTTTGGCAAGAACTTTCGCAGAATGGTGGAACTGGGCCTTATTGATCCAGAGAGTAGACGCGGAAAGGCACCTGGAGCTTATTGCGCCGAGTTGCCCGAGGTCCGATTACCGTTCATGTTCCTCAATCTGGTTGGCCGTGATGACGATGTGCGCACAGTCCTTCACGAGTCGGGACACGCCTTCCACACTTTCGCAACAAGAGATCTAGAACCGCACGCTCACTACCGCGGCGAAAATGCCCCAATGGAATTTGCCGAAGTGGCTTCGATGAGCATGGAACTTCTAGGCGGTGAGCATATAGAAGGCACATTCTACAGCCACGAAGATGCAGCCCGTTCTAAAACTGAGCACCTAGAATCGATTGTGAGATTGCTCGCTTGGATTGCAACAATTGACGCGTTTCAACATTGGGTCTACACTAATCCCGACCACACGCGCGAAGAACGAGAAGAGTTCTGGCTCAAACTACGACAGCGGTTCGGAGGCGGCGAAAATTGGGATGGATACGATAACACCCAACGCACTTACTGGCAGCGCCAGGGGCACCTGTTCACGGCCCCGTTCTACTACATCGAGTACGGTATCGCACAACTAGGCGCGCTGGGAATATGGACTCAATATCGCAAGGACCAACATGATGGCATCGAGGCCTACAAGCGAGCCCTAGCCTTAGGAGGATCCAAGCCACTGCCAGAACTTTTCAAGGCAGCGGATTTGCCTTTCGATTTCGGACCCGGCATCGTGCAGACCTATGCTCGCGAGCTACGTACAGAACTGATGTGAGCTCAATCCGACGTATTCAGCGGTGGCTATTAGCCCAACTCAAGATAGTCTCTTGACCGGCATCTGCTTTCCTCAGATTGGACACACGTACACCGACTAAGCGAAACTTCTTGCTTGAGGTCTCAAACTCGCTGAACAGGATCTTCACGTATTCGTCCATCACTGCTCTGTCATCCGTATGTCTTGAATGTGTCTTTGCCCGAGTGAATGTTGAGAAGTCTTCAAGGCGAACCTTGATTCCGACCGTTCGGAAGAGCATATTCTGTGAAAGTGTCCGCGCGTGAACATCCTCGATCAATGAGGCAAAAGCCTCCATTACATTGCTTTTGTCAGCGATGTCTTCCTCGAATGTTGTCTCTGAGCTTACGGATTTCATCGAATAGGTGGTGATCACTTCCTCCTCGTCAGTACCGTTGGCCACTTGCCATATTCTGGTCCCATATCTGCCGAATGCATCTGTCAGCTTGCTGGGATGAGTTGAAGCGAGCTCTCCTATCGTGCTGATACCTATTTGCCGCAACAGCTCGGTGCTCTTCTTTCCGATTCCGCTGATCTTGTTCACAGCCAACGGAGCTAGAAACTCGCGGACCTTGTCGGGTGGAATGACCGTCAAGCCGTCGGGCTTTTTGAAGTCGGAAGCGATCTTGGCTGCCGATTTATTCGGCGCGATTCCAATGGAGCAAGTCAGTTGAGTTTTCACCCTGACATCTTGCTTGATTTTGCCTGCCAGAGCTTCGGCCTCTTCGAAGCTCTCAACCTTCCCGGTCAGATCAATGAAGGCCTCGTCGATACTGATTTGCTCGAACCGTGCACCGTAGGGTCTGAGAACTTGCATAACCTGCTCGGACGCTTCGTCATAGAGCTTGTAGTTGGGTCGCATATAGACGCCTTCAGGACAGAGTCTGTACGCCTGTGAGATGGGTTGAGCTGAGTGCACACCGAACTTCCTTGCTTCATATGAGCAACCGGCGACCACGCCTCGTCCCTTTCCGCCCTTTGGATCAGCGCCGACAATGACCGGCTTACCTCTCAGGGCGGGATTCTCGCGTTGCTCGACAGAGGAATAGAAAGCATCCATGTCAACGTGCATGATGACTCTAAGCAACACTCGCTCTCTGCTCCATGGTAGACATTAACTACAAGAGGTCCCAGTCAATGATCTCTTGCGTAGCTCGTATGCCCCTAATTTTGCTTTGGTGGTAGAATCGTCTAGTGTGTTGAACG
>Ga0209002_10001176_pt1 | contig 21186 bp, 17 predicted proteins | sample Rifsed16ft2_FD_184010 | JGI IMG/M metagenome (GOLD analysis project Ga0209002, IMG submission 184010) | Soil microbial communities from Rifle, Colorado, USA - sediment 16ft 2 (version 2) | ecosystem: Environmental > Terrestrial > Deep subsurface > Rock core/Sediment | place: Rifle, Colorado... | reverse complement strand
CCCCCTGCCCCTCGCGACACCTGCACCCGCGGCGCACCGCAGGCCGTCTCGCCCCGGCGGGCCGCCGGGGCTTCCCGGAAGGACACCGGGACGGTGTGCGGCCCGAACGGGGTGAGGCCACCGAAGCCCCACAACACCTCGAACCCACACCCCCCGCCTCGCGAGGAGACCTAGTATGTCCCGATACATTGCTACACGGGCTATCCGCGGCGCCAACGGCATCGTCCACGAAGCCGACCTGATGCTCCAGCGCGCCCTGGCCGAGAAAGGCCCCGACACCCCCATCGCCTTCCCCAACACCGCCTACTACCTGCCCTTCATTCTGGGCATGACCGGCACCGAGATCACTAAGCTGGGCGATCTCGCCCCGATCGTCGAGCGGGCCAAGGGCCTGTTGCACCCCGTCCCGCCCGACCGGCGCTGGACCCCCTACCTGGGCGAGACCCTCGATAGCGGCATGGCGACTCTCCTCGCCGAAGAAACGATCGAGGCCGTCCGCTATGCCTACGGCCTGCAGCCTGAGCCCGTCCCCGGCCTGCAGCTCGCCGGCGGGACGGCGTTTACCAGCCCCGACTCGGTCGGCGGAAATGGCAAGGACGGCCATGCCAACGGACCGATCGACGACATCCAGCTGCGCTCCTGGGGCATTCAGCTCGTCGACGGGCGGATGCCGGGGTTTGCGGCCATCGTCGGTTGCGCCAAGTCGAACGAGGTGGCCGTCAAGATCGTGCGCGAGCTGCAGCGCCGCAACATCCTCTGTTTCCTCTCCGGCAACGTGAACGGCCGAAGCATCATCCACCAGTTGCTGGAGGAAGGCGTCGAGCTCGGTTACGACACCTACACGGTCCCCTTCGGCACCGATACCATCTCGGCCATCTACGCTCTCGGGTTTGCCGTCCGCTCGGCCCTCACCTTCGGCGGGATGAAGGGCGGCCAGGCGCGCGATATCCTCATCTACAACAAGAATCGCGTTTTCGCCTTTGTGCTGGCCCTGGGCGAGGTGGACGATCTCAAGTACGCCACGGCCGCCGGGGCGATCAACTTCGGCTTCCCGGTGATCGCCGACACCATCATCCCGGAGATCCTCCCCACGGGGGTGACCACGTACGAGCACGTCGTCTCCATGCCGTTCAATGAGATCGAAGGCAAAGACGATCTCGAGCGGGCCGAGAAGATCGTCCAGAAGTGCATCGAGATCCGCGGCGTGAAGGTGAGGGTCACGGAAGTCCCGATCCCCGTCCCCTACGGCTCGGCCTTCGAGGGCGAGGTCGTTCGCAAGAACGACATGCGCGTCGAGTTCGGAGGCAAGAAGAGCCGCGCCTTCGAATACCTTTTCATGGGCGGATTGGACGAGGTCGAGGACGGCAAGATCGAGATCGTCGGCGACGGCGTCGAGAAGGTCGAAGACCAAGGGGCGATCGACCTGGGGATCCTGGTGCGCGTCGCCGGACGCAAGATGGAGAAAGACTTTGAGCCGGTGCTCGAGCGCCAGATGCACTACTTCGTCAACGGCGCCTCCGGAATCCAGCACATCGGGCAGCGCGATATCGCCTGGATCCGCATCAGCAAGCCCGCCGCCGACAAGGGATTCAACCTGCGGCACTTCGGCGACATTCTCCACGCCCGGTTCCACGCCGATTTCGGCTCCATCGTCGACAAAGTCCAGGTGACCATCGTCACCGACCCGAAGCTCCACACCGAGTGGCTGGAGAAGGCCCGCCAGGCCTACGAAGAGCGCAACATCCGCATCGGCGCCATGACCGACGCGAGCGTCGACGAGTTCTACTCCTGCACGCTGTGCCAGTCGTTCGCCCCCAACCACGTGTGCATCGTCAGCCCCGAGCGCCTCGGCCTGTGCGGCGCCTACAACTGGCTCGACTGCAAGGCCTCCCACCAGATCAATCCCACCGGCCCCAACCAGCCGATCAAGAAGGGGACGCAGCATGATCCGGTGAAGGGCGTCTGGCAGGGCGTAAACGACTTCGTGCTGAGCGCCAGCCACCAGCAGGTGACGGACGTCTCGGTGTACTCCATCATGGAGAATCCGATGACAGCCTGCGGCTGCTTCGAGTGCATCGCCATGGTGATCCCTGAGGCCAACGGCATCATGGTCCTCAGCCGGGAAGACACGAGCATGAGCCCGGCGGGGATGACCTTCTCCACCCTGGCCGGTATGGCCGGCGGCGGGCTGCAGACGCCCGGGATCATGGGCCATGGCAAGTTCTACATCCTGAGCCCGAAGTTCATTTCCGCCGACGGCGGCTTCAAGCGCGTCGTCTGGATGTCGTCGGTGCTCAAAGAGCAGATGGCCGAGCAGCTGAAGCAGGTGGTCATTCGCGAGGGCGATCCGGACCTGATCGAGAAGATCTGCGACGAACGGATTGCTACCGACGTCGAAGGCTTGGTGCACTACATCACCGAGAAGAACCATCCGGCGCTTTCGATGCCGCCGTTGTTCTGATGATGGACGACCGACGGCGGACGATGGTCCGTCGTCCGTCGTCGATGGTCTTGAGTAACCTCTGGAGGAACCATGCCCCTAGAAATCCCTAAAGAGAAGTGGGCGGGCAAAGTGCGCGAGGTCACCCTGGGCGCCACGAAGGACCAGGGCGGCACGCGAGCCCGCACGCTGACGGTCGGGGGAGAGGCGGCCCTTCCTTTCCTTCATCATGAAGGCGCCCTGCCCCACCAGACCGTTCTGGGGCTGGAAGTGCGAGATCGAAAGCCCGACGATTGGTCGCCACTGCTGGCCAAGGTCTGGGGTGAGGCGATCTCCGACCCGGGCGCCTGGGCGAAGGCTGCCGAGGCCGCCGGCGCCGATTTCATCTTCCTCACGCTGAGCCCGACCCAGGCAGACGGCTCACCCAACACCCCCGCCAACGCCCGCCAGGTCGTTCGTAAGGTGTTGCAGGGCACCGGCCTGCCGCTGGCCGTCATCGGCACGGGCCAGGCCGATCTCGACAACGAGCTCCTGGTCGCCGTCGCCGAAGAAGCCAAGGGCGAGCGGATCCTTATGGGCACCTGCGAAGACAAGAACTACCGGACGCTCGTGGCCGCCGCCATGGCCAACGACCATCTCGTCCAATCGAAGACGCCGATGGACGTCAACCTCTCCAAGCAGCTCGTCATCCTGATCCACGACATGGGCATCCCCCTGGAGAGGATCATCATGGACCCCACCACGGGCGCGCTCGGGTACGGGATCGAGTATGGCTACTCGGTGATGGAACGCCTCCGGCTGGCCGCTCTGCAGGGCGACAGCATGACTCAGCAGCCGATCCTCGTCACACCGGGCGAGGAGTGCTGGAAGGTGAAGGAAGCCAAGGTGGGCGAGGGCGTCCCAGGGTCGTGGGGGGATTGGGAGCGCAGATCCATCAACTGGGAGACTACGACTGCCGCCAGCCTGGTCCACGCCGGCGCCGACCTGGTCGTCCTCCGGCATCCCGAATCCCTGCGTCTGCTGCGGGCTCTGGTCAATGACCTCGCCCGGCCGGCGCAGGCAGCCTAGCTCAGGGGAGGCGAGGAATGCCCCTCACCGGACTCGAAATCTATAAGCTTCTGCCGCAGACCAACTGCAAGGAATGCGGTTTTCCCACCTGCCTGGCCTTCGCCATGAAGCTGGCCGCCAAACAGGCCGAGCTCAAGGCCTGCCCCTACGTCTCCGAGGAATCGAAAGCCAAGCTCGAAGCCGCCTCGGCACCTCCGATCCGCCTGGTGACCCTGACGGGGGAGGGCACACAAATCGAGGTCGGCAACGAGACGGTGCTCTTCCGGCATGAGAAGACCTTCTTTCACCGTCCTGGCCTGTTCCTACGTCTGCGAGATACGGACGCGGCCGACGAGCTGAAGCGGAAGGCTGCGGAGGCGGATGCCTACCATGTGGACTACGTCGGCATCAACCTGGGGCTCGATGGCTTCGCGGTGGAGGCCACCTCCGGCGATCCGGCGAAATACGCCGCCGCCGTCGCCGCCGTTCGCTCCGTCTCCAAGAAGCCGCTCATTCTGATCGCCGGCTCGCCCGAATTGGCCAAGGCCGGCCTTCAATCTGCCGCGGGCACCCGCCCGCTGCTCTGCAGCGCCGACGCCTCCAACTGGGAGAGCATGGCCGCCGTTGCCAAAGAGGCAAAGGTTCCTTTGGCGGTGAGAGCCGAGAGCCTCGATTCTCTTGCCGAGCTCACCCAGCAGATCGCCAAGGCGGGCGTGGAAGACCTGGTGCTCGATCCTGCGGTCGGCGGCTACCTGAGCTCGCTCGAGCGCCTGACGGCGATCCGGCGCCTAGCCCTCAAATCGGCTTTCCGGCCGCTCGGCTACCCGACCATCACCTTCCCGGGCAGCGGCGATGGGGCTTCCGAGACGCTTCTGGCCGCCGAGCACATCGCCAAGTATGCGGGCTTGATCGTTCTGGACACCTTCGACCCGGCCGGCCTCTATCCGCTGCTCGTCCTGCGCCAAAACATCTATACCGACCCGCAGAAGCCTATCCAGGTCGTACCGGGGCTCTATGAGATCAACGCGCCCGACGCCAAGGCGCCCCTGCTGGTGACGACGAACTTCTCGATCACCTACTTCGCGGTGTCCAACGAGGTGGAAGGCTCCGGATGGCCGGCCTGGCTGGTCGTCACCGACGCCGAGGGGATGAGTGTGCTCACTGCGTGGGCGGCCGGGAAGTTCGACGCCGAGCGGATCGCCAAGGCGGTGAAGATCTCGGGGATCAAAGACAAGATCGGCCACCAGCGGGTGATCATCCCCGGGGCCGTCGCCGTCCTCTCGGGCGAGCTCGAAGAGGAGCTTCAAGGCTGGCAAATCATGGTGGGGCCGCGCGAGGCCGTCGATATTGCGGCGTACTTGAAAGCCATGTGGGCGAATTAGGCGAGGCGAGTGATCGGTGATCGGTGATCGGTAGATACCTGCAAGTCCAGAGACCGGCCACCGAGTAACCGATCACCGATCACCTTCCACCCCACGTACCTGGTGCCGCTCAAGAGGAGACTCGATGACAATCCGGATCTCCAACATTCCGCGGGATCCCTACCTGGGCTACGATGCTCTGCGCGTCGCGCGGATGGCGGCGGCCTGCCTGCAGTGCCCGGCCCCCGCTCCATGCACCCTTGCCTGCTCCCGCCACGCCGACGTCCCCGCCATCATGCGTCTGGCCGGCCATGCCGCCTGTGAAGGGCTCTCTCTCCCCCGCTGGTTCTGGGATCGCGATCGGGTGGAGGCGGCGCGCATCGCCGATGCCATCACGGAGGCGTATCAATAGCGCACGTTCAAGTTGCAGAGATCCGAAGGGGTGATCAGTGATCAGTGATCGGTAGGTGCATTCAGGCCCACGGGCCGATCACTAGCTAGCCGACCACGGAGTAACTGATCACTGAGTAACTGATCACTATTCATCCAATGTGCAATAGACGATTCACACGCGGAGCTACTTCGTAGGCAGGCCTCCCCGTCTGCCTCCCGAACATGGCCACCCACCGGGTCACTTTCCTTCCACAGGACGTCGCGGTTGAGGTCCCCACCGGGGCCCTGATCGTCGAGGCGGCCCGCGAGGCGGGCCTTTCCGTCCATCAGCCTTGTGGTGGCCAGGGGCGTTGCGGCCGCTGCGCTGTCATTCTCAAGGAGGGGCAGGCCCGCCGCCGTTCGACGGTCCGTCTTTCGGCGGACGACTTGCAGGCTGGCCTGGCCCTCGCCTGCCAGACCGTGGTGGAAGGCGACCTGGTCATCACCGTGCCCGAGCAGGCCGAGATCCAGCGGCGGCTGGTCACCGAGCACACCGCCCGCAAGATCGAAGTCCCCTTCCCCTACGACCCGAGCGTTCATCAGACGTTGCGGACGCTGCAAGTGCTCCTCCTCGAGCCCACGATCCAAGATAGCGTGGATGATCTCACCCGCCTCCGCCGAGGGCTGGCTGCTCGGGGATATCCGCAGGTCGAGGTCCCGCTCTCCGCCCTTCGCCGACTCGGGGACAGCTTGCGGCGGGCCGAGTGGACCCCCTGGGTGGCGCTCGATGTCCCCGAGGAGACCGGCTCGCCTGCGAGGCTCACCCTTTTGAGCGACGAGCCCATCCGTCCGGTGGGCCTGGCCGTCGATATCGGCACGACAACGGTCACGGCCTACCTCGTCGATCTGGAATCCGGGGAAGTGGTCGCCTCGACGGCCGAGTACAACGGTCAGATCGCTTTTGGTGAAGACGTCATCTCGCGCATCATCTACGCCGCCAAGAACCATGGCCTGGATGAGCTGGCCGGCCGGGTGAGACAGACCCTCACCACCCTCCTCGATCGCCTTCAGAAGCGTTCCGGCATATCTCCCGATTCGATCCTCAAAGTCACCGTCGCCGGCAACACAACGATGATTCACCTGTTCCTCGGGCTCCCGCCGGGACCGATCCGGGTGGCGCCCTACATTCCCACGGCGAACGAGATCCCGATCTACACCGCCGGAGAGCTCGACCTTCCGCTCAACCCTTCGGCAACGGTCGACTGCCTGCACGGAGTGGCCTCCTACGTCGGCGCCGACATCACGGCCGGGGTCCTTTCCTCCGGGCTGGCCGACACCGAGGCCCTGACGCTGTTTATCGACGTCGGTACGAATGGCGAGATGGTTCTCGGGACGCGCGATTGGATGGTCACTTGCGCTTGCTCGGCCGGCCCCGCGTTCGAAGGCGCCGGTGTTGTCGACGGAATGCGGGCCACCGAAGGCGCGATCGAAGAGGTCTGGGTCTCGTCCGAGACACTCGAGCCCACCTACCGGGTGATCGGCGACGTCGCCCCGAGCGGCATTTGCGGGTCGGGGTTGATCTCGCTGCTGGCCGAGCTCTTCGTCACCGGGGTTCTTGATCGTGGCGGCAATTTCAAGCTCGATCTGGGCACGCCACGCGTGCGCCTCGGTGACCATGGGCCGGAGTATGTCGTCGCCTGGGGTTCGCAGGCGGCCGATGGGCAAGATATCGCGCTGACCAAGGTGGATGTCGACAACCTGCTGCGGGCGAAGGCCGCCATCTACGCCGGCTTCACCATCTTGGCCTCCAGCGTCGGGGTGAATCTCGCCGACGTCCAGCAGCTGCTCATCGGCGGATCCTTCGGCAAGTACATCAATGTCGAGAAGGCCGTCCAGATCGGCTTGCTCCCCGACCTACCCTGGGATCGCTTCCATTTCCTGGGCAACACGTCGGTGCTCGGCTCCTACATGGCGCTCCTCTCTCGCGAATCCCGGCGCCGGATCGCCGAGATCTCCCGCGGGATGACCTACATTGAGCTCTCCGCCGACAACAGCTTCTACGATGCATTCACGGCCGCTTTGTTCCTGCCCCACACCGAAATCGCCCGTTTTCCCAGCGTGGCCGAGATCTGGGAACGAGAAGGCAAGGCCCAGCCCTCGGCGCAGGCCAGCGAGGCATGATGAGCCTTTCGGGCCTGCACTTCCTGCTCACCTATCGCTGCACTTCCGCCTGCGACCACTGCTTTGTGTGGGGAAGCCCCGAGCAGGAGGGCGTCTTCTCCCTGTCCGGAATACGCGAAGTGCTCGGCCAGGCACGAGAGGTGGGAACGATCGAGTGGGTCTACTTCGAGGGTGGTGAGCCTTTTCTCTTCCATCCCATCCTGGTGGCCGCCGTCGAGGAAGCTGCCTCGGGGGGATTCCAGGTGGGTGTGGTGACCAACGGCTTCTGGGCGACAGAGACGGACGACGCCATCGAGTGGCTTCGGCCCCTGGCCGGCCGTGTGGCCGACCTCGCCGTTTCGACCGATCTATTCCACGCCGAGGAGACGATCAGCGCCGAGTCACGCCACGCGGCGGCGGCCGCCGAACGGCTCGGCATCCCGGCCGATACGATCATCTGCGAGGTACCCAAGGGCGTGACGGGATCCCTCATCCCTGCCCCCGGCGAGCCCATCGCCGGAGGTCCGATCTTGTTCCGCGGTCGCGCCGCCGCGCGGCTCGCCCCCCAGGTGGCCCAACGTCCATGGCGCGAGTTCCGGGAGTGCTCGCATGAGAGATTGGATGATCCCGGGCGAGTGCATGTGGATCCGCTGGGATACGTCCACCTTTGCCAGGGGCTGACGATGGGCAACGTCTTTGAGCGCCCGCTCACCGACCTGGTGGCGGGCTATCGCCCACGCGAAGATCCAGTGATTGGAGCGCTCCTGGCCGCCGGACCGGCAGAGCTCGTCAGGCGATTCGAACTCACCCCGGCGGAGACGTACGCCGACGCCTGCCACCTGTGCTACGAGGCCCGCCGCTCCCTAAGGGATCGCTTCCCGGAGACTCTTGCCCCCGGGCAGATGTATGGGGAGGGGCTGAGTTGAGTAGAGAATGTGGCCCCCTCTCAGAGCTTCGGGCAATTCAAGCCCGGCAAGGACGACCATGTGCAAAGGATCATGTGCGTGGCCCCTTGTCATTCCGAGGGATCCGGGGCATGTGCAGCATCGGGCGTATCACTGGTTGTCATTCCGAGCCCCGCGTTCTGGGCGGGGCGACACCTGCACCTGCACCAGCGGCGCAGCTGCAGGCGCAGGTGGGAATCCCCGATACCTTTCGCGAACACGGGGGCCTCGGCCACCGAGGCGTCATGTGAACTGGTGGGTTCTGGGGATTCCTCGCTCGCCGCTGTTCGGCTCGCTCGGAATGACAAGGATTGAGAGGCAACCCGTCGTGTGAAGGTGCTGCGGCTATGAAGACGAATCCCGCTCTCGATTGGCTTCTGGAGAAGCAGGACCCCGGCGTCCGGTTCTTTGCCTTGCGCGATCTACTGGGCGCGCCGGCCGACGACGCGCAGGTCCGGGCCGCCCGCCGAGCCACGACGCGGGCCTCGCCGGTGAAGGAGATCCTGCAGGCCCAGAAAGCGGAGGGCTGGTGGGTGAAGCCCGGGCCGGGCTACGCGCCCAAGTACACCGGGACGCTGTGGCAGGTGATCTTCCTCGGCCAGTTCGGGGCCGACGGCGACGATCCGCGCGTCCGCCGGGCGGCCGGCTACGTCCTCGACCACAGCCGGTCGCCCTACGGCGGCTTCTCGGCGAATGGAAGCGCCACGGGGACGGTCCACTGCTTGCAGGGCAATCTGGGAGCCTCGCTCCTCGAGCTGGGCTTTGGCGACGATCCGCGATTGAAAGAGGCCCTCGACTGGATGGCCCGCAGCATCACCGGCGAGGGCATCGCCCCGGCGGAAGAGAAAGATGAGCCGGTGCACTACTACCGCTCGGGGACGAGCGGGCCGGGCTTCCACTGCTCCGCCAACAACCACCAGCCGTGCGCCTGGGGCGCTATTCCCGCGCTCGATGCCCTCAGCCGCGTCCCGGCTCGGGCGCGGACGGGGGCCATCCGTCGGGCGATCCAGCAAGGGACGGAGTTCCTCTTCAGCCGCGATCCGGCCGTCGCCGACTACCCGATGGGTTGGTCCACGAAGCCCAACGGAAGCTGGTTCAAGTTTGGCTACCCGATGGGCTACGTCACCGACGTGCTGCGGGGAACCGAAGTGCTCACCGCCCTCGGCCATGGGCGTGACCGCCGGCTGGCCCGCGCCGCGGAGCTCATCCTCTCCAAGTGCCTTCCCGACGGGCGCTGGCCTCTCGAGTATTCCTACGAGGGAAAGACCTGGTCTGACATCGGTGAGAAGCGAAAGCCCAACAAGTGGGTGACCTTGCGAGCGTTGCGGGTGCTCAAGCGAATGGGAGTGGTGAAATGACGAAGACGATTGCCCTGGCCGGAAAGGGCGGCACCGGCAAGACGACCGTGGCCGCCTTGATGATCCGTTCCATGCTGGCGCGCACTCGCCAGCCGGTTCTGGCGATCGACGCCGACCCGGCGACCAACCTGCATCTGGCCCTCGGCCTGCCAACGCCGGCGACGGTGGGCGAGATTCGGGAGGGGATGCTCGCCCCGGCCCAGGCCGCTCAGCTCGGCGTCGCCATCAGCCGCCACGATCACCTCACCCGCGAAGTGCGACTGGCGGTGGAGGAAGGCGATCGGGTGGACCTCCTAGCGATGGGCCGCCCGGAGGGCCAGGGCTGCTATTGCGCGGTGAACCACCTGCTGCGCCAAGTGATCGATGACATCGGCCGGACCTACGCCTACGTCGTCGTCGACAACGAAGCCGGCATGGAGCACATCAGCCGCCGCACCACCCGCGATGTCGATGCCCTCCTGATCGTCACCGACCCCACCATGCGGGGTTTGCGCGCCGCACAGACCATTGCTCAGATGGCCGGCGAGTTGGAAGTGAACGTGCGGCGCACCCTCCTGGTGGTCAACCGCCTGAACGGCGAGCCCCCGGCCGAGCTGCGCGAGGCCATCTCCGGCCTCGGCCTCGAGGTGGCCGCCATGATTCCCGCCGATGAAGGCATCAACCAGTTGGACAGCCTGGGAAAGCCCCTCGTCGCCCTGCCCCCGGATTCGCCGGCCGGGCGGGCCGTCGAGGCTCTCACCGCGCACGTCTTGAGCCTGCTCTAGACCAAGAGGAGCACATCCATGTTCAAGATCGGGGAAAACATCCACATCATCTCGCCTCGGGTGAAGGAGGGGATCGCCAACCGAGACGGGGCGTTCTTCGTCGAGCTTGCCCGCAAGCAGCAGCAGGCGGGGGCGGACGCGCTCGACCTCAACATCGGCCCGCAGAAGAAAGCCGGGCCCGAAGTGATGGACTGGCTCGTCGATTGCGTTCAGGAGGCGGTGCCGGGGATGACGCTCTCCTTCGACACCACCAACCTCGCCGCCATCGAGGTGGGCTTGAAGAAGGTGGGCTCCAACACCATCATCAACTCCACCTCGGCCGAGGAGGAGCGCCTGGCGAACGTGCCGCCTCTGGCCGCCAAGTATGGGGCGGGACTGATCGCCCTGTGCATGGAGAAGAGCGGCATCCCGGTAAGCGCCGACGCCCGCATCGGCATCGCCATGGAGAAGCTCATTCCTCGCGCTCAGGAAGTGGGCCTTCCCATGGAGAAACTGTGGTTGGATCCCCTCATCCTCACGGTCTCGGGCTGCCAGGAATACGTGCCCCAGGCGATCGAGACGGTGCGCATGCTCAAGATGATCATGGATCCCCCGCCGAAGACGGTGGTCGGGCTCTCCAACGTCTCCAACCAGGTGCCGGCCGAGATGCGGCCGCGCCTCAATCAGGTGTACATGGTGATGCTGATGGCCGTGGGCCTCGACGGGGCGATTCTCGACCCGCTTGACTCGAAGCTCATGGACATCATCCGCATCGTAGACACGCGCGACGCCTCGACCCCGGTCGGCGCCCTCTACTTGAAACTGCACGACACCGTGGCGGCCGGCGAGGAGCTGCAGGCGGACTCCGTCGATAGGGCGGATCTCGAGCAGTTGGAAATCTGGAAGACCGTGCGCATCCTGCTCAATCAGGTGATCTATACCGACTCGTACTTGAGGCTGTGAGGGCGGGCGAGGGGATCGGTGATCGGTGATCAGTGATCGGTGATCAGTGATCAGTGATCGGTCACCAAGGCACCCGGGCACTTGGTGCCTGAGTGCCGTAGTGCCCTGGTGCCCTCCCACCGATCACCGAGTAACCGATCACCCGTCCCTCACCGCCCCGGATCCTCGCATCCGCTGCACGACCACAAGGAGGGTTAGTTCATGCCCGAGACCGCACCGATCAGCGTCGAAGAGCTGCTGGCCAAGGCCAAGCAACCCGCCGCAGACGCCATGGTCCTCCATCCGTTCTATCGGGGAAAGGTGGAGGTGGCGCTGAAATGCCGCATCAAGGATTTCAACGACTTCGCCATCTGGTACACCCCGGGCGTAGCCGCCTCGTGCCGGGCGATCGCCGAGAACCCCGAACTTGTCTACGACCACACCCACAAATGGAACACCGTGGCGGTCGTCTCCGATGGCACACGCGTCCTCGGCCTGGGCGACATCGGCCCCAAGGCGGGGCTGCCGGTGATGGAAGGCAAGGCCCTGCTCTACAAATACCTGGGCGGGGTGGACGCCTGGCCGATCATGCTCGACACCAAGGACCCCGACAAGATCATCGAGACGGTGATGCTGATCCAGCCCGGCTTCGGCGGAGTGAACCTGGAGGATATCTCGCAGCCCAAGTGCTTCCGCATCCTCGACACCTTGCGCGCCCGGGCCGAGATCCCCGTGTGGCATGACGACCAGCAGGGCACGGCCACCGTCACACTGGCCGGGCTGATGAACGCGCTCAAGATTGTCGGCAAGAAGATCGGCGAGGTCTCAATCGCTTTTGTCGGCTCCGGCGCCTCCAACGTCGCCTGCGCCCGGCTGATCTTCGCCTCCGGCGCCGACCCGAGCCGCTGCTGCGTCGTGGACAGCAAGGGCATTCTGCATAAGGGCCGCTCCGACATTGAGATGCGCAAGGCCGAGTTCGTCGACAAGTGGAAGATGTGCCAGATCACCAACGCCGAAGGCCGCCAGGGCGGTATCCCCGAAGCGATGAAGGGCGCCGACGTCGTCATCGCCCTCTCCAAGCCTGGCCCGGGCGTCGTCCAGCCCGAATGGATTCGGGGGATGGCCCAAGACGCCATCGTATTCGCCTGCGCCAACCCGATCCCTGAGATCTGGCCCTGGGAGGCCAAGGAGGCCGGCGCGGCGGTCGTGGCGACGGGCCGCTCCGACTTCCCCAACCAGGTGAACAACTCCCTCGGCTTCCCCGGGATCTTCCGCGGGACGCTCGATGTGCGGGCACGCACCATCACCGACCCGATGTGTGTGGCCGCCGCGGACGCCCTGGCCGGGATGGCCGCCGAGAAGGGCCTGACGCCCGACTATATTCTTCCCAACATGGACGAGTGGGAGGTCTTTCCGCGCGAGGCAGCCGCCGTGGCGGTGAGGGCGATCGAGGAAGGCGTCGCCGGCAAGACGACGACCTACGAGGAAGAACTGCGGACGGCCGAGGCGATCATCCGCCGCTCCCGCGATCTCACCAAGACGATGATGGACAAAGGGTTCATCGCCAAGGCCTGAGCGGTCGGGATCGACGCGATCGCCTGAAGCCAGCCATAGAAGGAGTGGGCAACGATGCACGATTTGATCATCCTCGGAGGCGGGCCGGCCGGGCTCACGGCCACCATCTACGCGCTCCGTAAGCGACTCGACGTCCTGCTCATCACTCGCGACCTGGGCGGAAAGACCAACTACCGCCTCCAGCTTCCCTTCGTCGAGAAGCACCTCGTGATCAACGGCGAAGACATCGTGGGCCGCTTCGCCAACGAGATCGAATACCTGGAGTTTTCCCGGGCCTTCGACCGGGCCGAGTCGATCGAGAAGACGCGGGGCGGATTCGAGGTGAAGACCCGGGATGGCAAGACCCACCAGGCCAAGGCGCTGATCATCGCCACCGGCGCCTTGGGACGCCTTCTCAACGTCCCCGGCGAGAAGGAGTTCATGAACCGCGGCCTGTGCTACAGCGCCGTTTCCTACGCCCCGCTCTTCATCGAGCGGGAGACCGTCGTGATCGGTGACGGCGCTCTGGCCTTGCGCTCGACGGCTGAGCTCGCCCGGATCGCCCGCAAGGTGACCCTGGTGGCCCCGACTCATGGCGAGCTCAGTTCGCCCATGGGCCAGAAGGTGCTGGGCACGCGCAATGTGGAGGTTCTGGAGGGCTTCCAGGTGGAGGCGGTCCAGGGCGATACCTACGCCCGGAAGCTGATCGCCGGCCGGGCCGAAGAGAAGCGCGAAATCGAGGCCGACGCCTTCTTCGTGGAGGTCGATCTGGTCCCCCAGTCGGAGATCGTGGCCAGCCTTGTCCGCCGCGATGAGAAGGGGCGGATTCAGGTCGATTCGCGCAATCGCTCCTCCGCCGAGGGCATCTTCGCCGCGGGCGACGTGACGGATGTCCCTTCGGAGCAAGTGCTGATCTCCATCGGGGAAGGTGCCAAAGCGGCGCTGGCGGCTTACGAGTATCTGATCCAGTTACCGTGAGGGTTCGGCGAGGAAGTAGGTAGGCCCGTCGAAAGCGCCGGGCGGACGGCGAGGCACGGGTGGGACGAGGGCCGGCAGGGGACGAGGAGAGACCGCGGGGGAGATGGCCGGTGGGCTAGGCCGGCCGAGGGGCCGCTCTCCTCTGCCCGAGGCATGGCCCGCAAAACGCTGGGATGAGGAGTGTACGATGGCCACTCAGTTCGATGTGAACTACCGACGTCTGGTCACCCTGGGGGACGGTGCCCGAGTGCTGCTCAGGCTTATGACCGCCGCCGACCGCCAGGCGCTGCTCGACCTTTACGCACCCACCACAGCCGAGGACGCGCGCTACATGCGGCCCGACGTCCGGAATCCCAAGATCGTTGAATCCTGGATCGACGACCTCGATTACGACAAGGTCCTGCCGCTCGTGGCCGTGGTCGGCGAACGCATGGTTGGCAACACCACCCTCCATTTCGGGGCTGGCCCCACCCGCCACCTGGCCGAAATTCACATCTTCCTGGCCAAGGACTTCCGGCGCCGTGGCCTCGGCGTCCAGATGATCCAGACGCACATCGAGCTGGCGCGGCGGCGCGGCCTCCACTTCATCCACGGCCAGATCGTCACCGACCAGGCGAACGTGATCAAGGCCTTCCAGCAGATGGGCTTTCAGATCAAGTGCACGCTGGACAACTTCTTCATGATGCCCGATGGCGACGCCCGCGATACCGTGCTCGTCGTCTTCAAGCTGGTTCCAGAGCGCAACGAGTTCTAGGGCAAAGGGAGATCAGTGATCGGTGACTAGAGATCAGTGATCGGTGATCAGTGGGTTCTTCCCACCCGAGAATGAGCCCCTCCCGAAACCGATCACTGAGTAACTGATCACTGATCACTCTCTCGCCAAGGACCATCCAGGCTCTCACCTTCCCGGTGCCCTCAGCGTCAGCCGGTAGATCGCCCGATCCACGCCCCCGAGATGGCGCTTGTAGGCCTCGCCTCCCCGCAAGAAGTCAAACTCTCTCCGCCCGTGCTCGATCGCCCAGCGGATCAGGTGGGCCAGCAACACCCAGCCCGGGGACAGGGCGGTGTGCTCCGGGTTGATGCCCGAGTTGTACACCCAGATCCGGCCGCGGTAGTCGAAGTTGAGATAACCGGCCGCGGGCTCGCCTGCCACCTCGAGGAACGCCAGCTGAAGCCAGCCGCTCTCCGCAGCTGCCCTCACCAAAGCGTGAAACTGCACGCGCATCTTCGGGGTCAGAAAGCCGATCTTGCCGACGTCGAAGGCCATCAGCCGCAAGAACCGTTCCGTGGCCTCCTCGAGATCCTCGCCCGGCTCGACCAGGCGAAACCGGACCGGCGCGGCATGGTTCTCGGCGCGGCGAATCTTACGCCGCAGCTCGTGCCGCTGCTTCTTCTCGAGCGAGCTCAAATAGGATTCCCAATCCCCGGAAAGCCGGATCACCGGGCAAGGCTCGAGCCTCTCCCGCGTGGCGGTCCAGCCCTGCCGCACAGCCGCCGCCTCGAGCGCAGCCAGCGTGGGTGAGGCCGCCGGGATATTGTAGAGATCGAGCACCGCTGGATCGCCGCCCGCGTCGGCTTCCAGCGCTTCGAGCAGGGCCTGAGCGAAGCTCTCGACCGCATCCTGGGCGACAATCAGGTCGAGGTAGTCCGAGATCTCGATGCTGCCCAGCAACATCAGCCCGTCCCTGCCGTCGCGCCTCCGCGCGCGAAACAGGGGCGCAATGCCCACGAGCCTTCCCGCATCGTCGCGGCCGACGCCCAGCCACAGCTCGCCCCTCTCCCACTCCCCGCCTCCCAGCGTCGACCACCATGCCCGCTGGTATTCATGCCGCAAGAAGGGGACATCGCTCACGGAGCGGCTCAGCAGGTCGTTCCACTCCCCCGCCAGGCCGTCGAACTCCGGGTTGTCATGGATGAAGGTCAGGTTCATGGTCTCCCCGGGCGATCGGTCGAATGGGATTGTAGCACCCGCGGCACGCTCCTTGCAGCAGCGATTGCACGCCGGAGACCCTTTCTGTACAATTGCAGCCATGGCTTCCACATTGGATGCTGATGTTGCTCTGATCCACATCGCCCGGAGCGAATCACGGCTCGCCGCTCCCCCGGGCACGCTCGCCCAGTCGCCCCCACGCCGGGCGGCCCGCGGCCGCTCGGAGGATCTGCTCTTCCTCAGCGTCAGCGCACATGCCGTGCGGCCCTTGCCCACGGGCTTGCTCGACCAACTCGCCCACCTTGCCACCGAGGCCTACTACGGCACCCCCGGTTCGGTGACCGCCGCTCTGCGCCAGGCGGCTTCGGAGATCAACGATCACCTCCTGGATCTCAACCAACAGGAGCAGCCACCGCTGCACGCCCAGGGCCGCGTCATCGCCGGGGTGCTGCGCGGCGCTGACCTCTACCTTTGCCAGTGCGGCGTGGGCCAGACCATTGTGGTCCGCCCTGGTCAGCTTACGCGCCTCGCCTCGGAGGAGGCCGCCAGCCGTCCCCTCGGCCTCTCGCCCACACCCTTCGTCCGCTATCATCACTTCGAGGTCCGCCCCGGCGACCTGCTCATCCTCACGACCGCTCCTCCGCCTGGCTGGTCGGAGGCCACCCTCTCCGGCCTTTCCGGGCTCGACCCCCAACAGGCCCTCGACCGGCTCGTCGCCGCCTCGGCCAATGATCTCACCGGAATTCTCGTGCGTCTCACCCAGCCAGGCGCGACGACCGTGAAAGCCCGCGCCGCTGCCGCGGTGCGCCCGACCCCCACGGCGGCTCCCGCTCCCACCGTCTCACCCGTGGCGCCTCCCTCACGTGCGCCCGCTCGCCCGGCGCCACCCCTGGGCGCCTCGGCCACCCCTCGTCCCGCGCCGACTCAACCCTCACCCTCGCAGGCGCCGCCACCCGTTGCGGCTCCCGCCGCCGCGCCGTCGCGGCCTCGCCTCCGGGCCCGGCCGGGCTCGACGGCCCCCATGCGCCGCGCTCAAGCGACCCCACGGTTCGTGCCGCGCGAGCCCCCGGCGTGGCGCCTGGCGCTCGGCGGCCTGGGAGGCCGGGTCGCCGAGGGGCTTCGCGCTGCGGGTGCCCGGGTGAGCGAATTCGTCCTGCGCCTCGCTCCCGGGTTGGCTGAGCCCTCGCGCCCGGGCGAGCTCTCGCCCCGCATCCTGGCCATCACTGCCGTAGCCGTCCCCCTGGTGATCGTCACCATCGCCAGCGTCGTCTATTTCCGGAGCGGCCGCAACGAGCTCTTCGACGAATACCTGGGGCTGGCCCGGGCCGCCGCCGTATCCGCCCAGACGAAACCCACTGCGCAGGAGGCCTGGCCCGATTGGAACTCGGCCCTCAGCTGGCTCGATCTCGCTGAGTCCTACGGCCAAACGGAAGAATCACAGACCCTTCGGGCTCAGGTGGAGGCTGCGCTGGATTCGCTCAACCGGATCATCCGCCTCGAATTCCGCCCGGCTGTGAGCGGAGGGTTTGGCAGCGGCGCGCATATCACGGCCCTCGCCGCGACCTCCTCGGATCTCTACGTCCTCGATTCCGCCCGCCAGCTGATCTGGCACGCCTGGTTCACCGGCCGCGATTATGAGATCGATCGCGAGTTCGATTGCCTGAGCGGCCCGGGAAGCGTCGAGGAGATGTCGGCCCCGGTCGACCTGGTGGGCCTCGACGAGCCGGGCGCCCAGCCGACGCAAGGGATCGCCGCCGTCGATGAGGACGGCACGGTGGTCTACTGCGCTCCCGACAACCCCGCGGCCTACAACCAGCTGAGCCCCCCGGCCACCGGTTTGGGCCGCATCCAGGCCATTGACGTCTCCAGCGATACCCTCTACGTGCTCGACCCGGAGGCCAATTCCGTCTGGTTGTACGACGCCAGCGGAGGGCTATTCACCGAGAGCCCACAACTGTACTTCGCCGAGCAAGCGCTGGACCTCTCCGGCGCCATTGACATCGCCTTGGCCCAGGACCAGCTCTTGATCCTCTTTGCCGACGGCCACGTGGAGAGCTGCCGACGGGCCGTGGAGGACGACGCCAGCGGAGGTGTGCACATCCGGGTGGACTGCGAGCCCAACTTGCAGTTCCAGGACGACCGGCCGGGCGTCCAGCCGGGCGCCCAGATCCCCGGCGCCTCGCCCGTGGAGATGGTCTACGGTGCTCCACCGGAGCCGGCGCTCTACTTCCTGGATTCGCTCGGCGAAAGCATCTACCTCTACAGCATGCGCCTGGTCTATCAGGGACAGATCCGGCCGGCCGATGCCTTCGATGAGGTTCCCAGCGCCGTCACGCTCGGCCCACCGAACGATGTCTTCCTGGCCGTCGAGGACCAGGTGTACTTCGCTCAGCTCCGGCGGTGAACAAGGCTTTGACAAGCCCCCGCTGCGAGCATAGAATCGACCCCAGGACTTCGCCGCAGGAGATTCCCCCTTGAGCCGCTGGCCCGGGAAATACGTAATCGGCCTTACCGGCAACATCGCCACCGGGAAGAGCGTCGTGCGCAAGATGCTCGAGCACCTGGGCGGCTACGGCATCGACGCCGACGCGCTGGCCCACCGTGCGATGGCCGAAGGCGCTCCCGGCTACACGATTGTGCTCAAGACCTTCGGGGATTGGATCCTCGATGAAGAGGGCCAGATCGATCGGGGCCGGCTGGCCAAGCTGGTCTTCGCCGATCCCAACGCGCTCGAAAAACTCGAGGCGATCGTTCACCCCCTGGTGGGCCACGCCGTCGATCTGCTGGTCCGCCGCGCTCGCCAGGCCGTGGTCGTCGTCGAGGCGTACAAGCTGCTGGAGTCGGATCTGGCCGCGGGATGCGACACGGTCTGGGTTGTGGAGGCTCCGGAAGACCAGCAAATCTCCCGCCTGATGCACAAGCGGGCGCTCACCGAGGCGGCGGCCCGCCAGCGGATCGCCGCCCAGTCGCCGCAGTCGCTCAAGCTGCAGGCGGCCAAGGTGGTCATCCACAACAACGGCTCCTTTGAGTCCACCTGGGAGCAAGTGCAGAACGCCTGGGCCAAGATCCCCCGCCCGGAGGAACCGCTGCTGCGTGCCCCCACGGCGGCTTTGCCGGGCCAGCTGGTTGTGCGCCGCGGCCGGCCGCAAGACGCCGAGGAGATCGCCCGCTTCATCACCCGCGTCACGCACAGCCGCAAGCGAATGACGCGGGCCGACGTCATGGCCACCTTCGGCGAGAAGGCCTACCTCCTGATCGAGCGCGACAGCCAGCTGGCCGGCGTGGCGGGCTGGCAAGTGGAGAACCTCGTCACGCGCGTGGACGAGCTGTATTTCGAGCCCGGCCTGCCTCTCGACGAGGCCATCCCGGCCTTGATGGAGACCGTGGAGACGGCCTCGGCGGAGCTGCAGAGCGAGGCCTCGCTCCTCTTCCTGGCTCCCTACCTGGCCCGCCACGTGGGCGCCTGGCGGGCCGTGGGCTACAAGCCCCAGACGGTCCAGGGACTGGGTGTCCGCGCCTGGCAGGAGGCGGCCATCGAGTCGATGCCTCGAGGCGCCTCGCTGTGGTTCAAACGGCTCCGCGAGGACCGCGTCCTCAGGCCGCTCTAGCGGCCGGAGCCCCACCAGCAAGGTCCCACCCAGCGGCCGCATCCGAAGGGCGTTTTGCCTCCACCCCCTTCAACTGCGCTCTGCCTGCGCTTCGCTCAGGCATTGCTCCGTTCGGGGGGCGATGTCCCTGTGATGTCGCGCTCTCCTCGTCCCGCCGCGCCCTGAGCAGAGGCCGCTCTCTAGCCCCGCGACGAGAGCACAGGCCCTCTCCCCGCAGGGGAGAGAGCGGGGGTAAGGGGCGCGCCCCCGCTACGAGCACATTTCCCTAGTCGAGGGGCGCCGTTCCTTCCACCCCCTTCAACTTCGCTCTGCTCTCGCTTCGCTCAGCCATCGCTCCGTTCAGGGGGCGATCTCCCTGGAACATCGCGCTCTCGTCACCCGCAGCGCCCTGAGCGGAGGCCGCCTTTCGACCTCACCAGCAGGGGTTCACCCTGCGGCCGCAGTCGAAGGGCGTGGATGGAACTCGCCCGGCTTCGACATGCACTCGGGCCTTCACCGATCACCGAGTAACTGATCACCCTTTTCTGCCGCCCCGGTCGAAGGCCGCGCGATGCGTCCTCTCAGGCCGCCGCCCCTCCTCCCCAACGGTATCCGGCCCGCAGCCAGGCGGCGACCTCTTCGTCGAGTTGCGACGTTGATTCGATCGAGAAGTGGTTGACGTGGTCAGCCGGCCCCAGGCTCTCCACGCGGCGGATGCGCGGGCTGCAGATCGGGCTGGAGGTGACAATATGGACATCGATGCGCGCCTCGCGCACGGCGTTGACCGCGGCGAAGATGCGGCCGTGTTCGAACCCGACGCGCGTCTTGGCCGGGGCTGGGACGACGTCGCCGATTCCCAGGGCGAGCGACTCGAAGAGGCGGTAGAGAGCTACGCCGGCGGCAGGCTTGCCTTCCAGGTAGTCATCCACACGGTAGGGTCCGCACGAGTGCGGCTGACCTCTCCGGGTGAACTCCTGCCCACACTTTGGGCATTGCCACATGGTCGGGATTCTCACCGCAGAGAGCGCTGAGAACGCAGAGTCTTCCTAGAGAACTCAGCGTCCTCTGCGATATCTGCGGTAGAGGGTCTGCCGCGACGCTCATGCCTCATGCGCGCCTCCGCCTGAGCAGCTCGCGCCAGATCACCGAGCCGTCGATTGTGGGGATGGGCAGCAGGGCAGCGGCACCAACGAGGAGGTTGACCTGGGAGAAGAATCGGAGCCACGGAGAGCCGACCCAGGCGTTCAGGCCGATGGCCATCAGCCCTACCGCCAGGTTGGCCAGGGGGCCGCCCAGCGCGCGGCCGATGTGGATGTGGCCGGGCACAGGCTCCGGGGAGGCGGCGTACTCGTTGCTGTGCACCGTCGCGGTGAGCACGTTGGCCGTCATCGGCGAGCCGACTGCCCGCCCACTCACGGTGTGCCCGATCGTGTGGATCGCCTCCGCCAGGTGGAGAAGAGCCCCGTAGCCGATCCCCGTGAGGATCGTCCCCCCGACCGGCTGGCCGGGGGAGGCGGCCGCCGCGATCAGCATGCCGAGGAAGGCGGCGAGGGGGAGGCTCACCCACGCTCGCGGCATGCCTTCCCAGGGCACGCCCATGAGAACGAAAAGCCTACGCCTGCCAGCCCGGCGGATGTCCTCGAAGATCAGCATCACCACCAGATGCGAAACGAATCGCGCGTGACGGCCTGCAGCTCACCGTAGACCACCCAGAACTCGAGATCGACCGTGCTTCCGGGAGGAACACCTTCGTAGGTCAGAGTGAGCCGG
>Ga0209002_10001175_pt1 | contig 21203 bp, 19 predicted proteins | sample Rifsed16ft2_FD_184010 | JGI IMG/M metagenome (GOLD analysis project Ga0209002, IMG submission 184010) | Soil microbial communities from Rifle, Colorado, USA - sediment 16ft 2 (version 2) | ecosystem: Environmental > Terrestrial > Deep subsurface > Rock core/Sediment | place: Rifle, Colorado... | reverse complement strand
CGCGGCCGAGCCGGCGCGGCCGGGCCCGTGGCCGGCCGTCACGCTCGCGGACACGCGCGGGATCCTAAAGGTCGAGCCGCTGACGCCGCCGCTCGCGCGCGCGATCCGCGAGACGCTCGCCGCGGGCCGGCGCGTCTTCCTCGGCGTGAGCCGCCTGGCCTCGTCGCTCGCGTGCGACGAGTGCGGCGACGTCGTCCGGTGCGCCGAGTGCCGGATCGCGCTCGCCTACTCGCGCGCCGCCGCGACGCTCGTCTGCCGCCTCTGCGCGCGCCCGACGCCGCTGCCGGACACGTGCCCCGCCTGCCGCGGGCGACGGCTCTCGCCGTTCGGCTGGGGCGCCGAGCGGGTCGAGCACGCCGTGCGCCGCCGCTTCCCCGACGCGCGCGTGGCGCGCTACGACCCGGACGCGACGCGCGGCGCCCGCGGCGAGGCCCAGCGCGCCGCCGCGACGGCAGCCGACGTCGTCATCGGCACGCGCGGCGCGCTGCGTCTGTTCGGCCCGGCCGCGCTCGGCCTCGCGGGCTTCGTCGCCCCCGACCAGCTCCTGCGCCTGCCCGACTTCCGGGCGGGCGAGCGTACGTTCGCGCTCCTCTGGGCCGCGGCCGAGCGCGTGCGGCCCGACGGCGCCGTCGTCGTGCAGTCGCAGAACCCGACGCACTACGCCTTCGCGGCGCTCAGCCGGCAGGACCTGCCGACCTTCTACCGGCACGAGCTCAGGTTCCGCGCCGAGCTCGGCTACCCGCCGTTCCGCCGGCTCGCCGTGGTGAGCGCCCGCGGCGCCGCCGGGGACGCGTCCCGGCTCGGCGCCGCGCTCGCGGCCGCGCTCGCCGGCGCGCCCGGGCTCACCGTCTACCCGCCGGCCGCCGACCGGCGCGGCCGGCTCGTGCGGCTCGTCGTGAAGGGCGGCGCAGAGCTGCCCGACCTGCTCCGGGCGGCGCTCGCCGAGTTCCGCGGCGGAGCCGCGGGGCGCCGCGGTATCATGGACGTGGAGGTGGACCCGGTCGAATGGCGGTCCTGAGGGTGCGGAAGTACGGCGATCCGGTGCTGCGCCGGCGCGCGCTGCCCGTCGGCGAGATCACCGGCGAGGTCCGGGCGATCATCGCGGACCTCGTCGAGACGATGTACGACGAGGTCGGCATCGGGCTCGCGGCCCCGCAGGCGGGCGTCTCGCTCCGGCTCATCGTCGTCAGCGACGAGGAGGGCCGGGGCGCCGAGGCGCTCGTCAACCCCGTCATCGTCGAGCAGGGCGGCCAGGCGACCGCCGAGGAGGGCTGCCTCTCGATCCCCGGCATCTTCGCGCCCGTCACGCGCGCCGCGTGGGTGCGCGTCGAGGCGACGAGCGCGGAGGGGCGGCCCCTGTCGCTCCGGGCCACCGGGCTCCGCGCGCGCGTGCTCCAGCACGAGCTGGACCACCTCGACGGCGTCCTGTTCATCGACCGCCTCGACCCGGTCACGCGCGACCGCATCAAGCGCCGGATCAAGAAGGAAGGCCTCCGCGAGGACGCCGCCCACCACGCCTTCGCGCTCTAGAATCCTCTTCTACGGCACGCCCGAGTTCGCGCTGCCGACGCTCGAGGCGCTGCTCGCCCACCACGACGTCGTCGCCGTCGTCACGCAGCCCGACCGCCCGGCGCACCGCGGGCGGCAGCTCCAGCCGCCGCCGGTGAAGACGCGCGCGCTCGCGGCCGGCGTGCCGCTGCTCCAACCCGCGCGGCTGCGCGACCCCGAGTGGGCGCCGCGCCTCGCCGCGCTCGGCGCCGACCTGGGCGTGGTGGTCGCCTTCGGCCAGATCCTGCCGAAGGCCGTGCTCGCGGCGCCGCGGCGCGGCTCGCTCAACGTCCACGGCTCGCTCCTGCCGCGCTACCGGGGCGCGGCGCCGATCCAGTGGGCGATCATCCGCGGCGAGACGGTCACGGGCATCACGACGTTCCAGATGGACGAGGGCATGGACACGGGCCCGATCCTCCTCAGGGCCGCGACGCCGATCGGCGCGGAGGAGACCGCGGGCGAGCTGGCCCGGCGCCTGGCGCCGCTCGGCGCCGAGGTGCTCCTCGACACGCTCAGGCGCCTCGACGCGCTCACGCCCGAGCCGCAGCGCTCCGAGGAGGCCACCCTCGCGCCCCGCCTGAAGAAGGCCGACGGGCGCCTCGACTGGACGCGCGCCGCGCGCGAGCTCGTGAACCTCGTCCGCGGCTGCAACCCCTGGCCCGGCGCGACGACCGCGACGCCGGGCGGCGCGCTCACGATCTGGCGGGCGGTGGCGGTCACGGGCCCGACGGGGCCGGCGCCGGGCACGCTCGTCGGCCACGGCGACGGGCTCGCCGTCGCCACGGGGGACGGCGCGCTCCTGCCGACCGAGGTGCAGCCGGAGAACCGGCGCGCGATGCCGTGGCCGGACTACCTGCGCGGCGCCCGCCTCGCGCCCGGCGCGCGCGTCGGCGCGCCGTGACGCCCGCGACGCGGCGGCGCGCGGCGGCCGGGCGACCCGCGCCCGCGCGCGACGCCGCGGTGCGCGTGCTGGAGCGCGTCGAGCGCGACGCCGCGTACGCCGACCTGGCGCTCGAGGCCGAGCTCGCGCGACGGCGGCTCCCTCCGCGCGACGCGGCGCTCGCGACCGAGCTCGTGTTCGGCACCCTCCGCTGGCAGCGCTACCTCGACTGGATCCTCGCGCCGCACTCCCGGCGGCGGCTCGCGGCGCTCGACCCCCGCGTCCGCGTGGTCCTCCGCGTCACCGCCTACCAGCTCGCGTTCCTCGAGCGCGTGCCCTCGTTCGCCGCGGTCAACGACGCCGTGTCGCTCGCGCGCGGACGCCCGGGCGTCGCCGAGTACGTCAACGCGGTGCTCCGCGCCTTCGCCCGCCGCGGGCCGCGGGAGCGCGAGCCCGCGCCGCCGCGCGACCCGCTCGAGGCGCTCGCCACGCGCTGCGCGTTCCCGTCCTGGCTCGCCGCGCGCTGGGTCGCGCGCTGGGGCCCGGCCGAGGCCGAGGCGCTCATGCGCGCGATGAACGAGCGCCCGCCGCTCACGCTGCGCGCCAACACGCTGCGGACCACGCGCGACGCCCTCGGCGCGCGGCTCGCCGCCGAGGAGGGCCTCGCGTGGCGCCCGACCGCGTGGGCGCCCGAGGGGCTCGTGGTGACGGCGCCGGGCGGCGCGCCCGGCGCCTGGCGCGCGTTCGCCGAGGGCGCCTTCGCCGTGCAGGACGAGGCCTCGATCCTGGTGGGCCACCTGCTGGCGCCGCGCCCCGGCGAGACCGTCGCCGACGTGTGCGCGGCGCCCGGCACGAAGACGACCCACCTGGCCCAGCTCATGGAGGACCGGGGCCGCGTGCTCGCGCTCGACCCCGCGCCGGCGCGCCTCGCCCGCGTGCGCGAGGCGGCCGCACGGCTCGGGATGGCGAGCGTCGAGGCGCTCGACGGCCCGGTCGAGGCGCTCGCGCCGCGCTTCCGGGAGGCGTGCGACGCCGTGCTCGTGGACGCGCCGTGCTCGAACCTCGGGGTGCTCCGGCGCAACCCCGAGGTGAAGTGGCGGCGCCAGCCGGCCGACCTCGCGCCCAGCGCCCTGCGCCAGGGGCGGATCCTCACGGCGGCCGGGGCCATGGTCCGCCCGGGCGGGCGGCTCGTCTACGCCACGTGCTCGCTCGAGCCCGAGGAGAACGCGGAGGTCGCGCGCGCCTTCCTCGCCGCCCACCCCGGCTTCGGCCCCGACCCGCCGGCCGACTTCCCGCTTCCGCTCGACCCGGACGGCGTCCTGCGCTGCCTGCCCCACCGGCACGGCACGGACGGCTTCACCGCGGTCCGCTTCCGCCGCGCGTGATATAACAGCGGCAGTGGTCAAGATCGCGCCCTCGATCCTCTCGGCGGACTTCGCGGCGCTCGGCCAGGACGTCGCGCGCGTCGAGGCGGGCGGCGCCGACCAGCTCCACGTGGACGTGATGGACGGCCGCTTCGTGCCCAACATCACGGTCGGCCCCGTCGTCGTGGGCGCGCTCCGCAAGCGCACCCGGCTCCCGCTCGACGTCCACCTGATGATCGTCGAGCCCGAGCGCCACATCGCCGACTTCGTCGCCGCGGGCGCCGACCTGGTGACCGTCCACGCCGAGGCGTGCCCGCACCTTCAGCGCACGCTCGCCCAGATCCGCGAGCTCGGCGCGCGCGCTGGCGTGGCGCTCAACCCCTCGACGCCCCCCGACGCGCTCCAGTACGTGCTCGACGACCTCGACCTCGTGCTCGTGATGTCGGTCAACCCCGGCTTCGGCGGCCAGGCCTTCCTGCCGAGCGCGCACCGGAAGATCCGCGAGGTCCGCGCGCTCCTCGGCGACCGGCCGGTGGACGTCTCGGTGGACGGCGGGGTGAAGGCGGACCTCGCGCCCGCGCTCGCCGAGGACGGCGCCACCACGCTGGTCGCCGGCTCGGCCATCTTCGGCGCGGCCGACCCGGCCGCCGCCGTCCGCGCGCTGCGCGACGCGGCCCGTGCGCGCTAGACGGGGCGCGGGCCCCGCGCTGGACGTCGGCGCCCACCGCGGCGAGTTCTTCCGCGTGCTCCACGAGACCGCCCACACCCAGACCGCCGTGATGACGATCGCGCCGGGCGCCGACGCGGGCCCGGAGGAGCAGCACGACGGCGACCAGATCATCTACGTGGTCGAGGGCGAGGCCATCGTGAGCCTCGGCGACGCCGCGCACGCCGCGGGGCCGGGGACGCTCGTCGTGATCCCGGCGGGTGCTCGCCATCACGTGAAGAACCCGGGGCGCACGCCACTCTTCTTCCTCACCGTGTACGCCCCGCCCGCCTACTAGCCCCGGACCGGAAGTAGTTGAAATTTGGCGCGTATTTGCGTACAGTCTATCTTTCCATGCTCGACAATCTGAGCACGCGCCTGCAAACCATCTTCGATCGCCTGGGCGGCCGCGGCCGCCTGACGGAGGAGAACGTCCAGGAGGCCCTCCGGGAGGTCCGGGTGGCGCTGCTGGAGGCGGACGTCAACTTCAAGGTCGTCCGCACGTTCGTCGAGCGCGTCCTGGCGAGGGCGGTCGGCCAGGACGTCCTCAAGTCGCTGACGCCGGCCCAGCAGGTCGTGAAGGTCGTCCACGATGAGCTCGTCGAGCTGCTCGGCGGCAGCGGCCACCGCCTGGCGCCGGCGCCGCACCCGCCGACGGTGATCATGCTGATCGGGCTCCAGGGCTCGGGCAAGACGACCACGGCGGCGAAGCTCGCGCGGCACTACACCACGCAGGGGCAGCACCCGATCCTCGCCGCCGCGGACACCTACCGCCCGGCGGCGCAGGACCAGCTCCAAACGCTCGGCGCGGAGCTCGGCGTGCCGGTCGTCGGCGCGCCCGGCGAGGCGCCCCTCGCGATCTGCCGCCGGGCGCGCGAGGAGGCCGCGGCGCGCGGGCTCACGCCGCTCATCCTCGACACGGCGGGGCGCCTGCACATCGACGAGCCGATGCTCGAGGAGCTGCGGGCGATCCGCAGGGAGGTCGCGCCGCACCACGTCCTCCTCGTCGTGGACGCGATGACCGGCCAGGACGCGGTGAACGTCGCCGAGCGGTTCAACCGCGCGGTCGGCATCGACGCGGTCGTGCTGACCAAGCTCGACGGCGACGCGCGCGGCGGCGCCGCGCTCTCCGTGCGCTCCGTCACGGGACGCCCGATCGCGTTCGTCGGCACGGGGGAGAAGACCGACGCGCTCGAGCCGTTCCACCCCGACCGCCTCGCCTCCCGGATCCTCGGCATGGGCGACGTGCTCTCGCTCGTCGAGCGCGCGCAAGCCAGCGTGGACCAGGAGCAGGCGGAGGCGCTCGTCCGGAAGCTCCGCGAGGACGCGTTCACCCTGGAGGATTTCCGCGCGCAGCTCCGCCAGGTGCGCCAGATGGGCCCGCTCGACCAGCTCCTCGGCATGCTGCCGTTCGGCCGGGCGCTCCGCGGGGCGCCGCAGGAGCTCACCGCCGAGTCGGCGGACCTCGACCGCTTCGACGCGATCATCGCGTCGATGACGCCGGGCGAGCGGCGCCACCCCGACACGATCAACGGCAGCCGTCGCCAGCGCATCGCGCGCGGCAGCGGCACCAGCGTGCAGGACGTGAACCGGCTGCTCAAGCAGCACGCGCAGCTCCGGAAGATGATGAAGCAGCTCAAGGGCATGGAGGGGAAGCTCCCGCGCATGAAGGGGCTCCCCGGATTTCCCACACCGAGGGGGTGAGGACGTGGCAGTGACGATCCGACTGAGACGCACCGGGACGACGAAGCGGCCGGCCTACCGCGTGGTGGTGGCCGACTCCCGCTCGCCGCGCGACGGCAGGTTCATCGAGATCCTCGGGCACTACAACCCGCTGACCCAGCCGCCGACGGTGTCGATCGACCGGGCGAAGGCCGAGGCGTGGATCAAGAAGGGCGCGCAGCCGTCGAACACGGTCCGGAAGCTCCTGGCGAACACCCGGGCGAAGTAGGCGGGCACGTGGCGGAGCGCCTCGTCGTGATCGGCGAGATCACGCGGGCGCACGGCCTGCGCGGGGAGCTCCGCGTGAGGCCGCTCACCGACCATCCGGAGCGCTTCGAGCGCGTGACCGAGTGCGTGCTGTGGGACACGGCGCGGGATCGCCGGGAGAGGCACCGGATCACCGCGGCGCGCCGGCAGGGCGACGCGGTGCTGGTGTCGATCGAGGGCTGCGCCTCGGCGGAGGACGCGGGCGCGCTGGTCGGCCGGCTCGTGGCGCTGCCGGAGGCGGAGGCGCTGCCGCTCGCGCCCGGGCGCTTCTACCCGTGGCAACTCGAGGGCTGCCGGGTGCTGACGGAGGACGGCCGCGAGGTCGGGCGTGTGACCGGCATCGAGCGCGGGGCCGCGCAGGATCTCTGGGTCGTCGCGGGCGCGGGCCGCGAGCACCTGATCCCCGCGGTGCCGGAGATCGTGCTGGAGGTGGATCTCGGCGCGCGCCGGGTCGTGATCCGGCCCCCGGACGGGTTGCTCGAGCTGTAGTGGCCGTGCGAGCCGCAGGACGTCGCGGGGCTGGGGCCCCGCCGTCCGAGGCGAGCGAAAGACGAAGGATGCGCATCGACATCGTGACGCTGTTCCCGGAGATGGTCGAGCCCGTGCTGGCGGTCTCGATGCTCGGCCGGGCGCGCGCCCGCGGGCTCGTTGACATCCGGGTGGCGAATCTCCGAGACTACGCGGAGGGCAAGCACCGGATCACCGACGATTACCAGTTCGGCGGGGGCGGCGGGATGGTGCTGAAGCCCGAGCCGCTCTTCGCCGCCGTCGAGGCGCTCAGGACGCCGGGCGCGCGCATCGTCCTGCTGGACCCGCGGGGCCGCACGTTCACGCAGCGGGTGGCGGCCGAGCTCGCGCGGGAGGCGCACCTGATCCTGCTGGCGGGCCGCTACGAGGGCGTGGACGAGCGCGTGGGCGAGCGGCTGGCCGACGACCGGATCTCGATCGGCGACTACGTCCTGACCGGGGGCGAGCTGCCGGCGCTGGTGGTGGCGGACGCGGTGACGCGCCTGCTCCCCGGCGTGCTCGGGGCCGAGGGCGCGGCGGTGCGCGAGTCGTTCGCGAGCGGGCTGCTCGAGCCGCCGCAGTACACGCGGCCGGAGGAGTTCCGCGGGCTTAGGGTGCCCGCGGTGCTGCTCTCGGGCGACCACGCGCGCATCGCGCGCTGGCGACGGGCGCAGGCGCTCTGGCGCACGTGGCGGGACCGGCCCGAGCTGCTGCAGACGGCCGCCCTCACGGTCGAGGACCGGGAGCTGCTGGATCGATTCACGCGCGGGGAGACGCCGGAAGCGCTGGAGGCGCCCGCGAACGCAGAAAGGGAAGACTAGTCATGGACGCGATTCGACTGGTGGAGGCCGCGCAGCTCAAGAAGGACCGGCAGGGGTTCGCGCCCGGCGACACCGTGCGCGTGCACGTGCGGGTCGTCGAGGGCGAGAAGGAGCGCACGCAGCTCTTCGAGGGCGTCGTGATCCGCAAGCGCGGCGAGGGCGCGCGCGCCTCGTTCACGGTGCGCCGGATCTCGTACGGCGTGGGCGTCGAGCGCACGTTCCCGCTCCATTCGCCGCGCATCGAGCGCGTGGAGGTCGTGCGCAAGAGCCGCGTGCGGCGCTCGAAGCTCTACTACCTCCGGGGGCTCGCCGGCAAGGCCGCGCGCCTCAAGGAAAAGCGCGCCGCGATCATCCCGACAAGCGGCGAGAGCAGCGAGACCGGCGAGTAGCCCCCCGCCCGCGTGCCGCCGCCCCGCTCGGCGCCGTACCGCTACGAGGCCCAGGCCTGGCGGGAGGGCGTCGCCCGCGTGGCGGGCGTGGACGAGGCGGGGCGCGGGCCGCTCGCGGGACCGGTCGTGGCGGCGGCGGTGATCATCGCGCCCGACCGGCGCATTCCCGGGCTCGCCGATTCCAAGCTCCTCCCGCCCGAGCGGCGCGAGGCGCTGTTCGCCGTCATCCACGCGCGGGCGCTCGGCGTCGGCGTCGGCGTCGTCGACCACGAGACGATCGACCGCATCAACATCCTCCAGGCGACGCGCGCCGCGATGGGGCAGGCGCTCGCCGCGCTCGCCGTCGCACCCGAGCTGGTCATCACCGACTTCGTCGCGCTCGACGGCCTCCCCTGCCCCCAGCGGAACCTCGTCGGGGGCGACCGCCGGTCGGCCAGCGTCGCCGCGGCGTCCATCGTCGCCAAGGTCGCGCGCGACCGGCTCATGCGCGAGCTCGACGCGCAGTACCCCGCCTACGGCTTCGCCCGGCACAAGGGCTACGCGACGCCCGAGCACCTCGCCGCGCTCGACCGCTGGGGCCCCTGCCCGATCCACCGGCGCTCGTTCTCCGGCGTCTGGCGCCAGGGCGAGCTGTTCGTGCTCGAGGAGGACGACTAGCACTTTTTGTTCTTGACAGAGCGACTGCGACGCCAGGCTTCACCGCGCCCGTCGTGACCGCTGAAACGGTCCTGACCTTCCAGCTCCAGGTCACCGACGGCCGGGCGAGCAGCACCGCGTCGGTCGCCGTCACCATCACGCCGCGGGCCAACCAGCCGCCCGTCCTCGACCCGATCGGGGACAAAATCGTGAGCGTGGGCCAGACGCTCGGCTTCACCGTCACGGCCAGTGACCCCGACGAAGACCCGCCGACATACAGCGCCAGCGGTCTGCCCGCGAATGCCAGCTTCGACGCCCAAACGCGAGCCTTCGCCTTCACCCCGGCCGCGGACCAGGCGGGCGCCCATGCGGTCACCTTCATGGTCGCCGATGGCTTCGGGGGCAAGCGGCCGAAACGATCTCCATCACGGTGACCGTGGCAGCTCTTCGGCTGACCATCACGGACCCTGTGGATGGGGCTACGGTTCCGACCGGCCACCTCCTCGTACGCGGCACGGTGGAGGCTGGCGGGGCCGAGGTGGGTGTCACGGTCAACCGCGTCCCAGCGATCGTTCGAGGCACGACGTTCGTCGCGCAAGTGCCGTTGGCCGCGTCGACCACCGCGCTGGAGGCCGTGGCCACCGCGGCGGCCGGGGCGAGCGCTACTCATACCATCGGCGTGACTGCCGAGCCCGCCACGCTGCCGGTCGTCCTCCGCTCGAGTCCCGGCCTCGGCCTCGCCCCGCTCAGCGTGACCTTCACCCTGTCCGGAGTGCCCTCGAACACCCCGGTGGCCTGGGACCTCGACGGCGACGGCGTGGCGGATCAAGCGACTCCCGCAGCCGCGCCGCCGGGCTTCACCTACGCGCAGCCCGGGCTCTACGTGCCGACGGCCCGCTTCGCCGACAGCCAGGGGAAGCCGCGCACCGTGTGGGCAGCCGTCCAGGTGCTCGACCGGGCGGCGCTCGAGGCGACGACGCAGGCCCGCTGGGCAGCGATGAAAGACGCGCTCCGCGCCGGGGACATCCCCCGGGCCCTGACCCACCTGGCGACCAGCGCCCGGCCCCATTACGATGAGGCGTTCCGGCTGCTGGCGAGCCGGCTGACGGGTAATGACGCGATCCTGACCGACCTCACCTTCGTCGGCGCGCACCTACCACGCCATCCGCGTGCCGTAGCCGCGACTGACTCGTGTCGCGGCGCGGCGGGGCTCAGGGGAGCCGGCGCGCCCCGGTTGCACCAGGTTGGTGCACTTGCACCAACCTGGTGCAACTCCCGAGGAATGCCGTCGATGCCCAAGCGATGCAAGTACAAGGAACTAAAGACTTCGAGATAGACGCCTGACGGTGGCTCACCTTTTGCTCCGTGCGCAGCCATGGCCCCTCTCGCCCGTCGCTGGCCGCTCGCCGTCCTCGTCCTCACCCTGCTGCTGGCGCCGGCCTCCTCCGCGCCCCAGGCGCCCCTGACCCTCTGGGTCAGCAGCGGCGACCCCGCGTGCGGCGGCCACACCCCCTGCTACGCGACGATCCAGGCCGCCATCGACGCCGCCCAGGCGGGCGACACGGTGCGTATCCTGGCCGGCGCCTACGTCGAGCAGCTCGCCGTCAGCGGCACGAACAGCGCGGCTAGCAGCGAGGCCGAGCGCCTCGTCATCGAGGCCGACCCCGCGGCGCCCGTGGGCAGCGTGGTGCTGACCCCGCCCACCACCCAGTGCACCAACGGCCACGCCGTGAAGTTCCAGCAGTCGAAGTTCGTCACCCTCAGGGGGCTCACGCTCACCGGGGCCGGGGGCCAGGCCGTGTCCCTGATGGGCGGCAACAACCAGAACCAGGCGATCCACCTGGAGCGCCTGCGGATCTTCGGCAACGGGTCCAGCGAGTGCAACGGCGGCATCACCATCGCTCGCGGCAACCCCGACACCCTCATCCTCAACAGCCTGATCTACGCCAACGGCCGGCACGGGTTCGCCACCATCGACGCCGACGGCGGCCCCCACTGGCTCATCGGCAACACCATCCACGGCAATGGCTGGAGCGGCGTCTTCGTCACCCGCGGCCACCAGGCCTGGCTCGTCAACAACCTGATCACGGGCAACGGCACGGCCACAGGCTCCACCGGCGGGCGCTTCGGCGTGAGCCGGGAGAGCTCGACCAGCCCCGACCCGGCCGGCATCCATCTCCTCAGCAACCTGATCTGTGGCAACCGCCTCGGAGAGATCAACGGTCCGGCGCTCGATGCGACCGACAGCGGGAACCTGACGCCCACGGGGGCGGAGGGCCCCGGCGTCATCGCGAGTCCCGGGTGCGACCTGACCTCGACCATCTATGCGAGCATCGCCGGCGCCGACGGGCTCGTCGGCACCGGGGACGACGACTTCGCCCAGGCCGCGGGCTCTCCCGCCATCGACCGGGGCGTGGATCCCCGGACGCTCGGCCTCGATCCGGCGTTCAACACCCTGCTCGAAGCTGACTTCCTCGCTGTGGGCGCCCGGCCCAGGGATGGCGACGGCGAGGGCACGGCGGCGTTCGATCTGGGTGCCCACGAGAACCCGTCGGCCAACCGGCCCCCGGTCGCCAATGCCGGCATCGACCGCACCGTCACCGACGGGAGCACCGTGAATCTCGACGGCAGCGCGAGCTTCGACCCCGACGGCGATCCGCTCACCTTCGCTTGGTCCCAGACCGCGGGGCCCGCCGTCACCCTCCTCAGCGCCGGCTCGGCGACGCCAGGCTTCACCGCGCCCGTCGTGACCGCTGAAACGGTCCTGACCTTCCAGCTCCAGGTCACCGACGGCCGGGCGAACAGCACCGCGTCCGTGAACGTCACCGTCACACCCCGCCCCAACCAGCCGCCCGTCTTCGACCCGATCGGCGACAAGATAGTCAGCGTGGGCCAGACGCTCGGCTTCACCGTCACCGCCAGCGACCCTGACGGCGACCCGCTGACCTATTCCGCGAACGGCGTGCCCGCCAACGCCACCTTCGATCCGGCAACGCGGGTGTTCGCTTTCACCCCGGCGGCGAGCCAGGCCGGGTCCCACGCGGCGACCTTTACCGTCGCCGACGACTTCGGCGGGCAGGCGTCCGAGACCATCACGATCACCGTCACCGCGGGACTCCAGGTCACGATCACCGATCCGGTAGACGGCGCGACGGTGCCGGCCGGCCAGCTACTCGTGCGGGGGACCATTGACGCAGCCGGTGCCGACGCGGGCGTCACCGTCAACGGCATTCCCGCCGCCGTGCAAGGCACCAGTTTCGCTGCCGTGATTCCTCTCCTCGCCAGCACCGAGGTCACGGCCGTCGCGACCACGACCACGGGCGCCACGGCGACCCACACGATCACGCTCGCCGCCACGCCGGGTCCGGGGATCACCTTGCTCGCCAGCCCCCGGTCCGGGGTGACTCCCATCACCGTCAGCTTCACCCTCCTCAGCACGACGGTGCCGGCAAGCGTCGAGCTGGACGCCGACGGCGACGGCGTACCCGACTTCATCGGCGCCGTACTGGATGGCCTGCCGTTCACCTACACGCAGCCCGGGCTCTACTTCCCCCGTGCGTCGCTCACCGACGCCCTGGGCAACAGGACTTCCACGACGATCATCGTGCAGGTGTATGAGTTGACAGCACTCGACGCGCTTCTTCGGGCGCGATGGGCGGCGTTCAAGACAGCGTTGCGCGGCGGCGACATCGACGGCGCCCTGCAGTGGGTCGCGCGGGAGGAGCGCGACTCCTATCGCCCGCTCCTCAATGCCCTCGCACCGCAGTTAGGCAACATCGACATGATCCTGACCGATGTCAGCTTTGTCTCGATGGACACGGACCGCACCGAATATCACATGCTGCGGGTCGACGGCGGGATCACCCGGTCGTATCTGATACTCTTCGTCAAGGACGACGACGGCGTCTGGCGCCTGGAGTTCTTCTGATGAGGGCTCGGAGATGAACCGCGTTCGCTGGTCGGTGATCTTGCTCGTCGCCGCGACGCTCCCCTGGGCGGGGTGCGTGCCCGACCGTCAGATCTTCCGCAGCGGCCCCTTCAGCGGGAAGGTCATCGATGCAGTCACCGAACGCCCGCTCGAAGGCGCCGTCGTCCTCGTTGTGTGGGAGCGCGACTTCGCCACCGTCGGCGCTGGGCACTCGGCACAGAAGTTCCTCGACGCCGAAGAGGTCCTTACCGACCAGAACGGCGAGTTCAATGTTCCGGCGCGGACCCACTGGGCCGTGTATGGCATGGTCCCTTCTCCAAGCATCACGATCTATTACCCTGGTTATGGTGCTTTTCCCGATTTTCAGGTGAGTCCGACAATAGGCGCGCGCGCGCTTCCAGCAGGGGAATACACGACTGTCGAGTTACGACGCGCGAGGACGTTTGACGAGCGACGCCTATTCGGAGGGGGCATTCCCACGCCCGGTGTCGTCCCGAAGGCGAAGATGCCGAATCTGCTCCGACTGTTGAACGATGAGCGCCGGGCCATGGGCCTTCCGCCTATCTCCACTACGGAGGACAAATGAGCGCCGTGTCGAGAAGCACGCTCGCGGCTGCGAGCGTCGGCATACTGCTCCTCGTTATTGTGCACGACGTGGCAGCATTCAAGTTGGAGACCCATCGCCGCTTGAATCTTCGAGCCGCAAACGCATCGATGGTGGCTCCGTACCTGCGCGACGAGCTGGATGTGCCGAGCGGCCTCGAGAGCATTCTGAGGGGCCAGCCAGTCCGTGAGTGGATCCGGACCGGGGGCGCGGCGGAGGACTTGTTCCTCGATAGCGAGTTCAACGGGGCGGTCAACCGCTCGCGTCATCACTTCCACAACCCGCTCCTCCCCTGGACGAACGCCGGCCTCGACAGCGGCTGCCGGGTCTTCCCCTTCTTGCCCTTTCTGAGTTTTCCCGTCACCGGCCAGGCCTCCATCCACTGGGCCCAGTCGTCTGCGGCGCAGTTGGCAGGTGGAGACGACGCGAGTTGGGCGGCGGCGCGTAACGAATTCCATCGTTCACTGACGCTTGGGGCCAAGAACGCGCTCGACGAGAACATCCCATCTCGCGAGGCCGCCGCCGCGCGCGTGTTTCAGATTCTCGGCCAGCAAATGCATCTGATCGCCGATCTGGCGGTTCCCGCACACGTCCGCAACGACATCCACTGCGGACCCGCGAGCGAGCCGTTCGAGGTCTGGGCCGAGAGCAAGGGCATCGGCCAGAGCCAGAATGCCGTTCCGATCAGACCCGGCAACGGGATCTTCACCGTGAACGTGCCGATTTCGGACGATGTCGCCAAGGTCCCGGCGGCGCGCCTCTGGGACTCCGACCAGTACACCCTGACGAATCCTCAGGTGACCCTCAGCCCGACCATCGGTCTGGCGGAGTTCACGAACGCGAACTTCTGGAGCAAGGACACGGTCCTCTCTCCGAGTTTTCCGTTCCCGGCGCGCACCAGCATCGAGCAGGGCGATTTGTTCTACACGGGCACCGGCCATCTCCGCAGCTACTGGGTGAAAGCCCGCGACGGCGTGACCAGCCTGCCGAACCCTGACGATCCTGGCGCGCCTGGTCCGCCGTTCAACAGGTTCGCCGTGGCGACTTCCCTGGACGCGTTCCTGGCGCCGGACCTCCAGGCGAAGAAGGTGCAGTTCGACGATGCGGTCCACGATCAGTACGCGAAACTCCTCTTCCCACGGGCCATCGGCTACTCTGCGGCGCTCCTCGACTACTTCTTCCGCGGGCGGCTCGACGTCGACGTCTTCGCCGATCCGGATGATCCCGAGGTCGTGCAGGTCCGCGGCACGAATGCCTCCGGCGATCCGCTGGACGCCGGCACGCTCCGGCTGTACGCCGACGATCCGGCCGGTGTCCGCACGCCGCTCACCCCCGCGAGCCCCACGGCGGATCTCACCGTGACCGCCGCCGCCGGGGCGCCCGTCGTCTCCGCACAGTTCCGCATGTCCCCGGACGCCGAGCGCGTCGTGGCGGTCTACCAGGGCACGCTCGGGGAGGAGAAGCCCGACCCGAGTCGCGCCTTCCCCGGCGCCGTCGTCGGCAAGGTCCTCGGCGGCGTGCGGGTCGAGGAAGTGTTCGCCGACGCCGCCACGCAGCGGTGGATGCTCCGGACGCCGACCGGCGTCTTCCCCCTCCAGGGACTCACCACCGCCGAGTACGAGCGCGTGACCTGGGGCGACGGCCAGGACATCGTCCTGGCCTGGACTCCCTTCACCCCTCAGCAGGCCGTGTTCCGCACCTTTACCGTCCCGCGCCAGCCGGGCAGCATCGAGCCCGTCCTCACCGAGACCCCCACCGGGCCTGAGGTGGCGCTCGCGCCCCGGCAGACGGCAAGCTTCCCCTTCGGCATGGCCGTCGGTCCGACCGTCACCTTCGCCGACTCGCTCGACTACCTCCAGCGCTTCGGCCGCTACGAGCGCACGGACGTGTACATCCAGAAGGATGTCCCCCCGTTCGGCCCCACGTGCGTCTACGACCGCACCGCCCTCGGCGCCGTCACGCTGGAGACGGCCCACGCCCAGCCGATCGCCTTCAGCGGCAGCTTCCCCCTCGTGCTGGACGTCGCCCACAACGAGGGCTTCGGCACGACCGACCAGCCCTATGTCTGGCTCCTGCGGCAGGTCGGGGCCACGCGCGACGGCGCCCTCCGGGCCCTCGTCAGCATCCGCCTGACCCAGCCCGAAGGGCAGGTGACGGTGCCGTACTTCAAATTGACCCAAGACGGGGTGAAGGGGCCGGACGGCGACATCCCCGTTCCCGCCCGGTTCCCGTACAGCCCCGAGTGGTGGGTCCTCATCGACCTCAAGGACGGAACCGTGCTCGGCTCCACCGCGGGCGCCGGCGCCGAGATCGCCCTCGCGGTCGCGGACAGCGCCCGCGGCTTCCCGCGCGTGTACCGCCACGCCACCACCGACAAGCGGGCCTGCGGCGAGCCCGCGGACCCCGGGACGTGGGCGGAGATCCAGCCGCGCCCGGCGACCGCGACAGATCCCCTCGACATCGTCGTCCCCGTGGACACCGCGAGCGGCACCCGCAGTTTCGCCCCCGGCCAGTGGCTCACCACGGAACTGCAGGACCTCGGCCGCTTCGACGTGAGCCTGCAGCTCTTCCAGGCCGCGACCGATCTCGTCTACGACTGTGTCGTCCACGCCGGGCAAGCCTCGTGCGGCGCCCTCCAGCAGAGCGACGTCTCCGGGGCGATCGTGCCGGGCGAGTCCTTCCACGCCGCCGCGCGCGCCGTCGGGCAGACTGCCCAGGAGCGCGTCGTCTTCCTGAGCGGCCAGGGCGGGTTCGGCGACGCGGAGCGCGCCGTGCTCTGGGAGCCGCCCGCGCACACGGCGCGGATCCTGTTCGCGCCGCGGCTCCTGGGCGAGTCGGGATACCTGATATCCGGCGCGACCGGCGCCGCGGTCCTGGTCACGGCGCTCGCGGGCACGCCGTTCTACGTCGCTTCGCTGGACGGGGATCCGGCGCCGCGCGTCTTCGAGCAGACGGACGGCTCGGGGCTGGTGCTGCTCGAGCCCCGGTTCCTTTACGACCCTTTCGTGCTGAAGTTCCTCCGGCTCACCGAACCCCCGCTCGGCCCGGCCCCCGTGACCGCGCTGCCGGCGACCCTCGCCGGCGGCACGGCAAGCAACCCGATCGACACCTACCACGCGATCCGCGTGCCGTAGCCGACCCGCGCTTCGCCGTCGACATCGCGCCGTCAGGGCTCTGCGATGGCCTCTGTGGCCGACGCTCGGGCGCGCCGGGCCGCGAGCAGCGCGCGGACGCGCGCGGGCGTCACCGGGGTCTCGGTGATCGTCACGCCGAAGGGCGCGAGCGCGTCCTCGATCGCGTTGGCGATCGCCGCGGGCGGCGAGATCGCGCCGCCCTCGCCCAGGCCCTTGACGCCGAGCGGGTTGCGCGGCGAGGGGAACTCGAGGTGGACGGTCTCGATCATCGGCAGGTCGTCCGCGCGGGGCACCGCGTAGTCCATCAGCGAGCCCGTCAGGAGCTGACCCGCCTCGTCGTAGGCCATGTCCTCGAAGAGCGCGCCCCCGATCCCCTGGGCGGCGCCGCCGTGCACCTGGCCCTCCACGATGATCGGGTTGATCACCGTGCCGCAGTCGTGGGCGACGACGTAGCGGAGGAGCCGGACGGCGCCGGTGTCGACGTCCACCTCCACCCGGGCGACGTGGACGGCGCTCGCGTAGGTCACCGTCGGCACGTGGTGGTAGGCGCTCGCCTCGAAGTCGGGCGGGGCGACCCCGGGCCGGGCGAACGTCGGGATCGCGGCCTGGACGACGCGCGCCAGGTCCACGGCCGAACCCGGCGAGCCGCGGACCGAGACGCGCCCGTCCTCGATCTCGACGTCCTCGGGTGAGGCCTCGAGCAGCGCCGCCGCGGCGCGGACGAGCTTGCCCCGCACCTCCCGGCACGCGTCGGCGATGGAGTTGCCCGCGGTGACGGCGCTCCGGCTCGCGAAGGTCCCGACGCCGAAGGGGACGGTCGCGGTGTCGCCGCCGATCACCGTCACCCAGTCGAGCGGGACGCCGAGCGCGTCGGCGGCGACCTGGGCGAAGGAGGTCTCGTGCCCCTGCCCGGACGAGACCGCTCCGGTCGCGACGACGACGCGGCCCGCGAGGTCGAGCTTCACCGTGGCGCCCTCGTAGGGGCCGATCGCGGTGCCCTCGACGTAGCCCGAGATCCCGATGCCGCGGTGGATCCCCCGGGCGCGGAGCGTCTCCTGCTCGCGCCGGAACGCGTCGTAGCCGGCGGCGTCGAGCGCCGCCTCGAGCGCGGCGGGAAAGTCGCCCGTGTCGTAGACGAGCGGGTTGCCGTCGCGGTAGGGCATGCCGAGGTCGTACGGCAGCTCGTCGGCGCGGATGTAGTTGCGCCGGCGCAGCTCGGCGGGGTCCAGCCGGAGCTCGCGCGCCAGCCGGTCCATCGCGCGGTCCATCGCGAACACGGTCTCGGGCCGGCCGGCGCCCCGGTAGGGCGCGTTCGGCGTCTTGTTGGTGACGACGGCCTGCACGTCGACCCGCATGTTCCGGATCCGGTGCGGGCCGATGAGGTGCGCCACCGTGTTGTACGGGAGCACGATGCCCCAGACGTTGTAGGCGCCGAGGTCGAGCCAGATCCGGTCGCGCAGGCCGAGCAGCGTGCCGTCCCGCCGGGCGGCCAGCTCGATCGCGTGGACCTGGTGGCGGGCGTGCGCCGCGCCCGACATGTGCTCGCACCGGGTCTCGATCCACTTCACCGGGCGGCCGAGCGCCACGGCGGCGACCGGGATCAGGGCGTCCTCGGCGTAGCCCGAGGCCTTGGTGCCGAAGCCGCCGCCGAGGTCGGGCGCGACGACCCGGATCTTGTGGGGCGGGAGCCCGAGCGCGGTCGTGAGCCCCTGCTGGACGAAGTGGGAGACCTGCGTCGAGTTCCAGGTGGTGAGCGTCCCGTCGCGACGGTCCCACTGGGCGACGACGCCCCGGCACTCGACCGGCATCCCGACGTAGCGCTGGGTGCGCAACGTCTCCCGCACGACGACGTCCGCCTCGGCGAAGGCGCGCTCGACGTCGCCGATCGCGTGGGTGAAGCCGACGCCGACGTTGGTGCCCCACGCGGGGTGGAGCAGCGGGCCGCCCGGCTCGGCCGCGGCCACCATGTCCACGACGGGCGGGAGCGGCTCCCAGTCCACCTCGATCGCCCCGACGGCGTCCTCGGCGCGCGCCGGGCTCTCCGCGACGACCATCGCGACGATCTCGCCGACGTAGACCGCGCGCTCGCGGCAGAGCGCGTACTGCGGCGCCTGGCGGAGGTCGAAGCGGATCGCCGCCGCGAGCCCCGGCGGCACGGCGCCGAAGAGCGGCAAGGGCTTCATCCAGCGCGCGAGGTCGGCGAACGTGAGCACCGCCGCCACGCCGGGCAGCGCCCGCGCCGCGCCGGTCCGGATCGCCGCGATGCGCGCGTGGGCGTGGGGCGAGCGCAGGAACGCGGCGTGGAGCATCCCCGGGAGCGTCACGTCGTCCACGTAGCGCGCCTCGCCCCTGAGAAAGCGCGGGTCCTCGCGCCGCCTGACCGCCGCACCGAAGTATTTCGCGCCCATCCGCCCGTCCAGCAGGCGACTATACACCGTCCGGGGCGCCGGAAATCGTGCTACGATCCTGGGCCGGTTGCACCACTTCCCTCTCGCTCGCAGGAGGTCAGCCATGCTGAAGCGGTGGGTTCCCGTCGTTCTCGTCGTGCTGCTCGCCGGCGCCCTGCTGACGCCGCCGGGCTTCGCCCAGGCGCCGATCAAGATCGGGGTCATCCAGCCACTCTCGGGTCCCGTCGCCGCGTCCGGCAGCTACGTGCGCATGGGCGCCGAGATCGCGCGCGACTGGATCAACGCGCGGGGCGGGATCAAGGGGCGCAAGGTCGAGCTGGTGATCGAGGACAACAAGTCCGACCCCAAGGAGGCCGCGAGCGCCGCCGAGAAGCTGATCGTCCGCGACCGTGTGCCGGCGATCATGGGCGCCTGGGGCAGCTCGATGACGCTCGCCGCGATGCCGAAGCTCGAGGAGTACGGCGTGCCGATGGTGGTCGAGACCTCCAGCGCCGCCTCGGTCACCAGGCGCGGCAACCCGTGGATCTTCCGGATCAGCCCGCCCTCGGAGATGGAGGCGCTCGGCCTCGCCCGGTACGTCGACAAGCTCGGCGTCAAGAAGGCCGACTTCCTCGCCGTCAACACCGACTGGGGGCGGGGCGCCATCGCCGCCTTCGGCGACATGCTGAAGAAGAAGGGCGTCGCGGTCGGCGCGACCGAGTACATGGACCAGGCGGCGACGGACATGAACGCCCAGATCACCAAGATCAAGGCCGCGGGCGGCGACACGCTCTTCCTCACCACGGCCGTGGAGCAGATCACGCTCGTGATGAAGCAAGCGCAGGAGCAGCGCCTCGGGCTCAAGGTCATCACGACCGGCGGCAGCTCGTCCCCGACGCAGCTCGTCAAGCAGGCCGGCGCGGCGGCGGAGGGCAGCTACCACATCGTCTTCTTCATGCCATGGTTCCCCGAGGCGATGCCCGACGGCAAGCTCGCGAAGGCGTTCGTGGACGAGTGGGGCAAGCGCGGCCACCCGTTCGAGGGGCTGACCGAGGGCTTCCGCGGCCACGACGGTATCGCGACGATCGCCGAGGCCGTCCGGGTCGCGGGCAAGGACGAGCCCAAGGCGATCCGCGAGGCGCTCTGGAAGGTGAAGCTGATGGGCGTCAACGGCCCGATCAAGTTCGAGAAGGACGGGCCCGCGGGCAAGGAGAGCGGCCAGAGCCAGCCGAGCATCTTCGTCGTCCAGATCAAGAACGGGAAGGTCGCGCTGCCGGACTTCCTCGCGAAGAAGTAGCGCGCCGCGCCGGATGGCGGAGCTCCTTCAGCACCTGGTGAACGGCCTGGTGCTCGGCGGGACGTATGCCCTGCTGGGCATCGGCCTCACCCTGATCTTCGGGCTGATGAACCTCGTGAACTTCGCCCACGGCGAGTTCTACACGCTCGGGGCGTACGCGGCGTTCGCCGCGCTGGCCGGGCTCGGCGCCGGCTTCTTCCCGGCGCTCGCGCTGGCGATCGCCGGCGGCGCCGTGCTCGGCGCCCTGTGCGAGGTGACCCTGCTGCGGCCGCTCCGCGCGGAGTCGATCGACACGACGATGCTCGTGATGATCGGCGTGTGGATCGCGATGCAGAACGGCGAGCTGCTCGTCTGGGGCGGGGTGGCGAAGTCGATCCCGCACCCGTTCCCGACGGCGCCCCTCGTCCTCGGCCCCGTCTCGATCGCCCCGCTCCGCGTCTTCGTGCTGCTCGTCGCCGGCGCCCTCATCGCCGCCTCGTGGGTCCTGATCCAGAAGACGACGCTCGGGCGCGCGATGCGCGCGACCTTCCAGGACCGCGACACGGCGGCGCTGATGGGCGTGCGCATCGACCGGATCCACACCGCCACGTTCGCCTTCGGCTCGGCACTCGCGGCGGCCGCGGGCGCGCTGCTGGGACCGGTCTTCCTCGCGTACCCGTCGATGGGCGACCTGGCGGCGCTCAAGGCCTTTTCCGTCGTGATCCTCGGCGGCCTCGGCAATCTCCCGGGCGCGGCGCTCGGCGGGCTCCTGCTCGGGATCGCCGAGGAGCTGGGCGCGGGCTACGTCTCGTCCGGCTACCGCGACGCCGTCGGCTTCGTCATCATCATCCTCGTGCTCCTCTTCCGGCCCTCGGGCCTCTTCGCCCGGGCCGAGCGCGTCGGATGAGGGGCGCCGCGCGGGCCGTCCTCGCGCTGCTCGCGCTCACGCTCCCGTTCTGGGTCGGCAACCCCTACTACCTGCACGTGGCGATCATGGCGGGCATCTTCGGCGTGCTCGCGCTCTCGCTCAACCT
>Ga0209002_10001168_pt1 | contig 21269 bp, 15 predicted proteins | sample Rifsed16ft2_FD_184010 | JGI IMG/M metagenome (GOLD analysis project Ga0209002, IMG submission 184010) | Soil microbial communities from Rifle, Colorado, USA - sediment 16ft 2 (version 2) | ecosystem: Environmental > Terrestrial > Deep subsurface > Rock core/Sediment | place: Rifle, Colorado... | reverse complement strand
AGCCCGGAAGAAGCGGGGAAGATCCTCGGAAAGATGGTGGACAAGGTCGTAGGCGTCGTGCCGGGCCCGTTCCCGGGGACCTGGGAGGTCGACGTGGAGAAGGGGGGGAAGAAGTACCCCCTCTACCTGGATTACTCGGGGAAGTACCTCTTCAACGGACAGGTCATCCGGACGAGCGACATGGAGAACCTGACCGGCTTGCGGTACATGGACCTGAACCGCGTCGACGTCTCCGCGATTCCGCTCGCCGACGCGATCGTCGTCGGCAATCCCAAGGCGAAGAAAAAGGTCATTGTCTTCGACGACCCGGACTGCCCCTGGTGCAAAAAGCTCCACGGAGAGATCAAGCAGGTCGTGGCGAAAGACCCCCAGGTCGCTTTTTTCGTCCGGGTGTACTCCCGGAACAACAATCCCGCCTCGGTCGAGAAGGCCCGCTCCATCGTCTGCGGAAAGAAGGAGTCCGCGAAACTCCTCGAGGACGCCTTCGACGGGAAGAAGCTCCCCGCCGCCCAGTGCAAGACGGACGCGGTGGAGGAGACGGCGAAACTTGCCGGGAAGCTCGGCATCCAGGGGACGCCGGCGATGGTATTGCCGGACGGGCGGGTGATCAGCGGCTACATGCAGGCGGATGCGCTGCTCCGGCTCCTGGAGGGGACATGATACATCGGGGGGGGACCCCGCGCACGCTACCCACGAACCGGCTGCTCTCCACCGGCGTGACCAGGTAGTCGAACGCCCACTCCTTCATGCATAAGACCGCCGTCTCCACCTCGTTCAGGCCGGTCTCCACGACGACGGGGATCTGGGGATATTCCTCCCGGATCGTCGTCCACGAGCAGGACCGGCGGGGCGGAAGCCGACGGGGAGTTCGGATGTACGGTTATCCGGCGTACTTGGTGTTGGACCCCTTCAGGGAGCCCTCCATCGCGTGATCCGCCGGGGGAAGGGTGATCCGGGCGGTGGTCCCCTTGCCGACCTCGGACGCAAAATCAACGGTACCTCTGTGATCCCGGATGATGGAAGTGGAGATGGAAAGGCCCAGGCCTAAGCCCCCGGCGTCGATCTTGGTGGAGAAGAACGGCTCGGAGAGGCGGCTCATCACCTCCGGGGTCATCCCTACCCCCTTGTCGGTGACGCGCATCTCCACCGTGCCCGTCTCCCCGTTGACCATGGTGGCGACCCGGATCTCTTTCGACTTGTCCGGCAGCGCCTGGAGGGAGTTCAGGATCAGGTTAAGCACCACCTGCTCAAGCTGCTGGTCGCACCCCTTGACCATCGGGAGGTTCTCCTCGAGATCGAGGCGGAAATTTTGGCACCCCTTGACGATCTCGTGGTTCAGGATCGCGACGGAGGCCCGGATCACCTCGTTGAGGTTGACCTCGCACTCCAGGTTCTCCCTGTCGCGGCGGGCGAATTTCTTCAGTTTCTCCACGATGTTCTTGATCCGGACGGACGCCTCGGACATTCCGGTGATGAGCTTCGGGACGACCGTGCGGATCTCGGTATAGGGAATCCCCCCGAGGGAGAACTCCTCTGTCTCCCGGCGGTACGACTCGAGGACCCTGTCGGCATCCGCCCACACGGCCTGGATCATCGGGGCGTTGAACATGATCAGGTTGTTCGGGTTGTTGATCTCGTGCGCGACCCCGGAGACCAAGGTGCCCAAGGAGGTCATCCGGTTCGCGTGGACAAGCTGCGCCAGCCGGCTTCTCGCCTCCTCCTCCGCACGAACCCTGGCCGTGATGTCCCGAAACGTGCAGTAGGAGACATGCCCCTCCTGGAGGCGGATCGATTTCCCCCGGATGGAGACGATGATCGGCGTCCCGTCCTTCCGGACATGCCGAACCTCTTCGACGGACAGGGGATCCCCCGGGTTGATGCCCCGGATCTCCTGCTCGAACCGGAACTGTTCCCCCGGACTGACCATGAGGGAAAGACCCCCTTCCTTCATCTCCTCCAGGCTGTACCCATAGAGAGATATGGCCGCGGGGTTGGCGTCGATGATCTCGGCGGTCCTCGACCGGAAGAAAAATACGGGCTCCTCGTTCTGCTCGAAGATCTGTCGGAACCGCTCCTCGCTCCGGCGCAGCGCCTCCTCGTCCTTCTTCATCCTGGTGATGTCGCGCGAGACGCCCCTCCAGCCGCGGAACGACCCGTCGGCGCCGTAGGACGGGACCCCGCTCGTGGTGAAAACAACGGGCGCGCCGTTCTTGTGGGGGAAGATGGTCTCGATGTGCTCGAACGGCAGGCGTCCGGCCAGAATCGCAGCGACCAGCTTCCGCCCCTGCCTGGCCTCGAACTCCGGAATCAGGTCGAAGACGCTCTTCCCCACAACCTCCTCGGGATCGTATCCCAACAGGCCGCGTATCCTCGGGCTGACGTAGGTGAAGAAGGCCTCCGGGTCGGCTTCCCACACCAGATCGTGGATCTTTTCCACCAGGTTCTGGTATCGTTCCCGGCTCTCCCTGACCGCCGACTCGGACCGTTTCCGCTCCGTGAAGTCTTCCCGGATCCACAGATAGTTGGTGACCGCCCCGGACCGGTTACGGATCGGGGAGATGAAGATGGTCTCCCAATACGGCTCGCCGCTCTTCTTCCTTCCCTGCCTCTCCACCCTCCGTTTTCCTTCCGATATCATGATGCCGCATTCGGTATCGCATATCCCGGCGGGATGATCGCATTCCGTGGAGGCCGTTTCCCCTAAAATCTCCTCCGGGGCGTACCCCGTCATCCGGGTGAAGCCCTGGTTGACGTACTCGATCCTGTAGTTCCTGTCGGTGATCATGACCGCGCTCGGGCTCTGCTCGATCGCGTGGGAGAGTTTCCAGACGTGAAATTCCTCCGCCTCTTTTTTCGACGTGATGTCGAAGAAGGAGGCGATCATCCCCGCCGGATTTCCTCCGGCATCGAGCAGCGGCGCGGAGTTGATCGAGAGGATAACCCTGGTGCCGTCCCGGCGCTTGAGGGCCAGCTCCACGCCATACGACGCCTCCCTCGTCCTGGCTGTCCGGGGAAAGGGGAAACCCTCGTCGGGATGGGGATTGCCGTCCAACGTGGTGATCTCCCAGGGACCGTCCCGGTGATTGCGCCCGATGATGTCGCTGCGGCGGGCGCCCAGGATAGCGGCCGCCTCGAGGTTGGCGTACGTGATGTCACCCTTCCGGTCCACCACGAGTATCCCCGAGGTGCTGGTCTCCAGGATTCGCGTCAGGCGATCCTCGCTTTCCTTAAGGGCCGCCTCCGATCTCCGGATCAACGACATGCCGTATTGGAGGAGGAGATAGAGGGCCCCTGCGCTCAGGAGGGCCCAGAAGAAATCCTTGTTGATGGGGGACCAGGGCAGGAACGCATGCTCGAACAGGATCCACCCGACCGTGATAAAGAGAAACAGAAGGGTGATCGTTCCGGGGAGCAGGTACGGCTCCCAAATCCGCGACAAGATCTCCTTGCCGAATTTTCCGGCATTCGCGTCGTGCAATCTCAAGAACCGATCTCCGTCGAAGAGGGTGCCCTCCGGAAAATCCCGCGCGTCGTTCCGTCCCATGTCCTTAAAATACTATAATGATAAACATATCACTGCTTAATGCGCAAGTGTACTAAAAAGCAATTTCCATACCGTAATCCGTGTCGGAAAAATCCAAATAAAATCAATCCATTCGGTAAGAAGTTCCGTGTTCGGGGTAATAGGATTGCTAATTATTTGTAATTTATTTCCCTTTCTCCCGATTTTTCCCGAAAACGATGTGAGCGGGAAAGGGACCCCATTCACCGATATTTCATCGAGTCCGATCGACGATCTGGCGCATCTTGAAGAAGAACCCGCCCGATGTCATCCTATGGTGTGATGACTCGCGGGAAAAAAGAGGAAACCGTTCGATGCAGACCCTGCTGAATTCCTTCCATGCGTACCTGCAGGCGGGGTCCGTCCTGTCCTACGCCGCCGTGTTCGCCGGGGGGGTGCTCATCAGTATCACCCCGTGCGTCTACCCCGTCCTCCCGATCACGGTGGGGTACATCGGAGGGAGAAGCCAGGGGTCGAAGGCGAGAGGATTTTTCTTAAGCCTGTCCTACGTCCTGGGGATGGCGGTCACGTACGCGGCGATCGGCACCGTCGCGGCGGTGACGGGGCAGGTATTCGGCCAGGTGGCCGCAAGTTCCGTCACCAACATCGTGGTCGGGAACATCTGCATCCTGATGGCGCTCTCCATGCTCGACGTCTTCCACATGCCGGTCCCCGCCTTCCTTTCGGGGGCTTCCGCCGGGAAGAGGCGCAGCGGGGTGGTCGGCGCGTTTGCGATCGGGCTCATGTCCGGGCTCGTCGTGGGTCCCTGCACGGCTCCGGTCCTTGGCGCCCTCCTCGTGTACGTGGGAGCGAGGCAGAACGTCCTGTTCGGGACGTCGCTTTTGTTCGTCTTCGCCCTCGGGATGGGCGTATTTCTGCTCGTCGTCGGGACGTTCACGGGGGTGCTGGCCAACCTCCCGAAATCGGGGAGGTGGACGGAGACCGTCAAGAAGGGGTTCGGGGTTCTCCTGATCCTCGTGGGGGAATATTTCCTCCTCGAGGCGGGCAAACTGCTGGTATGAGAAAGACGACGCCGAAAACATCCTTGCCCGTCGGGGTCGCGCTCGCCTTCCTCGCGCTGGCCCTGGCGACGGTCCTCGTGACGGAACGGACGGCGGGCGGCGGCGCCGCGACGGCTTCCGCCGCTTCGACCGGTGACAAGGAGTGGGTGGATTTCACCCTGCCGGACGCGGGCGGCCGGGAGGTGTCCCTGGGACCGTTCATCGGGAAGAAGCCGGTGCTCCTGGTCTTCTGGGCCACCTGGTGCCCCCACTGCAACGAATCCGTTCCCGTCATCAACAGGATGCACACGGAGCCCCCCGCAGCGGGCAATCTGCAGATCCTCGCGCTGGATTTCATGGAGAGCCGGGAGAAGGTTACCGCCTTCATCGCGTCGAAGAAGGTCGCCTTCCCGGTCCTGCTGGACAAAAGCGGCAGCGTCGCGCGGAAATACAAGGTGGTCGGGATTCCCACCTACATCCTCCTCGACCGGGACGGCAAGGTGGTGTATCGGGACCACGAAATCCCCGAGATCACCAGGTACCTCAAAGAGCCGGGCGGAGGATGATGCCTGGACCGTCCCGCTACTTTTCCTCCGAATCGTCTTTCTTCAGGGGCTTGATCCCCTTCGCTTCCCAGATTCGCATCTTGAGCTCCGCCACGCGGTCCTCGAACTCCCGGCTCAGGCGGGTCCCCTCGTCGATGCTGGCGATCACTCGCGGGGTGATGAAGATCAGGAGCTCGGTCCGGCTGACCACGTTCGACCGGGCCCCGAAGATCCACCCGAAGACCGGGATCTTGTAGAGGAACGGGATCCCGTCCCGTGTCCGCTCGCGCCGTTCCTTGACCAGCCCGCCCAGGACGATGCTGCGGTCCTGCGTGGCGATCAGGGTGGTGTCCACGCTCCGCTTGAAGAAGCTGGGGTTGGCGGAGGCCCCCACGGAGGTGGTTTTCACCTCGCTCACCTCCTGCGAGATCTCCAGCGTAACGATCCCCTCGTCGTTGATGTACGGGGTGAAGGAGAGGAGGATCCCGACGTCCCGGTACTCCACCGTCTCCGTGATGAACTGTTCCAGGCCCGGGTTGGTGACCTTCCCCGTGACGATGGGGACCTGGTCGGAGACGTCGATCTTCGCCTTCTTCCCGTTCGTCGAGATCACGCTGGGGGAGGAGAGGACCGACACCTTCCCGTCGTTGGCCAGGGAGCGGAACGCCGCGGTGAGGCGGTTCGTCTTTTCCACGACATATTTGAGGCCCGAGGTGATCCCCGCCGCGGAGGTCACCAGCGAGACGTCGTGGCCGAACTCCCCGGCCTGCTTCACGTACGTCCAGTCGATCCCGAGCCGCAGCGTATCGTCCAGCTGGACCTCCGCGATGAGCACCTCGAGGAGGACCTGTCGGGGATAGACGTCGATCGTCCGGAGCGTGTCCAGGATGGCGGCGTACTCCGAGGCGCTCCCGCGGATGATCAGGGCGTTCAGCGGCTCGTCCAGGATGATGTCGAAGGTCGTCCCCTCCTGCTGGACCGCCGGTTTCGGCTCGGCGCGGGGCGCGGGGGCAGGGGCGGCCAAGGGCTGCTTGCCGGCCGGCTCGGCGACCTTGGGCTTGAACTCCGTGGTCTTGCCCACCGGGGTCACCGTCTTCCCGGGGTAGAGTCTGTCCAGAATCTCCATCACGTCCCTGGCCTTGCCGTGCCGTACGCGGTACAGGTGCACCGCCCGGGACGTGCCGGTGGGCTCCCGGTCGAGCTCGCCGATCCAGCGCTCGACGTCCTCCAGCGTCCTGGGGGAGGCGGACACCACGAGCAGGGAGTTCATCCGGGGAAGCGGGACGAAGTTGATCCCGGAGGGCTTCCCCCCCTTCGTCGCGAAATCGAGGGCGCCGAAGATCGTCTCGAGGTTCTTCCCCATCTCCTCCGGGTCCAGGAACTTGAGCGGGAAGAGCTTGACCCCCGCCGACCGGAAAGCGTCGGCGTCGAAAAGTTCGACCAGGCGCTCGTGCTTCTCCATGTTCCCCGCCGTGTCCGTCACGAGGACCATGTTGGCCCGGGGCACCTCGGTCACGTCCCCGCCCCCGGAAAGGAACGGCTTGAGCACCTTGGCCATCTCGGCGGCCGAGATGTACTGGAGCGGGAAGGCGCGCATCACCGGCCGGTTCGGGGATTCCTTCCCCACGGCCTTCCCCTGGGCCGCGAGGAGGAGGGGCTCCATCTTCGCCTCCGCCATCGGGACGATGTGGTAGAGATCCCCTTCCCGGACGGCCGTCGCGCCGTTGATCCGGAGGATCGAGAGCAGGAGGTCGAGCGCCCCCTCTTTCCTGACCGTCCCCTGCGTGTGGACGTTCACCACGCCGCGGACACGCGGGTCGATCAGGTAATTGATCCCCGCCATCCTCCCGAGCGTGTGGATCACCTCGTAGATGTCGGCGTTGTTGAACTTGACGAGGAACCCGGCGCCCGGGGTCGGGTAGGCGGGAGCGCCGGGGACTGACGGTACGCCCGGCACCGGGCGTCTCGCGGGCGGAGCGGGAACGCCGGGAACCGGAGAGACCGGTCTTCCCGGGGCGGGAGGTACCCCCGCTTTTTCCCCGGTGACGCCCTCTTCCTTGATCGGTTCCCCGGCCGCGCCCTCGGGGGCCGCCACTGGCGGTTCCCCCGGACCCGTCGGTTCTTCCCCGGCCGGGGGAGCCTGCGCAGCCTCCGCAGCGGGCGACACTTCCGGGGCAGGGGACAATGGGGCGGGTTCCGCGGCGGGCGGCGGGGACGCGACGGCGCCTTCCGCGACGGGCGGCGCTTCCGGAACCGGGGAGGGCTGGTCGGCCTGCACCAGGAGGAGTACGGGGGATCCGTTCCCCCTTCCCCCGGCCGCAGCCCCCGGCCGGCGGGTGTCCGCCGGTCGGTTCCCCGCAACCGCTGCGGAAGCAATTATCAAGAACGCGAAGACTGCGAGCACGCGGATTTTCATACCGACCCCCTCACATCGTTTATCGGCGCCCCGGTGTGTATCTCCGGGGATAGGTCCTTTGCGGAACCGGCGAAGGCGAAACCCCGGACGGCTGGGGGGACGGCGCCGGAGGCGGGGTAACCGCCGCGGGCGGCGGGAGCCGGCCGGCGGCGGGAGCCGGCCTTGCGGCGGTCGGCGGTTGGGCCGGCGCGGGAGGAGGCGCAGGCGTCACCTCCGTCCGGAGCGGAGTCCCTCCCGAAGACTTCGGCCCCCCCGCGTACAGGGGAAGCGTGAACTCCCTCTTGTCGGCAACGAGGGTCAGCCCGTCGGGGGCCACCTCCTTCACGGTGAAGTCTCCAAGGCTGTCCCCGGCCTCCACCTCCCAGCGATCCGTGGCGCCGGATCCCTTCGACACCACGATCGCCTTCTTCTCGTCCCCCATCATCAGGACGCCCAGGACGGTGAACTTGGAAAGCTCCGCCTCGTAGTTTTTCTGCGGGAACCCGGCGGAGCCTTCCAGGTAGGGACGCCGGTCCGGCCGGAACACCGGCCTGGCGACGATGGAAGACAGTCCCGGATACACCGCATCCCCGGGACCGGCCTGCGGGATCGTCGCGGCGGGAAGGGAAAACGCCTCGGCCGGGGGCGTCTCCGCCCCCGGGAGGAGCGGACCCGTCCACGCCCGGTACGCCTCCCACCCGAAGAAGACCGCGGCGGACGCGAACACCAGGATCCAGACCACCCACCGGTTCACTCCGATCCTCCCGCCGGCGCCGCCGTCCCCTCCGGGGCCGCCGTCATCCCCGACACCACCAGGGAGACCATCAGCATGTCGGGCCGGTTGGCCAGCGCCGCGCCGTAGATCCCCGAACTGACGGTGAGCTTCTTCACCCGCAGGATCTTCTGCTGGCGGGGGATCCCCGCCAGGAGCGATGCCAACCCTTCCGTCGAGGTCTGCATGTCCATCTGCACGGCGACCTCGGCGTACTCCCCTTTCTGCACCGGGGGGAGCGTACGGACCGAGGTGAGCCGCGTGTCCGGCCGGTCGACCATCGGCTTGAGCATCCCCTGAAGCGCCGCACCCGCGGCGGAGGGGTCGGTCCCCGGCAGCAGACCCTCCTCCGCGCTTTCGAGATCCTCGACCATGGCCGCGAGCTCCTCCGTCACGTCGGACTGCCCCGCCCGCACCGCCTGGTAGCGCGCAAGGGTCGCCCGCCGCGCGGGGATCGAGGCATGCGCCTTCCGGTACTCGGCCACCGCGGGAAAGACCGCAAAGCGCGCCACGGCGAAGGCGACCGCGGCCAGGGCGCAGAGCAGGAGCAGGAGCCGCTCCCGTGAGGATAGGGAGCGAAGCCTGGCCTCGAGGCGGGCCACGGTCGTCATCGCGCGGCCTCCTTGCCCGGAGGCGGGAGAGGGACGAACTCGGCCCGGATCCGGAACCTCTCGAGATTGTCGGGCTGCCGGGTGGTCGGGGAGGTGAAGGTCACCCCGCGGAACTTCCCGTCCCGGGCAAGGAGCGGGAAGATCTCGTTCGCCGAGGGGGAGAGGCCGTCCATCTCGACTTTCCGGTCCTCCACGCGCAGGCCCGTGAGCCATGTTTTTTCCGGCAGCCGGTCGGTCAGTTCCTTCAGGATGAGGAACGGCTCCCCGCGCCCGGCCGACGCCTCGCGAAGCAGGGAGATCTTCGCTCCGACGGAGACGAGATCCCCGACCGCCACCTCCACCTCCTCCACGTCGGGCCGCAGGGCGGCGATCTCCGCGTCGAGGCGGGAGAGCTCCGCCTTCGTATTCCAGTAGAGGCCCGCGGGCCAGGCCAGGGCGAGAAGGATCGCGGCAAGGGCGAGAACCCCCGCGGAAAGGCGGGCCATGCGGGACCCCCTTTCCTCTTTCCCCGGCTCCGCCAGGTCGATCGCCCGGAAGGCGACCGCGGCGCCGAAGGCGCCGGCGATTTTCCGCGCCGGTACGCTCTCCTCGGCGCCCCCCGGGCCGACGGTCGGCATCGCCGGCAGCGGGGGAAAGTCCCCCACGAACCGGAACGCACTCCCCCCGCCGGCTTCCCCGCCCTCCTCGTCGTACCACCCCGGAGGGGCGACAAGGTCCACGGGGCCATCTCCCCCGGCGGAAGGAAGATCGACCAGGCCCTCCTCGAGGAGGGAGAACCCCTCCGAGGGCATCAAACCGGGCGGGCACTGCCGGGAGGAGGAGAAGACGGGCACGCCGCCGGACAGGACGGAGCACTCCACCGCATCGCCGGTCTCGCGGACGATCGCGGTTACCCTGCCCGCACCGCTTCCCCGATCCGCGAAGGACCGGGCGGCCGACAGCGCCCATCCCGACGGGATCGCGCCGGTAAGGCGCAGGCCCGCCCGGGACACGGCCTCCTCCCACCACTCGATATACTCGGCAGGGGCGGCCGTCACGACCAGCGTGACGTCCTTCCCGCCGGCCGCCCCGGGGAGGCGTCGCCAGCCGAACCGGAGCCGGGAAGGGGGAAAGGGGAACAGACGCTCCAGCTCCAGTTCGAGGGCGGGCCGCAGATCCTTCTCCCGGACCCGCGGGAAGGAGACGCGGGCGGAATAGACGCGGTCCGCGGGGACGCAAAGCCTTGCCGCGCTTCCCTTAAGCCCGTTCCTCGCGACGAAATCGCCCAAGGCCCCTTCCGCCTCGGACAGAAGCTGCTGCTCCCTCTCGCCCCGCAGGTCGCAGACGAACGGGGGGGCGCAAAGGGCCGGGCGGCCGAACCCTCCCCGCACGGCTGCAAGCGCCAGCCGTCTTCCCGAGGGGTCGATCCCCACCACCGTCTGGAACAGGTTCATCCGGCCTCCTCGCCGATCGGCACGTGGTCTTCCCAATGCCTGATCGTGAACGGTTTCGGGCCGCCGCGTGATTCGATCGTGCACCGGATGACGCGCGCCGCCGTCCCCCCGGCCTTTCCGGTGGAGGTGATCGTGTAGACCCGGGACGTCCCGGCGATCGAGAACATGGGGATCGCAGGGGGACTCACCCCCTCCCCCGCGAGGAACGCGGCGACATCGGCGGGCGACCGGAAGGGGGTTTCCTCCCGGCGCGCGACCGCGAGGGCCGCAAGCTCGGGGGTGAACCCCGGCAGGACCCGCAAGACCTCGACGGGGGCGACGTTCATGTTCACGCCGGGCATCCCGCTGTCCACCGTGAACACCACCGCGAGAAACCTCGTGAAGAACTCCGGGGTCACCCCCCGGACGTACCGGAGCTCCCCGACGCCGGCCAGCCTCCCGTTGCGCGGCTTGACCGGCTCCGGGAGGGAGGCGTAGTCCTGCTCCTCCGCCCCCTTCGAGCGCGGCCGGTCGTCCTCGTCGCGCCAGTCGAGGATCGCGTCTCCCACCTCTTCCGCCTCGTCCCCGGACAGCCCTCCGTTGCGCAGGATCTCTTTCAGCGCCTCCTCGGGGACGAAGTTGATGTCGATCTTCCCGCTCTCCGCCGTGACCCGCGCCTCGTAGGCCGCCCCGTCCTCCCCGCCGGCGACCGGACCGGCGAGAACGTTGTCGGCGGGGAGGGAGGAAAGGAGCGCGATCGCCCGGTCCACGCCCGTGCGGGCCTGGAAGTAGGCGCGTGCGGCCTCGAGGCCGTTGCGCGAGGCCTGCGCCTCCGTCCTCATCGAGAAGGCGAAGGACATCGCCAGGGTCCCAAGGAGAAGCAGGGCCCACAGCACGACGAGCTGGGCGATCCCCTTCCGGCTCATCCGGCACCCCCCGCCATCACCGGGACGACGAAGGCGTTCGCAAGCGGGCCGGTCTCCGACTGCGTGGTGAACTCGACCCGGACCGCCCGGGGGAGCCCTCCCCTTTCCTTCCGGTCCCACGCGTCGAACCACTCCCACTCGCCCTCGTCCGACGGGCCGGGGGAGTAGGAAAACGTAACCTCCGTCGCCCCGGGGAGGAACACCCGCGCGTTTTCCGTGCCGTCCCACGACTCCACGCCCCCCGGCCGGAACGGGGATGCGTCCGCGAGCGACAGCCCCGCCCCGCCCGTCGACCTTTCCGCCTCGAAGAAGCAGAGCAGGCGGAACCCCCCGCCGGGCACCGACGACACGGCGTACGACGAGAGGAGCCGCAGTTTCTTCGGCTCCCCGACGAAGTACGGCGCGGGGCCGTCTCCCGAGGGGAGGACCGAGGCGTCCGCCGACCGGATCGACCGCTCGAGGATGCCGATCCCGGCCCGCAGCCTGGCCATCTCCCTCGCCTCCGCCTCGCCCCGCTCGATCGACCCGCCGGCGAGGCGAAAAGCCACGACGAGAAACGCCGCCATGCCGGCGAGGATCGTCAGGGAGACGACCATCTCCAGGAGGGTGAATCCCGCCCTACCCCTGTTCATCGGGCTGCCTCCTCTCCCACCGGCTGGCGGAAAGGTCCACGGAACGCTCCTGCGCGCCGTCGTCCCACCGGACCAACACCCGGATGCGCACCTCCCGGTACGGGCTTTCCTCCTCCGGGGGCTGATATGTCGTGTTCGTCTCCCACCGGTACTTCTCCCCGAACGTACCGCGCTCGGCCCCCGGGACCGGATTCGGGGCGAGGAGCGCCTCCTCCATCCGCTGCGACGCGTACACCTGGGCGGCCGACACGTCCCGCGCCCCTTCCGAAAGGCGGAGCGACCCGGAGAACAGTTCGAGGACGGCGAGAATCCCCGCGGCGAAAATCGCCAGGGCGACCACCACCTCGAGGAGGGTGAACCCGGCCCTTGCGGCCCGCCGCCGCTGCCTTCCCTTCCGAAGCGCTCCCCCCCTCATATCCCCGCCTCCGCGATCCCGGTCAGCGGGTCCACGGTGACGCGCAGCCGGCCGCCGGCGGACGACGCGACGACGATCTCCGCTCCTTCCGCGCTGCCGTCCGGAAAGAACCGGACGCGAAAGAGTTCCGAAACCGCGGTTCCCGTCCCCACCCGGGCCGAAGCGATCCGGATCCCTTCCGGGAGAAGATACTTTCGTGCCTCCCCGTCGACGGCATACTCTCCCCGCTCGGCGTCGAACGACACCGCGCGGACCCTCGATCCCGAAGCGGCGAGCGTCCGGGCAAGCGTCAGCGCGGCGCGCACTTCCGCGGCGCTCGACCGGAGGCGGGCCGACTCGAGCGTCCCGGAGAACGAGGGGGCCACGAGCGCGGCGACCAGGCCGGCGAGAAAGAGGACGACGATCAGCTCCAGCAGGGTGAAGCCCCCCTGTCTGCAACGGCAGACGCTTAGTAATCCGTTTCTGAAATACGGTAATTCTTCCGCATATGCTTTCCGGGGCCGAGGGGCGCAGCGGGGGGTTCCTCGCAGCGGCCTGTGGAGCGAGGAGGAAATTGCGTCGAGCGGAACCGGCAGCGAGCGGGCGAAGGTCGCGAGCGTAGCGGAGAGGAAGCCCCCCGCGAGCACCTGGCGCCGGAAGGTATGTTTGGATACGTTGCCGTATTTATGGAAGGAATCACTTGGTAATCCGATTCCTAAATACAGAAACGTATTCGGAGGCGCCGGGGACATCAGAACGGGACCTCGTTCAGCCGGAAGATCGCGAGGAACATGGAGAAGACGATGAACCCGACGAGCAGCCCCATCCCGAGGATGACGACGGGCTCGAGGACCGTGAGGAAGTTGCGCAGCCCCCGGCGCGCGGTCGCCTCGTAGGTGTCGGCCACCGACTCGAGCATCGCCTCCAGCCGCCCCGTCTCCTCCCCCACCGCGATCATCTGGAGCGCCATCTCCGGGAACGGCGTCGTCTCGGCCAGCGCCCGGGCCACCTTGGCGCCGCCCTGCACCCGCGACCGGGCCGCCTCCATCCCGTCCCGGATGGCGAGGTTGCCGCTCACCTCCCGGGCGATCACGAACGCCGGGAGGATCGGGACGCCGCCGGACAAAAGCGAGGAGAGGGACCGCATCACCCGGGAGGTCTCGATCGCCGTCAGGACCGATCCGACGAGCGGCCACTTGAGTTTCCCCCGGTCCCACTCGCGCCTCGCGTCCGGCCGGCGCAGGAAGGCCGAAAAGAGCAGATACGCGAGGACGCAGACGGCGACCAGAATCAGCCCCTGCTCCCGGAAAAAGGCGCTCACGGCCAGCAGGGCCCGCGTCGGCAGGGGAAGGAGCACGCCGGAAGAAGCGAAGACCGCGGAGAACCGGGGGACGACGTAGACCACGAGGAGCACGACCGACAGGATCGAGGCGACGAGCAGGATCGCCGGGTAGAGGAGGGAGCCCATCAGGGTGGACCGGAAATCCCGTGACCGTTCGAGGAATTGGTGCGCCTGGTCCAGCGCATCCTCGAGCCGCCCTGTCGCCTGCCCGGCGCTCACCATCTGGACCGTGAACCGGCTGAACGGGGACCCGGGGGCTTTGCGCATCGCGTCGGCCAGGGAGGAGCCCGCGCGCACGTCGGAAAGAATCGCGTCCGCGACGCCCCCCATCGCCCGGGCGCGGAACAGGTCCCGAAGCATCTCCAGGCTCCGGTCGAGGGGGATCCCCGCGCGCAAAAGCGTCGTGAGCCCCTGGAGGAAGGGGAGCAGGTCCCGGCGCGCGCCCCGCCCCGGCCGGCCTTTCGCCGCCGGTCCGGCCGCCTTGCCCGGGTGCGCGGAGGCGGGCCACACGCGGATGGGGAGGTACCCCATCTCCCGCAGCCGGTCCCGCGCGGACCTCTCCTCGGGCGCCTCGACCACTCCTTCGGATACGCGCCCCTCCCGGTCCGTCACCCTGTACCCGAACACCCCCATCGGCGTTGCCCCCTCGCGCGAACGCTCGCTACACCGCCTGCTCCCGGGTCACGCGGACCACTTCCTCGATCGTCGTCACGCCCCGGCGGACTTTATCCCAGCCGTTCTCCCGGAGCAGCACCATCCCGTCCGCCACGGCGCTCCCCCGGATCGCCCCGGCGTCGGCCCGCGAAAGGATCAGCTCGCGGATCTTCCCGGTGACGGGAAGCAGCTCGAAGATCCCGGTCCGTCCGCGGAACCCCGTCCCGCCGCACGCCTCGCACCCGCTTCCCGTCCGGATGTCCCCCCCGGCGACGAAGCCGGCCTCCCGCAGGATCTCCTCGCGGAAGGCCGGGGAGATCTCCCGAGGGACGGAGCAGTCTTTGCAAATCGTGCGGACCAGCCGCTGGGCGAGAACGCCGGTCAGGGACGACGGCAGGAGATACTCCTCCACCCCCATCTCCAGCAGGCGGGCGATCGCCCCGGCCGCGTCGTTCGTGTGCAGGGTAGAGAGCACCATGTGCCCGGTCAGGGCCGAGTGGATGGCGATCTCGGCGGTCTCCCGGTCCCGGATCTCCCCCACGAGGATCACGTCCGGGTCCTGACGGACGATGGACCGCAGCCCCGAGGCGAAGGTGAGCCCGATCTGCGGCTTGACCTGGATCTGGTTGACGCCCGGGATCTGATACTCCACCGGGTCCTCGATCGTGATCACCTTCCGCTCCGCGGTGCGGATCTCCTGGAGGGCGCCGTACAGCGTGGTGGTCTTGCCGCTCCCCGTGGGGCCGGTCACCAGGACCATCCCGTGCGGGGCGTTCACCATCTCCCGGAACGCGGGGAGGGTATCGGGGAAGAATCCGAGCGTTTCGAGGTTTAAGGGGACGGACGCCTGGTCGAGGATCCGGATGACGACGCTCTCGCCGAACAGCGTGGGGACCGTCGAGACCCGGAAGTCGATCTCCTTCCCGCCGATGCGGAGCTTGATCCGGCCGTCCTGCGGGAGGCGGCTCTCGGCGATGTTCAGCCGGGACATGATCTTGACCCGCGAGATGATCGCGGTCTGGAGCCGCTTGGGAGGGGAATCGACGTCGACGAGGATCCCGTCGATCCGGTACCGGACGCGCAGCGTCTTCTCGTACGGCTCGAGGTGGATGTCGCTCGCCCCGCGCTCGATCGCCCGGGCGATGACGAAGTTGACCAGCCGGATGATGGGGGCCTCGGACGCGACGCCGATGAGCCGCTCGACCTTCTCGTCCTCGGTCCGGATCTCCTCGCCTTCCTCGCCCACCTGCTCCACGAGGCGCTCCATCGAGGAGGACGACTCGCCGTACATCTTCTCGATCGCCTCGCGGACCTCCTCCTCGGTCCCTCCGAGAACCACCACGCGGCGTCCCGTCGCCTTGGCGACCGCCTCGCGGGCGTCGACGTCCAGCGGGTCCGCCATCGCGACGACCAGCGTCCCGTCGTCCAGGGACACGGGCACAAGGAGGCGCGCTCGGAGGAAGGAGAGGGGAAGGGTTTCCGCGGGGACCGGCCGGACCTCCGCGGCTTCCCCCCGGAACGGCGGGATGCCGCACAGGGTTTCGTAGGCATGACGAAGCGACTCGGCCGAGAGGAGGCCCCGGGAAACGAGCGTCTTCGCGAAGGCGGCCCCTTCGGTGCGGGCCCGGGCGAGCAGCTCCTCCCGCTCCCCGGCCGGCAGGTTGAGGCTTGCCACCAGGGACTCGTTGAAGACGCGGCGGTTCATCGCTTTCCCCCGAGATTCAACATATTACCGCAAAGATTGCCGAACCGCGCCCCGGAAATTCGTGCGCCTGTGCGTAAGCCTTTCCCCTTTCCCCCGAAAACATTCTTAATAAGGAAGCAATTATCAAGCCACCGCCCGACTCCCCTTCCGGATTTCAACCCATTGATTGTAATTGCATTTCACAATTTTCGCAGACCTTCTCCCGGTTGGTGGGGTGAACATGATTTCCCCCCAAGGTAAATATATATCCTTTATGGGGTACTATTTTCTCCAAGCTGGCCGGAGGGATTATTCCGGACGTTCGGGGGAGCGGAACCGAAGCCAGAGCGTTCCATAGGGAAGATCGGCCAGAGTGGTGATCGCCGCCGGGGCGGTTCCCGTCCCCGGGGAAGACGCGTTCCGGATATGACGATATGGGAGTTCCCGGACAGGCTCGGCTGGGCCCTACGGTTCCGCTATCCCCCGTTCCCCCTGCCGCCGGGTTTACCGCCCCCCCCGCTCGCCGTCGTCGGGGCGGTCTCCGACCCTTCGATTCCGCTGACCGTGACGGAGCCCGGGTTTCCGCCCGCCCCCAGGACGGTCAGCGACCAATTCCGCTTCTTCGCGCTCCATTTCATCGGGCCGTATCCGACCAGGTTCAGCCCGGCCGATGGCCCCAGGCCGCTTGTGGCTTCCACGCTCAGGCTGTCTTTGCTCCCGCTGTAAGCCGCTTTCAGAATGTTTATGGTCAGGTCGTACCCGTTGCAATCCTGGTCGATCCCGTCGTGCTTGATCTCCGGGGCGCCGGGGTGCAACGCCGGGTCGTTGTCGTTGCAGTCCACGTCGGAAGGATACCCGTCGTGGTCGCTGTCGGTGGGGCCGGGGGCCGCCGGATCGACCGTCACCGTCACCGTGGCGGAGTTGCTTGAGGCCTGGCCGTCGGTGGCCGTGTAGGTGAAGCTGTCCGTGCCGGAGAAGCCCGGGGCCGGCGTGTAGGTCACGCTGCCGCCGTTGTTGGCCACCGTCCCGTTGGCGCCCTGGCCCGCGCTGCCCACGGCCAGCGGATCCCCGTCCGCATCCGTGTCGTTGGCCAGCACGCTGATCACCACCGCCGTTGCCTCGAGCGTGCTCGCCGCGTCGTCGAAGGCCACTGGCGGCCGGTTCACCGGCGGCGCCGGGGCCACCGTCAGCGTCACGGTCGCGGCGCCGCTTGCGTTCGCGCCGTCGCTCGCGAAATAGGTGAAGCTGTCCGTGCCGGAAAAGCCCGGGGCGGGCGTGTAGACGAACGAGCCATCGGACAGGAGCGACAGGGCCCCGTGCGAAGCCCCCTGGTCGAGGACCGCCGTCAGCGGATCGCCCTGCGGATCGGAGTCGTTCCCGAGGACGCCGGGAGCGGAAACGGATAGCGTCCCGTCCCCGTCGACGCCGTACGCATCGTTCACCGCCACGGGGTTCTGAAGCGTTCCGGACAGGTGGTTGTACGCCTCCAGGACGTCGATCAGCCCGTATCCGGAGTCGTTGTCCGGACCGGTCGCGCCGAGGTCCGCTGCCGTCCCCGTCAGGGCCGACTCGAGATCGGGCACCGACGCGGACGGGAAGGCGCCGAGCAGCAACACCATGGCGCCGGACAAGTGGGGAGCCGAATACGAGGTGCCGGTCACGGTGACGTAGGAATTCGGCAGGACCCCCCCGTAGGTGAGGTCGGAGGTCCGCACGTTCACCCCGGGCGCGACCACGTCGGGATAGAGGGCGCTGCCGCAGGCCGATGGACCCCGGCTGCTCATGCCGGCGATCGTGGAAGATTCGTTCGTGGCGCCCGCCGCGAAGCTCCCCGGGTCGTTAGCGGGGCTCACGCTGGTGGCGGGGTTGGGCCCGTAGTTCCCCGCCGCGAACACGACGGCCACTCCCGCCGTCCGCAGGGCCGCGATGTCCGATGCGAACTCCGTGTTGCACTTGTTCACCGTGCTCTGCAGCCCCCACGAATTGTTGACGACGTCCGGAAGATCGTCCGTGCCCGGATTCCCGTCGGGGTCGAGGATCCACTGGAAGCCCAGGTGGATGCCGCTCAGGGTCGCCGACCCCGCGTCGTTGAAGATCTTGACGGCGATCCATTGCGCCCCCGGGGCCACGCCGATGGCCGTTCCCCCGGCGTCCCCCCCGACCAGGATCCCCATGACCTGCGTCCCGTGGCCGAAGGAGTCATGGGGCGTGGCGTGCTGGCCGTTGGGGTCGAACCAGCTGTTCGTCCCGCCGCGCCACTTCGCCGCGAGATCCGGGTGATACGGGTCCACCCCCGTGTCCATGCCGGCCACGACGACGCCGTTGCCGGTGTGTCCCAGGCCCCAAAGCGCCGGCGCGCCGATCGCGTCGAGGTTCCACTCGGGCGTCGCTGCGGACGCGTAGGTCACATCGGGCGCATCGAGCGTGGAATCGAGCCCGATGTACTCGACGTCCATCCGCTCCGCCAACATCCGGATGACCCCGGCGCGGATGCTCGCCGCGATGCTGTTGTTGATCCAGAGGGGCTTGATCTCCTTCGCCCCGCCGCTCTTAAGCAGCGCAATCAACGGGCCCTGGCCCTTCTCCGCCTTCCCCTGAAGGGCCCGGACGAGGCCGGACCGGCGCACGCCTTTCTCCTTCTCCATTCCGAAGGGCGCAAGGTCGAGCCGGTCGGACAGGGTGACGATCACCGGGATCTCGGCGTCCGGGCCCCGGGACCGGATCGCCGCTTCCAGGTCGGGGGAAACGGATCCCGCCTGCACGGTGCCGGCTCCCGTAAATCCGAGCAGCAGCGCGATGAACAGGGTGCAGGCCGTTTTTCTCATGTCGATGTCTCCCGTCACTCCACCACGAGGTGCTCCGCCCTCATGTCCCCCATCACGACGGTCACCCTGTCGCCGGCTTTCACGTACCGGCCGGGATTGGCGAAGAGGGTCCCGTAGATCCGGTCCTGCTTCACCATCTCTTCCGTCCTCACCGTCGACCGCAGCGCCCCGATCTTCGGTGAGCTTGCGACCTGGAATACGGCCCCGCTCTTTTCCACGACGAGATGGCTCTTGGTCTTTCTCACCAGGAGGGGGGCCGCCTTTTCCGGGTCCAGCACCCGGAGCCGGAAATCGAGCATGTAGCCGGCCGCCGACAGCCGGACGCCGAGCGGCTCCACCCCCCATCGTTCTTCGATACTTCCCTTTTCTTCGGGTATCCCTTGATCCGGGGCGGCCATGGCGCCCTTGGTCCCTGAAGTCGTCGCGCAGCCGGCCGACAAGAGGGGGACCAGCGCGAGCAGAAGGAGAACCCTTGCCGTGCCGTCAACGGATGCCCTTCGCATCGGGGTCCTCCGTACCCTGCTCCCGCCCTGCGCTTATGGTTGTGGCGACCGCCTCCCCCTGACGGGGAGGCGGTCGCCGGGTTCTCCCTGTCGAGGGGAAGGTTTCCCCCTCGAATCCGTTGGTACCGTTTACGGCCTCGGGACCGTGATGAAAGTCCCGTTGGAGTTCTGCGGTGCCGCATCGGGGTCATGGTTCGCCGCCGGGTAGTACGTCGGCCCCGCGCCGGTGAGGCTGGTCACCGAGAAGAGCACGCTCGCGTTGGCCGTCCTGGAGAGCCTTCCGCTGGTCAGATTGCACTGGCCGACGCCATTGGTGGTGCACGAAAGCGTCCTTCCGTTCCCGTCTCCGGCGCTCCAGGAGCCGTTCACCTTGACGCCGGACAGCGGGCCGTGGGTGTTGTTGTGCACGGTAACCGTCACCGTCGCTCTCCACTGGCTGCCGCTGATATTTACGCTGGTCCGGTCGAGGTCTCCCACGTGCTTGTTCAACGCAGGCGGCGAAGTGATCGTCGCCGTCGTGGTGGCCGGCGCGGAGTTCACGTACCCGTCGTTGACCCGCAGGGTCACCGTGTAGGTCGCCGGCACGGGGTAGGCATGGCTTGGAGTCGCTCCGGTGCCGGTCGTCCCGTCCCCGAAGTTCCAGGAGTAGGTCAGCGTGTCGTTGTTAAGAGGATCGCCGTCCGTGTTGTCCGGATCGGATGATCCGGAACCGTTGAACAGTACCGTGAGACTGGACTGACTGTATGGCCCGCCGTGGTTGGCCACCGGCTGGCTGTTGACGGTGATGTGAGCGTTCGTTGGGGCCGACGTGACCGGGAGATTGACGCCGTCTCTGACCGTCACGGTCACGGCGAATTCACCCGCCGCCGCGTAGGTGTGGCTGGGCGCTACGCCCGTGCCGGAGCCGCCGTCGCCGAAGTCCCAGGAGTACGTCAGCGGCTTGCCCTCCGGGTCGGAGGATCCGGACCCGTTGAACGCGACGGGGAAGCCGGCCTTGCCGGTGTACGGCCCGCCGGCGTTCGCGGTCGGCGCGCCGTCGGCCGGGGTGATGGTCGCCGTCGTGTAGTCCGGCGCCGAGGTGAGCCCCTCGTTATCGCTGACCGTCAGGCTGACGGCGTAGACGCCTGCCGCCGCGTAGAGATGGCTGGGGTTCGCCGCCGCGGATGTGCTCCCGTCCCCGAAGTCCCAGCTGTACGAAACGATCGCCCCGCCGTTCGCACTGGATCCCGCGCTGCTGAATAGGACCGGGGTGCCCGGGACGATCACGGTACCCGCCGTGCCGATATACGGTCCGCCGGCGTTGGCCGTGGGCTGGCCCGCGAGGGCGGCCACCGTGATGCAGGCCTGGAGCCCCCCGTTCGTCAGCAGATTGTTGGTCAGGTTGAGCCGGCGGTCGATGATCCGGTACTCGCCTGCGGCTTCCGGGGTGAAGATCACGTCCCTCGTCCCGCCCGGGGGAAGGAGAACGGTGTACTGTTCCATCGCTCTTGCCGTGCTGATTCCGACTCCCGTGGTGATCCGGTACGGACTCCCTCCCTCGGCGACCACGTCCCAATGGGACTCGAGGATCATGGGAGCGAACTCCCTCAGGCCCGCGTTGAGCATCCGGAGGAGGATCCGGTTCCCCACGGTAAGTCCTCCGTCGAGGCAGGGGGTCGCCAGCGTGTAGGGAGCGCCGTTGATGAGGAAATACTTGGGCTGATAGTCGATCGTGCTCGTAGGAGAAGTCCCGTACGTCGGGGTAGTCCCGGCAACCGCATCGTGCAGCGCCGGGTCGATCTCGCTGAACAGCAGGAGGTGCTCGAGATCGTACCCGACGTCCGGATACGCCAGGCCGGCTCCCGCGGGCTTCGTGATGGCCCCGTACAGCCCCATCTGCACCTGGACCTGGGGATGGGTGCCGCTATGGTAGAGGTATGTCCCGGGCTTCAGGTTGCTCCAGGTATAGGGCACCGGCCCGCCGCCCGGGCCCGCGGCCGTTTCGGTCGCGAAGGACCGCGCGCGGGAGGTT
>Ga0209002_10001156_pt1 | contig 21338 bp, 18 predicted proteins | sample Rifsed16ft2_FD_184010 | JGI IMG/M metagenome (GOLD analysis project Ga0209002, IMG submission 184010) | Soil microbial communities from Rifle, Colorado, USA - sediment 16ft 2 (version 2) | ecosystem: Environmental > Terrestrial > Deep subsurface > Rock core/Sediment | place: Rifle, Colorado... | reverse complement strand
GTCCCCCGGGGGATACGGCACGCGGCCCCCGTGCGGTTCGACCTCTTGCGGGAAGATATGACGAGGCCGGTTCTTCCCTGGGAGATCGACAGCCGAAACTAACCTTTGGGAGGGAAACGTGACTACGAATACGTCCCTGACTGAGGAAACACGCAAGATCCGGGTCGCGGCGCTGCCCAAACCCCCCAAGCACGTGGAGGACACCGGGCTCCCCATGGGATTCGTGGTGGAGCTTGCGTGCAAGATGCTCTATTTCGGAGGGGTGATGACCCTCGCCTCCATTTCGGAGGAGATCGCGCTGCCCATCAGCGTGGTCAGCGACGTGATGGAGTTCATGAAGAAGGAACGTCTTGCGGAAGTGAAGAAGGGCGCGGATATCCGGGCCTCGTATACCTATGCGATCACCGACCTCGGGAGGGAGCGGGCGAAGGAATATCTGATGCTCTCCGGTTACGTGGGAGCGGCGCCGGTGACGCTTCGGGAGTACTCGGAGATCGCAAGGCGGCAGACGGTCCGGAAGATGGCGGTGACCCGGGATGCGATGAAACGGGCGTTTCAGGGGGTAATTCTGGCACCGGGACTTCTCGACCGCCTTGGGCCGGCGGTGAACTCGGGTCGCTCGATATTCCTCTATGGCCCCTCCGGAAACGGAAAGACCTTCATCGCGGAGCACATCGCCAAGGTGCTCCGGGGGTACATCTTCATTCCCCACGCACTGTACATGGATAACCAGGTAATCCGGATCTACGATCCCGTGAACCACCGCAAAGTCGATCTGGGCACGCCGTCGGACCCCACGAAGGCGATTCTCGGGGACCGGGCGGAGTACGACCGCAGATGGGTTCTCTGCGAGCGCCCCGTGGTGGTCGCCGGGGGCGAACTGACGCTTTCGATGCTCGATCTCAGCTTCGACCCGGTTTCCAAGTTCTATGAGGCGCCGCTTCAGGTGAAGGCCAACGGCGGGGTCTTCCTCATCGACGACCTCGGGCGCCAGCTCGTCCGGCCATTCGATCTCCTCAATCGATGGATCGTTCCCCTGGAAAAGGCGCGCGACTACCTCACCCTCCAGAACGGGAAGAAGTTCGAGGTTCCTTTCGACCAGATCATCCTGTTTTCGACGAACATCGAACCTCGCGAGCTGGCCGACGAGGCGTTTCTCCGAAGGATCGGGTACAAGATCAAGATCGACTATCTGCGGGAAGAGGAATACGTGGCAATCTGCCGGCAGGTGAGCGAACGCCTCGGACTCGAGTTCCGCGAGGAGGCCATCCGCTACCTGCTCGACGAGCAGCACGCGGTCCGGGGGATCCGGCTGAGCGCGTGCCATCCCAACGACATATTGAGCCGCGTGGTGGAGATCAGCCAGTACGAGGGGATTCCGCCGAAGATGGAAAACGAGATGATCCACCGCGCCTGTCGGGATTACTTCACGGAACTGTGACGGTCCCAATGAACAGCGTATCGTACGTCGGCACCATGGAGAGATGGCAGGCCCGGGTCCTGAGGTGGATGACGGGCCTCTCCCTTCTTTTTCACGCCGGCGTGATCCTTCTGGGATCGACCGTTTCGGCCCTCTTTCCGCAGGTGGCGGTTCCTCCGGTGGTGATCGTGGAGATTTTGGACGCCCCGATGTCGACGCTTCCCGAGGAAGAGCCTCCTCCCCCGTCCCCGGTGATCCGGGAAACCGTCGCATCCCCCTCCCGGCAGCCCGCCCCGTTACCCCCTGCCGCTGCAAGACCATCCCGGGCGGAGCAGTGGCTCAAGAAGCTGGATGCCGGTCTGGTGAAGGTATCCGATGCCCCCGTATCCAGGAAAATGGGGAAACCCGGCGGCATCCCCGTGCGCCACTGGGAGACCGGGGCCGATCCCCGCCCAGGGGATTTCGCTCCCGCCGTGGCCCCGGAAAACAAGGCGCTCCTGGGGCAGATCTCCGACCTGGAGGGGAAAATCAGGGCCGGCGGGGTTCCCGGTGTGGGGGTGGGGGGGGAAGTGGAGGTTTCGGCAATGTTCGGGGGGACAGGTTCCGCCGGGGGAGACCCGATCCCTCCCTGGATCCGGGACATGATACGGAAGAGAGTGCGCGAGCACCTTCCCGAACTGGAGGCGCTCTATTCCGCCGCATTCCGCAGGGACCCCGCGATCCGGGGCAAGTTGCTGGTCCGGTTTCGCATCGATCCGTCCGGGAGGGTAGTGCGGGCCGAGACCGGGGGATCTCCTCTCCAGGATGACATGTTCGTGGAAAGCGTTCTGACGAGAATCAGGGGATGGACCTTCGACCCGACCGATGGGCGCACCGTGGAAGTCCTCTATCCTTTCGTGTTCATCGCCCCGTCCTAACATGGTCATGGTCTAAGGAATCGGCTGCATGGAGGGAAAACCGAGTACCTTTCTCCCCTCGATCGGGCAGTTCCTCTTTCTGGTCGTCTTTCTTGTCCTGACGTTTTCCCCCGCGGGGAAAAACATGCTCGCCGACGCGGACACGGGATATCACATCCGGGCGGGGGATTATATCCTGGAGACCCGCACGGTTCCGAAGCACGATATTTTTTCCTACCATTCCCCGCCTCTCCCCTGGACGGCCCACGAGTGGCTCTCGGAAGTCGTCATGGCGGTTCTTCACCGGATTTCCGGCCTGACGGGGGTGGTCATTTTTTTTTCCCTTCTGATCTCCCTGACCTATGCCCTCCTGTTCCGGTACATGCGTGTCTACCGGAGGAACATCGTGTTTGATGTCCTGATCATTTTGCTCGCGCTGGTATCCTCCCAGATCCACTGGCTGGCAAGACCCCATATTTTCTCGCTATTTCTCATGGTGGTCTGGTACCACCTCCTCGATTCGTACCAGAACGATCGAGGCGGCCGTTTGGTTCTGTTGCCCCTCATCATGCTTTTTTGGGTGAACCTCCACGGAGGGTATCTCACGGGGTTTATCCTGACGGGGGTCTACTTCCTTGGAAACCTGGTACGATCTTCACGGTCGAGGGAGGAAGAAAGGGAACGGGCATACCGGAAAGCCAAATGCCTGGGATATGTCATTATCGCTTGTCTGCTTGTTTCCCTTGTGAACCCATACGGATATCGGATTTTGCTCTTCCCTTTCCGCCTGGTCACGGAAAGTTACATCATGGACAACGTGAACGAATTTCTTTCTCCGAATTTCCACAAGCCGATGCCGTTCAAGTATCTCCTTCTGCTGTTCGTCACGATCCTCGCAATATCGAAAAGGCCCCTCGATTTCATCGAGGTCGTTCTCGTCCTTCTGTTCACGAACATGGCGCTTTTCTCCGCTCGGTACATTCCCCTGTTTGCCATCGTCGTGGCCCCGATCATGTCGGAGCAGGCGGATTCCATGATTACCATCGCTCCGGAGAACGGGTGGATTTCCTCCCTGAAAAAGAGGGCGCGGAGGATCGCAAAGATCGACGCGTCGGCGAAAGGGTATGGATGGCCCGTTGCAGGGGTGTTCTTGGTGGTTTTCCTCGTCGCTGCCGGGGGGATCGAATTCCGGTTCGACGGGGAGATCAAGCCGGTGGCGGCGGTAGAGTTCTTGAAGAAAGAGCATATTGACGGTCGCATGTACAACAACGATGAATTCGGGGATTATCTGATCTACGCAACCTTCCCACGGTACAAAGTGTTTTTCGACGGCAGGAACGACATGTACGGGGGAGAGCGCCTGAGGGAGTACCAGAAACTTACCATATTCGGCCCGGGATGGGAGGAACTCGTCGAGAAATACGACTTCCGCTGGTTTTTCATCGGCTCGGACTCCGTCCTTACCCGGTATCTGTTGGAGAGATCGGAGTGGAGGCTGATCTACTCCGACATCGTTGCGAACATCCACGTGAAGAACAGCGAGGAATATCGGTACCTGATCGACAGATACCGGGATGTCACGCCTGTCGTCAGGAAGGATGATATCGGGGTGAAGTGACATTGACAATCCTTGACGAGCGCCGCATGGCCGGAAAAGATGTCCTCCGCGGATTCCCCGAATAACGGAAAGGATTATCTTCCCTGGATTTTCTTTTTTCTTGCCATCGCCACGAGAGCTCCCTTCACGAGCCGGCTGCTTCTCCATATGGATTCCTGCCAGTTCGCCCTGGCGCTGGAAAAGTTCGATATCACGGTTCACCAGCCTCATCCCCCCGGCTATTTTCTGTACGTCATGATGGGGCGGATACTGCATCTCTTCATCGCAGACGAGAATGCCGTTTTCGTATCCATCAGCGTGTTCTTCAGCGGGCTCACGGTCGCCTGCGTTTATCTCCTGGGAAAGGAAGTTTTCGAAAGGAAAATCGGAATCGTTGCCGCCTTGCTCGCGTTATCCAGTCCTTCCTTCTGGTTCCATGGAGAGGTCGCCCTTACCTACGTCGTCGAGGCATTTTTCAGCACGGCCATCGCTCTCTTCTCCTGGAGGATCCTGACGGGGCAGGAGAAGTATCTATGGATCTCGGCCGTCATTCTTGGGTTGGCGGGGGGGATCAGGCAGAACACCCCGGTTTTTCTTCTCCCGGTGTGGTTGTATTCCATAAGGAACATGGCACCCGGAAGAATCGTCGCTTCCCTTTGCGTACTGGCGGCCACCTGCCTGTCCTGGTTCATACCGATGGTGTGGATGAGCGGCGGGTGGGAACCGTACCGCGGTGTATTTCGGGAGTTGTGGATGTTCCATACCGGGGGACATTCCTTGCTCGAGGGTCAGTGGGTTGACTCCATTCGGTTTTCCTTGAAGTTGATTCAATACATCGTTTTTGGCCTCGGCGCCGGCCTTTTCCCTTTCTTCGTCGTTGTCTATTCGTTAGCGAGACGGGGCCAGTTCAAATCGATGGAATGGAGAAAGGTGCTTTTCTTCTCTCTCTGGATCCTGCCGGCCGTGATGTTCTACATTTCCGTGTTCCTCTCTATGCAAAACCCGGGTTATGCCCTCGTCTTCCTCCCGGCTCTCTTCATCCTCGCATCTTTTTCCATCTTCCATATCGGGAACGAACTCGGGGATAGGTATGGGAGAAAGGCCTCTTTGGCGATCCTGACCGCCGTGGTCGTCCTGAATACGGCGACTTTTTTTTTGTTGCAGTCCCCGGTGTCCTATCGGTGGATCAGGACTCACGATCTACACCTCTCCATCCTCCTTGCTGATATCAAGACCTTCGACCCCGGGGAAACGGCGGTGTTCGTGAACAATCTCATTTATTACAGTTACCGGCACTTTATGGTTTATCTGCCCGAATACCGGGCCTACAACGTGGATGTGCGCACTGCCACGACGGGGGAACGGAGAAAGACGTTCTGGGGCATCAACAGGGAAACGTTTCTGCAGGAGGAGGTAACCCTTCCGGAAAACGTGACCCGGTTTGTCACTCCCATTGTTTTGGAAGACTCAAAATACAGCGAAAGATATGAATATGAGAGTAAAGGGGTCGAGGTGCGGGATGTAACCCAAGGTATGTTCGTCGCCTCGGGTTCCGTCGTTTTGCTTGGACTTGTGTACCCGGAGTTTCGGGTATCCTTCGAGCGGAGGAAAACAAGTTCATGAACCGGAAGGGCGGGACACCCGGCATCGCATCGTCCCTCCGGTCGGTTATTGGGAATCCTGCGTTGTCCTTTCCTGCAGGCGTTGCTGTTCTCGCCTTGTCATCGCTTTATTGTGTGCTTCCGGTTTTGATTCAAAAATCCATCCCGTTGGGACACGACACGGGGTTTCATATATTTCAATCCTTTCAATTTCTCCAAGGCCTCGAGAACGGTTCATTCTATCCGAGGTGGGCGGCGGACGCCAACAACGGGTATGGAAGCCCGAACTTCATCTTCTATGCACCGCTCACCTATTATCTGATTTCTTTTGTTCATCTGTGGGAACCGTCGGTGATCATGTCCATGGTGTGGGTCATCTGTGCCGGGTTTTTTCTCTCGGGCCTGTCGATGTTTATCGTTGCGAGGAAGATGTTCGGGAATCCGGGGAGCCTTCTGTCCGCCGTTGTCTATCAGATGCTTCCGTTTCACCTGATCGACCTATACTATCGAGGCTCGTTCGCGGAACTTCTTACTTATTCCGTTCTTCCCCTGTTTTTCTATTTCCTAATGAAAACGAGTAGTCCCGAGGGATCCCGGGTGTCCATGGCGGGATTGAGCCTGAGCTACGCGGGCTTGATCCTGACCCACCTTGCAACGGGGTTCATCTTTACGGTTTTCGCGGGGGGTTACCTCCTGCACGAACTGTGTTGTCCGGGAAATAGAAAGACCGTTTTCAAGACTGCCGGTTCCCTTTTGGTAGGCCTGGGAATTTCGGCTGTCTATTTGGGGCCGGCTGTCCTGGAAAGGAAATTCGTCCATATCGGGGTGTTGCCGAAATATATATATTCTTATGCGGGAATATTTCTGTTCGATTCCCGGGCGCCGCTGCATGAACTCTTCTTTCGCTTCTTGTACATAACCGTCATCCTGGAAGCGTTTTTAATTCTCTTGATTTTACTGTTGCCTCGGAAGTTGTCGTCGATGGAAAAGCGGACCGATTCGAGTCGTTTCCTGATTTTCGCCTTCATCGGCGCCTTTTTTCTCACGACGCCTCTTTCCGGTCCGGTATGGCATCTGATCCCCCAGCTTCCTTTTCTCCAGTTCCCCTGGCGATGGATCATCGTCATGGAGGTATCCTTGTGCATTCTGATCGCCCGTACATATTCATTCGAGAAGGTGCAGGATTCCAGGCCGGCAAAATTTCTGAAATCGTTTATCGTAATAATTTTAACGTTATTTGCCCAACTGCCGATGCAGAATATCCAAGCTGCTTCTATCTCGGAAGCCGATTTCCTCCGGCTGGACAGGATGAGCCAGTGGAGAAATATCATGGACGAAAAACCGGAATACCTGCCTGTCTGGGCGAACCTTGAAAAAATATGGACCCGGAAACGTGACGACAGGGTCGTGACGATATCGGGTCGTAACACCACCCGGGTAACAGAATGGGCCCCCGAGGACAGAACGATCGAAGTCCGGGCCTTATCCGACACCGTGATCCGGATATCGTCTTATTACTACCCGGGCTGGGAAGTGACAGTGGACGGGGAAAAAAAACCCATAGACGTCGAGAAAGAAACAGGAGCCTTGTTGGTGCACGTATCCGAAGGGGACCATACGATCAGGACAACGTTCGGGGACACTCGATTTCGAAGCATAGCGAAATACGGATCTCTCTTGTCCCTTTTGTTTTTGATCCCGGTCACGATGCTCTTCGGTGGTTCGATCGGATCGAAGGTAAGGAATCCGTCGAAATGATGTCCATCGTCATCCCTGCATATAATGAAGAGAAGCGAATCGCAGGATCCTTATTAGAAACATGCGCATATATGAACGATTTCGGCCTGGAGTACGAGATCATCGTCGTCGACGACGGCAGTTCGGACGGAACCGGCCGGACCGTCGACCATATCGCGATGCATGTTCGGAACGTGAGATTGGTCCGATATGAAAAGAACCGAGGGAAGGGACATGCATTAAGGACGGGCGTCCTCGTGACGAAGGGGGATCTTATTCTGGTGATGGATGCGGATCTGTCGACCCCGATGGAGGAACTCCGGAAACTGATGCCGTACCTTTCCGAAGGTGGATTCGATATCGCGATCGGGTCGAGGGCGCTCGCCTTGAGCGATATCATAAAAAAACAGCCCTGGTGGAGACGGGGTATGGGAAAAATGTTCAATAAGATCGTGAAGGCGATCGTGATCGGTGGTTTCAACGATACCCAGTGCGGGTTCAAGTTGTTTCGCGGTGTTGTGGGAAGAAACCTGTTCGGGGAGGCGAAGATCGACAGGTTCGCATACGACGTCGAAATTCTCGCCCTTGCCAAGAAAAAAGGATACGGGATTAAAGAGGTGCCGATCCGGTGGATCAATTCCCCCGAGTCGAGGGTGGATCCGGTGAAGGACTCGCTCCAGATGCTGGCCGATCTGGTTAGGATCAGATTTACGGTCGGGAAAGTGAAGGGGAAAGGATCATGATGGACAGGTCCACCCTTGCATCCTCCTGCAGGGAGGCGTTGAGGGGACGAGCACTGGAAGGAGGCGGTTTCCCGATGTTCCCGGGGGAGGCATACAGGCCCGACGCAACCGCGTGGGCCGTTGTCGCGCTTGCTTCGACAAGGTCCGGCGGGCGTGACCGGAGGGCAGTCGAATCCGGGCGTTCCCAGCTTACCGGAAGCCAATTGGAGGACGGCCGGCTGAGCGTAACGCCATCCGGTCCCGAATCGTACTGGCCTACCTCCCTGGCGATCCTCGCATGGCACGGTTCGGGGAAGCATGCGGAACAACGGTCACGCGCGATCGATTTTTTGCTCAGGACCTCGGGGAAGCATTGGGTGAAAACAGATAACTCCCCCTTGGCGCACGACACCTCGATTAAGGGCTGGTCTTGGACACAAGAGACCCACTCCTGGGTAGAGCCCACGTCCCTGGCCATTCTTGCTCTGCGGATCTCCGGGCTTGGCGATCACGTTCGGGTGCGTGAGGGAGTCCGCCTGCTGATGGATAGACAGTTGCCCGCCGGCGGTTGGAACTACGGAAATACGTTGGTGTATGGGAGGGAGCTGTATGCGCAGCCGGACTGCACCGGCCTTGCACTCAGCGCTCTCGAGGGTTGTGTTCCTCGAAGCGAGGTGGAAAAAAGCCTGAACTACCTTACGTCCCAGGTGACGCGGGTGCGGACACCCCTATCCCTCGGATGGGGCATTCTGGGGCTCGGAGCCTGGGGGCAGAAGCCGGGTCAAACCACGGCCTGGGTTGGCGAGTGCATGGATCGACAAGCAAAACATGGGGCATACGACACGACGCTTGTTTCCCTGCTCCTCCTTTCCCTGAACGCCAGGGAAGGACTTGGGAGCTTTTTCGAGTAACAGAGAAAGGAACCAATGAGGGATCGCACAATCGCGGAGAAGAGGGAAGGATGGACACGGCGAGAGGTTCTTTTCGGTCCGCTGGGGGGTTTCCTTGCATCCTCCGGATTTTCCTTCCTCGAGGGATGCACAAAGCCGAAAGAAAACGCGGATGTCCACATTTCCAAACTTGCAACGTACGAATCGGACATCGCTTCGGTCGTGTTCGCCGGGTTCCAAGAGCTCGGGGTCAAAGAATCGGAGATCCGGGGGAAACGGATTCTTCTCAAGCCGAATCTCGTCGAACCTCATCTGGGCGCCGGGCACATCAATACGCATCCGCTGGTCATACGGGGGGCCGCAGAGGCGTTCCTCCGCGCGGGCGTCTCAAAGGTCCTGGTGGCCGAGGGCCCGGGTCACAGCCGGGACTCGCTGCTGATGCTGGAAGAGTCGGGACTGGGGGAGGTTCTCCGGGAAGACCGAATTTCTTTCGTGGATTTGAATTACGTCGCGGGCTACACCGTGGAAAACACGGGTCGGCGAACCCGTCTCCGTGCCTTGACCCTTCCGGTCACGCTCCGTGATGTGGACTGGGTGGTTTCGGTCGCGAAGATGAAAACCCATCATTGGGCCGGCGTCACTCTGTCCATGAAAAATCTGTTTGGAGTAATGCCGGGGATCTATTACGGGTGGCCCAAGAACCTGTTTCACTGGGAAGGGATCGACAAATCCATTCTCGACATCAACGAGACGCTGAAACCGCAATTCGCCATCGTCGACGGGGTTGTCGGTATGGAAGGGGACGGGCCCATCATGGGCACACCGAAGCAGGCAGGAGTGTTGGTCATGGGCCGAAACCTCACGGCCGTGGATGCGACCTGCTCGAGGATCATGGGAATCGATCCGCACAAGGTTTCCTATCTCGCGGCGGCGTCGGAACGGCTCGGACCGATACGCGAACCACGTATTCGTCAGCGAGGGGAGCCCATTATAACCGTCCGAACCGATTTTTCCCTCGTGGAAAAAATCGATGCGCATAGAGGGCTACGATAATCTTATGGCTCCCCATAAGAGTCCATAGATCAATATGATTCAGGAATGGGAAAGATTAAAGGGCAAAGGGTAGCCGGGGATGCCAAAAGGGTTGTCGGAAAAGGAAATAGTTCGAGTTACCGCTATCTACCTATTTACATTTGTAATTTGTATATACTTTCTTTCCATATCAAATGTCTATGTCGTCGATCAGCATATTCAACGTTATCAAGTGGCTAAATCGATTGTAGAAAAGGGGGAACTCTCCATTCCGGAGAGCGCTTACAGCATCAGAGGGATGGATGGAAGAGACTACTCCTTATATGGATTGGTTTGGCCCATCCTAGTGATCCCGTTCTATATGGTGGGAAAGTTCATTGGATGGCACCCCGAAAATCTCATGTTGCTGTTGAACCCGATGGTTGGGGCAGCCACCGTGACCCTGGTTTTTCTCTTTTCCATCGCTCTTGGATACTCCAGGCGGTCATCGCTTGTTGTGGCGATTTTTTATGGACTTGGAACATTGGCATGGCCCATGGCCAAACATCCGTTCGACCATACTGTCGAGACCCTCTTTGTTCTTCTTTCCGTTTATTCCATGTATCTTCATTCTACGAATAACGCAGTGATACATCTTGTCCTCTCGGCCCTTTGCTTAGGTGTTGCTATAAATACCCGCTTGGTGTCCATTTTATCTCTGCCAGCATTGCTTGTCTTGATAGGAGCAGGTTGTGGTGTGAATTCAAGTCTTTCAGAGAACACCAGGGAGTTTTTTCGGAAACTCGTTATTTTCCTGTCGGTGCTGCTCCCCTTTGCCGCACTGGTTCTGTGGTATAACTACTACCGGTTTGGTTCCATCTTCGAAACCGGATTTCAATTGCTTGCGGCGAAAACCGGAGTTGACTTCTTTTCCGGAACGCCTTTATTGACCGGCTTGAGGGGTTTTCTCACGAGTCCCGGGAAAGGGTTTTTTTATTACTCTCCCATCGCTGTATTTTTCTTCTTTGCGATCATACCATTCCTGAAGAAGCATCGCTGGCCGGCCATCGCCTTTACTCTATTGATTCTATCGTATCTGCTTTTCCTATCAAGAAACAAATACTGGCATGGAGATCGGGCATGGGGGCCACGCTACCTGCTTGCCATCACCCCATTTGTAATTCTCCCGATAACGGGTCTGCTGGATTCCGTTCGTTGGAGGAAGAATAACCCATTCATCAAGCTCCCGGTATATGTGGTTTTTACTTTAAGCCTTTTGATCCAGATTTCGGCGGTTTCCATTCATTTTTATAATTATTTCAATCACTTACAAATCGAAAATGGTCATTTGACGGTCGTGCAAGCGGAGGGTGTCCCGCTTATTGGTGAACCCCCTTCTGAAATCTACTTCAAATGGATGAAATCCCCGATCCTTGCGCAAATGAATTATATAAAAAGGATTGGGTCTGAAATAACAAATTATCGTTACGCAGAGCTCCCTCAGAATGCGACAGATCGGGAGAAAATAACATCACATCCTTCAATGCACTTATTTGATTTCTGGTGGGTTTATATGTTTTACATGGACCATAGCGATAAAGGGTTTATCGCACTTCTGGTACTTCTCATCGTGGCTGGCATCTGCGGTCTACGAATGATAAAATTTTGCCGCAGGGACGCATTCCATTTGGAAGGTTCGTAAGATCCGCCCAGGCGCCACGTTTCATCCCCCGGTCAATTCGGCCTCGGCATAAAAATTCCAAATTTCCACAAGCCGGCTCTGTGGAGCATGAACCGTAATGAAGTACCAAGTACGCCCAACCCGTAGATCACGCTTCTTGAGAAATTGATCGAGGAGGCGTCCCGAAAATATTTTGTGGGGCAGCTGATCTCCCCGATCTTGAACCCGAAATATACCGCCTGGGCCAGCATCTCATTGTCGAATACGAAATTGTCCGAATTATTTTCCAAGGGAAGTGTTTCCAGGACCCTGCGGCTGAAAGCCCGATAGCCCGTGTGGAATTCCGATAACTTGACCCCAAGGGCCAGGTTTTCCACCAAGGTAAGGAACCTATTCGCGATGTATTTATAAAGGGGCATTCCTCCCGCCAAGGTTTTCCCCCCCAGGATCCTGGAACCCAAAACGATATCATAGTGACCGGAGGCCACCATCGACGCCATGGCGGTGACGAGTTTTGGGGAATATTGGTAGTCCGGATGGATCATGACGACGATGTCTGCTCCAAGTCTTAGAGCTTCCTGGTAACAGGTTTTCTGGTTTGCCCCGTACCCCATGTTTTCCCGGTGGATAATCGTACGGATACCCAACTCGGATGACATTTCCGCAGTGCGGTCCTGCGAGGCGTCATCGACCAGGATGATCTCGTCGATATATTCGTGAGGAAGTTCGTTGTAGGTCTGACGAAGCGTTTTCTCCGCGTTATAGGCGGGCATCACGACGACGAGTTTATTATCGTGAATCATAATAATACAATAGCGAAAAATTGATTTCGTACGACAACGATTTTTTTACGAATTACATTTTTACTGCGTAGATTTCAATCGTTCCCCCTTTTTCAACACAAAGGATTCGTAAAGGGATAGGACCGCCGATGGCCAGTCTACCCTGGGGAAGATGTATCGAAACGGCGAGGGAGTTCCGCAGAACAACGCGGAGGTGGCGATATGGTATCGGAAGGCTCCGGAGCAAGGCATCGTCGCCGTTTTTCTCTTCAATATTCCCATTGCCATGACAAGAAATCGTGTCTTCCTGTTTGTTTTATACGAATCGGCTGGAGGAAAGATCTTTTTTCGGATCATGGAAAATCTTCATTGCGGGCCGGGGATCAAACGATTATCCTGATCTATATTTTGCGATACCAATACGCGAAAATCTGGAAACTCCTTGTCGTGGCAGCCGCATTTGCCACGGTGTTTTTCGTCTCCGCGATTCTGTCCCGTGCGACCTACAACACTGATTTTCCCGCCTTTTATTCTGCCGCATCCACGATCCTGGATCCGAAAGCCTCCAATAAGGATGTATATCGTGACGATGTGGATACAAGATATCCGATCCCGGAAAAGAAAGAGGTCCAAACCATCTTCATCTATTCCCTCCCCGTTGCCTTTCTTCTCGCCCCCCTGGCGTGGATGCCTTATTACACGGCGAAGGCAGTGATGATTTTCCTGAATATTGTATCGTATCTGTCTGCCGTTACCATTATCCTCACCTTGGGAAAAGTTTCCGGCCGATGGATGGGATGGGGAATCGGGCTTTCCTGTCTTTGGTTGCCATTCATCAATAACCTGGGGCATGCCCAGATAAATGGCATCATCTTGTTCCTCGTTGCCGTGGGCGTTCTTGCCGTAACCAGAGGGTATCCTCTTTATAGCGGAGTCCTGCTTGCTCTCGCTGCGCTTTTCAAACTTTTTCCTCTTGCCATCGCGCTTGTCCTCGGACTTCGAGCCCGACGTATTTTGACTGGATTTGCCCTCATATTCGGAGCTTCATTCCTCCTCCCCGGCGCCAAGGGATGGATTTCGACAATATGGAAATGGGGCAAAGTGGAAGCGCCTCTTTATGTCTGGCTGAAAACTTTCAGCCCGGCTTTGGTTGTCATCTGCCCGATTCTGATCGGGAGCGTAACAGCGTTGATTACTCTCATGGCGAACGATGACGACTACCCTTTGCTGACTGCGTTCGCGATTCCCGCAGTCCTCCTGTCAATGCCGCGGCTGGGGCACTATCATTTGACGCTTCTCGTGTTTTCTCTCGGCTATCTGTTCTCGTCGAAAGAATCCCGAAGCTGGCCCCTTCTGGGTTTCCTTGTCTTATCCTCTATCATATTGGGATTCCCAAGGCCTGGCCCCGTATCTCCCTTTGTTTTTGATCCCGTCACTCCCGTGATGTATCTCACGATATTTTCCCTGTGGGTTGTTTTGGGGATACGAATCTCCCTTCGATCGTTTTCTCCCTCCCCCGTTATCAAGGGTTGACGTGTTTTCTCAGGGATGGCCTGCTTCGCTAAATCCGCCGATGCGGGGGAAACCGGGGGACGTGCTGCTGGTAGGTTCGGTACTCCTGCCCGAACTTCCAGACCATCCCATGAGTCTCGTAAAACGTCTCCGTAGAAGTCGAGGGCGTCTATCGCGGACAAACGACTTTTTTACGAATTACGCTTTTACTGCGTAGATTTCGATCGTTCCCCCCTTTTTCAACATAAAGGATTCGCAAAGGGATAGGAACAAAGACATCGGGAGATAGAGGGGAAGCAGGGCGATCGTTACCATAAGATCCCACTTGGAAGCATTTGAAATCAAACTATTTCTTGAATTGGTTTTTTTGAGAATGTTATAAAGAAAATTTTTTCTAATTCCAGTGAGATTTAAAAGGGTCTGAAGCCAGCCGAAAGGGTTGTATTCAAGATCGAAACGTCTTATTTTCAATAAATTGAAGTTATATTTCTCGAGGAGACTTGCTAACCCTTCTTCAGAAAAATGGTAGAGGTGATAAGGGATATCGAGATGGAACCAGAGATGTTTTCCCAACGACGACTGAAGACTTGTGATGTTGGGAACCGCCACGACAAGGAGTCCTCCTCTTACCAATAACCTTGAGCAATCGTCAATCGCAATTTCAGGATCAGACATATGCTCAAGAACGTGATTCATCGTAACGACATCAAAACTTCCCGGTGGGAATCCCCAATCCCCGGGATTTCCGGTTACGACATGGATGTTATAGTTTTTTGTTATAGATTCAGCAATGTTCCGTTCGTATTCAGTGCCCGCGACTGTCCAGCCTTTTTTTTTCATTACGTTGAGGAAGACGCCACGACCACATCCGATATCCAGAATACGACCATTCCGTATATATTTCTCAATCCGTTTTCTCCGTAATTGTCTCGCGAGATAGGCCCCCGTTTCCACCAGACCGACAAAACGTTTTCCGCTGGCGGACCGATACGTTCCTGAAGAATACAAAGACGATAACTCGCCCGGTGAAGGAATCGGAATGGTAACGCCCACCTTGCACATCTCGCATAAATAGACATTGTACGTCTTGTCGACTTCCTTCACAGTCCTGAATGGTATGCACATTTGTTCTTTCTTGCATATTGGACATGCGACTTCCATGGCTCAGTTTCCACCAATCCTAAAGATGGTCTTAGTAATATAGCAGCCCGATTCTCATCATTTCCTCCTTATTATTGATGTATGGTTGTCATTCTTCTTTCCGCTGCATGATCTTGAATCCATTTCTTATTTCTTTGACTTCATAGTGGGTCTCGATGTATCGCTCGATTTCGAGGTTATTACGTGATGGGTGTTCATATTGAGGAAACCATGTCTTTAAGTTCTGGCCTTCCACGTATGTGTCCCAAAGAATGTATCTCACCTTTTTCCGCTCTAAATCGCTAATTGCTTTATGGAACTGAGCCTCCGTATTGATATTATACATGAGAATACTATATTCAGTGGGATTCCGTATGCCAGCCAGAAAATAATACATCGGATAGTAGGGATAAACGAAGACGTATTCTCCCATTTTGACTTGATCATGTAAGAATCTCAGGACGTTTTCGTTTTTGTGGCTATGTACAGTTCCGCGGCGGGTGGCGATTTGATAATCGGCCCTTGTTGCGATTATTATATTAAAAGCTCCAAACAATGTTAGGCTTATCATGAGTAAACTCATTCCTAGCAAACGTAAATTCCGCCATTTTTCGAAGGAAATATTCCAAATGAAATAGAAGATGACGAGAAGCAAGGGGGAACCCCAAATGATATGGCTAATATCCTTGCGATGAATCTCCGACATCCACAATGCCAATGCCGTAAGCCAGTAAGGAATTGTAAAGAGATTGAAAATCAGAGGCCGTTTCGTCGAATCAATACAAAACAATATGGCCATAGCGAAAACAAGTACCGGTAATATAAGAATGACAACAAATGGGAAAAGAAATATACCCAATATGGCCTGATGAATTGTAAAAGTGAATATATCCTCTAGGATTAATTTCCAATATGGAAAGAAAAATTTTTGCAATCCATATCCATAGGGGGTTATGTTAACGTTGTAATAGTTTGACAATGGCCACAGGAGATTGTCATAAATGAGATCGGGAAACCCACCGACTCGGTAGAAAAAAATGAGAACAATGCCACCTACAAGTAAAAAACCGCTCAACAGGAATCCTACATCGGCCAGCATCTTTGACCTATCTTCGCCAGACTTTCGTCCGTTAAGGTAGATCGCAAGGAGAAGTGCTAGGACAAGCAGCACCCCCTTTTGCTGGATGAAGCATGAAGTAAGTCCAGAGAATACTCCCGCTACACCAAGTAGCCATCTGCGCGCCGAATCCTGCCAAAGGAGAAACGTGCCAAAAGAAAGTAGTGCAAAGAAAATACTATCCCAATGATGGCTTACGCCTGGCCAAAGCGGAACCCCTGTCATCAAGAAAAAAAAGGCCGGCAGCACATCAAATGACCCGGCATAAAGACGGCGGGTCATCCAGTAAATCATAATCGTCGAAATTGAGACGGTGAGTAAGAGCACTAATCTTGAGACCACCCATTTTGTCCCGAATATCTTAAAAAATATAGCCAACCAGTAGAAACTGGCCGGACCCATTACCTCAAAGAAATCGCGATAAGGTATAGCTCCTTCGCTAACAAGTTGTGCTCCATAGACTACCGATCCCTCATCGCCAATACGCCAGAGGACCCGGAGAAACGGATAGAGATAAGCCGAGGAAAAAATGAGAAGCAGGAATAACCTTCCGGCCAGCTGAATGAACTCACTTCTTCGAAAGAAATTGGGAATCGTCGGCCGAATCATTGAACCGTTCCCTTTCAAGGAAAGAAAGGGGTTTATTTTCGTCCCCAGATGACGATGTTCCATGCAAAATATTTAAAGGGCGGTATGCGCAACATAACGCTGTCAAGCCGCCGCAATGGATTGAACCACCATCCGATGTGGTTAGGGTCTTCCTTAAGAATTCTTTTCCAATATCTTTCAGTGTTGGGATGAACGCGGTCGATGAAATAATATTTAAAAAAAAGCAACAACGTAGATAGCCAGAATCCCCGATAATGAACTTCGGTAAACAACTCACGGAAGTGTTTTAGATGGGAAAAGCGCAGTGGTTGTTCATCTTTGGTTCGCACTTTTGTAGCCAGGCGCCGGTAAACGTTGATTGCGGGGTTGTAGGCTAAAGGATCATAAAAAAAGAATTGTCCTTCAGGGACAAGCGACCTTTTTACCCCTTGTAACAACGGCTTGATGTCCCCAATATGGTGAAGGACATTCGCTCCATAAACGATGTCATATTCGGCCTCGCCATATTCGAATTGAGCTTCGTAATCCCATATCGTAGAAATGTTCACTCCATATTTTTCCCCTAAGGCAGTGCAACGACTCAACATTGCAGGCGAGATATCGACTGCTGTGACTCGCGCTCGCTTCAACGCAAAATATACGGATGATTCCCCCAGTCCTGCTCCAATGTCGAGCAACTTGACGTTTTCTAAATCACCCATCAAACTCAATATGAATCTGTTTTCTTGGGCCGTGATGTTTTCAAAGGATTCGAACACCTTGATTTCGGACAAGCTAGTCCCATCTGCCCACTCATCATGAAATGAAATTTCCCTTTTTTTGCTAGAATCTTCCATTTTCTCTCGAAATGTTTTCTGAATCTATTCCGGAATGCCCGCAATATTCCTCAACTAAAAAGATGGGTCGTCGTTTTACTTCGGAATAAATTCTTCCCGTGTATTCTCCTAGAATACCCAACATGAGAAGGTTAAACGTACCGAAAAGGATTACGGCGAGGATTAGGGATGACCAGCCGGGAACCATCGAGACGTTAAAAAAAGAGTAGAGAGCAAAGTTGTACGCAAGATATAAAAGAAATGGGATCATCAAAGCAATGGCTGCCAAATAAGCAGCACGGAGCGGCCAGAAGGATAAGGAAACGATCCCATCCATCGCCAAGCGGATCATCTTGACAAAGGAATACTTCGTTATGCCTGCACGCCGAGGAGAACGATCGTACTCGACATAAACTCGTTTGAAACCAAGCCAACCCACAAGCCCACGGATATAGCGGTGGCTTTCTGTAATATTTTTCAGAGCGGTTACCGCAACTCTGTCCAACAAGCGGAAATCGCCGATCCCCTCAGGCGACTCAGTTTCGGAAATTCGCGAAAGAATTTTGTAGAATACATTCGCAGTCCAGACCTTCATTCTTTGTTCGCCTTCTCGCTTCCGTCGGACAGCTAGGACGACGTGGTTTCCTCCCTCCCACTGACGAAGGAGTTCCGGGATAACTTCAGGGGGATCTTGCAAATCGGCATCAATACTGATCACGGCATCGCCTGGAGCAAATTCGTAACCACAGGAAAGTGCCGCCTGGTGACCAAAGTTCCTGGAAAGTCGAATGCCATTATAACGCCCATCAACCGTACTTTTTCCCCGGATCATATTCCAGGAATTATCGGTGCTCCCATCGTCGATGAGGATCACCTTGACCAAATATTTTTGTTCCAACTCATCTAGAACATTGGTCATTCTTTCGAAAAAATGGGAGATGACGGATTGTTCGTTATAAACGGGAACGATAATGGATATGGTTTTTCTCTCGTTCATATCATCAACAACCTAATTATAAAGTTCCGAACACGGGTGTCCCGTTGTTATGTGAACAATTTCAACTGGTTGTCGGGTTCGGGGCATAGGTCTTGATGTGCGGAGTTCGCAAGTACCTGGATAATAGGCTCTTTCTCGAATACGGCGATGCTCAGAATCTGGAGAATGGTGTAGAGGCTCAAGTACAGATTCAGCCGCTTCTTGATGATGGCTACCAGGACGTAGACCGAGATGGCGATCCACACCTGCGTCTTCACAGCGTTCTCCGAGGTTCCGAAGAACGCCTTGATCCGAAGATGTTGCTTGATCCATCGGAAGAAGAGCTCGACCTGCCAGCGATGCTTGTACAGCAGGGCGATGCTTTCCGGGGGAAGGGAAAAATCGTTGGAGAGGAAGACCAGGTTCTTTCCCGTTTCCGCGTCGACATACCGGATGCGACGCAGTTTGTCGGGGTAATGCTCCGCCGTGTTGACCCCCGTGAGGACGATGGTCTGATCGGACCTCACCCTGGTCGTTTTGTCGACGGGAGCGGAATACAACCGGCGGGAGCACAGATTCTTCTTGGCCCGGATGACGAAGAAGGCCGAGCAGTCCGAGAAGGCATGAAGCCGTTCGAAGTCCAGATACCCCCGGTCCATCACGTAGTACGATCCCGGCTCGGGGACCAGTTCGTCCAGGACATTGACGTCGTGCCACTTCCCGTCGGTGATCTTGATGAACGAGGGGATGTTCCCCCGCAGATCCAACAGGGTGTGGAGTTTGACGGCCGCCTTCCGTTTCCGGAACCTTGCCCAGGGAAACAGGGAGAGACACAGGTCGATCGTCGTGGAGTTGAGGGCGTATACCGTCTGCTCCAACTCGACCGCGAACGGATCGTTCGCATACAGTGCTCTTGCCGTCCGGATGAGTACCTGTGCGAAGTCGGCAAAGATTCGCCAGTCGCGGTTCTCGTTGGCCTTCGCCAGGGTGGTTCGGGAGATCCCGCCCCGGATGCCCATGTGGTAGAGCTTTCCCCGGACGGCCCTCAGGCAGGTTTCGATGTCCCGCAGGCTTTCGCGAAAAGTCAGCTGCGCGAAGGCCATGCAGAGGAACTGGTCGAGACAGGTGAATTTCTGGACCTTGTACTCCCCGCGGTATCGGTCGACGCATTTTCGGAATTCGTGAACCGGAAGGAACTCGACCAACTGCGCGAAGACGGTTCTGCCGGAGTTCATCGGCCATCCCTTCGAAATCGGAATGGCCACAGGATACACGCGAATTGAAATCGATCACGTCGAATATATAGGGTATCGTCATGATTCTAATGAATTATTCCGTTTGTGATCCTCAAACAACGGGACAGCAGTGAGTTCCGAAGATAAAATCCGATCGGTCCAGTTTTCGATTAAAATATGTCCCTTGTCGCAAGTCAACATGCCATATGATACATGTTGGTGTCCTGCAGGCCAAGGTTCTCGATCCCGTTCCAATCTTCAAGCCATTCTTATTGGTCATAAAGCCGATTGTGGTGGCGATTGCATTGTTGCCACAGACAACCATGGATCCCTTCCGCATGCTTGACAGAATGTTACTGAAGGATGAAAGAATCTTTCGCCTGGTAAAGAAGGGCTCTCTCCCCGGATATAAAGTTTACTGGGTGAATCAACAGAAATTACAGCAGAATCTCCATGTGGGAAATATGCACGTCCTACCGAAATAAGTTGTACTTGAAAATGCACCGCAACGCGCTGATCCCGTCCTTCCAATTGATCTTTTTCCCTTCTTCATAGGTTCGACCACTGTAGGAAATTCCCACTTCATAAATCCTGCATTTTTGTCTGGCGATTTTTGCCGTGATCTCCGGTTCGAATCCGAACCGGTCCTCCTCGATCCGTATCTTCTCGAGAATTTCACGCCGGAAAACCTTGTAACAGGTTTCCATGTCGGTTAGGTTCAGGTTTGTGAAGATGTTCGATAATAAGGTCAGGAATTTGTTTCCAATATAATGCCAGAAGAAGAGAACCCGTTTCTCCTCGCTGCCCACGAACCTCGAGCCATAGACGACATCGGCTTTCCCGTCCAGGATGGGCTTCAGCAGTTTCGGGTATTCCCTTGGGTCGTATTCGAGATCGGCGTCCTGGACAAGGATGATGTCCCCGGTCGCCACGGAAAAGCCGGTGCGCAAGGCGGCCCCCTTCCCGCGGTTCAAGGGGTGATACATCACCCGGAATCGTCCCGCTTGGAAATCCTGTCTCAAGATTTCCGTGGTCCCGTCGCTGGAGCAGTCATCCACGATGATGATCTCCTTCTCCAGTCCGTCCAGGGGGACCGATTCCACTGCCTCCACGATTTTGTGAACCGTGGATTGTTCGTTGTAAACAGGGATAACAATCGAGAGCTTCTCGATTTTCTGTCCGGTCTTCATCGAGCAAACTATAATTCCTCGGTAGGAATTGCGCAACGACAATAACGGTTCCTGCCCGGTCATCCGGGGGATCGCATCGGCGATTGGCACGTGTCTCCTCTCTGCGAGGATGCGTGACGGTATCCCCCATCTTTCGGTTGATTTCCTCCGGCGTAAAATGCTTAATCCGAAGTTCCCCGGCAATTTCATTGGTCTCGTTTCCTGAAAATCCCCTGATAACCGGCAGTTATTCTTTTCCCTGCGTTCCCGTTTGTTGCACAACGTAGCCATGTATATCATAAATATTCCCTTGACACGTAGGATACATCATGCGATAAGTAACCATGCACATCGACGTCGTCCCCAATCGGAACTCCAAGCCCGCCTACCTGCTGCGCGAATCGTACCGGGAAGGGGGGAAGGTCAAG
>Ga0209002_10001153_pt1 | contig 21349 bp, 22 predicted proteins | sample Rifsed16ft2_FD_184010 | JGI IMG/M metagenome (GOLD analysis project Ga0209002, IMG submission 184010) | Soil microbial communities from Rifle, Colorado, USA - sediment 16ft 2 (version 2) | ecosystem: Environmental > Terrestrial > Deep subsurface > Rock core/Sediment | place: Rifle, Colorado... | reverse complement strand
CTCTTGAATCGCATATCTTCGACACAATCAAAGGAAGCGACTACCTAGCAGATCAGGATGCTGTTGAATTCTTCGTCAAGGCCATGCCTGCCGAAATTTACCTCCTCGAACATTGGGGTATGCCTTGGTCAAGGACTGAAGACGGCAGAATAGCCCAACGCAACTTTGGAGGCTATAGCTTTCCACGCGCGGCTTTCGCTGCTGATAGAGTCGGGTTCTTTGAGATGCAGACTCTTTATGACACGACTCAGAAGTATGACAGTATTCACTTCTTCCAGGAATGGTATGTGACATCGCTCATAGTGGATCACGGCGTCTTCAGAGGGGTAACTGCTATCGACCTGAACACCGGAGACTACTTCGCATTCAATGCGAAGGCCGGCGTGATTGCAACTGGCGGTTCAGGGAGGCTCTACAGGTTCGCAACATACGGCTACTCATCCACGCCCGACGGCTTGTCGCTGGCGTATCGAGCTGGCGCGCCTATAGAGGACATGGAGTTCCTGCAGTTTCACCCAACGGGTCTTATTCCATCGGGGGTCCTCATCACTGAAGGAGCCAGAGGTGATGGTGCAGTTTTGATCAACAGCAAGGGGGAGCGCTTCATGAAGAAATACGCTCCTGAGAGATTGGATCTTGCTTCGCGAGATGTGGTTTCACGTGCAATGATCACAGAGATCCAAGATGGTAGAGGATTGAAAGATCCTGCGAGTGGAATGGATCATCTCCTTCTTGATCTGCGTCATCTCGGAGGGGAGAAGATCAAGGAGCGCTTGTCTGCCATTCGAGAGATAGCGATCAAGTTCAATGGAATCGATCCGATTGATGAACCTTTGCCAGTTCGTCCAGTCTGCCATTACACAATGGGAGGGATCCGAACCAACGTGAAGGCCGAAACCTCCATTGAAGGCCTCTGGTCCGCTGGAGAAGCGGCATGTGTTAGCATTAACGGCGCAAACAGGTTAGGCGCTAACTCCACTGCAGAATGTCTCGTTTTCGGTGCGCAGGCAGGGGCTGGAGCTGCGACATATGCATTGTCCCAGTCGGCTCACAATCTAGACCAACGCATAGTTGCTCATGAAGAGAAGCGGCTGTTCGACGAGATTCTACATGGGCACGGCACGGAAAACCCCTATGATATCCACAACCAAGTCCAAACAATGATGGACGCTTATGCGCACGTTTACCGATCTGGAGAGGGCTTGGAGACGGGATTGACAGCTCTGCGAGAGCTCCATAAGAAAGCCTATCGGCATGTGGATGATCAAGCGAAGGAATACAACACAAACTTCGTGAACGTTCTCGAACTAGAAGCAATGTTCGACATAGCAGAAGTAGTTCTGACATGTGCCCTTGCTAGAACCGAGTCAAGAGGAGCCCACTCAAGAACAGACTATCCAAAAAGAAATGACCAGAACTGGCTAAAACACACACTTGCCTACTACACGCCCGAAGGTCCACGGTTGGAATACGCCCCCGTAACAATTACTAAGTACACTCCAACAGAGCGACACTATTGAGGTCGGTGGTGCGGACGCAAACCTCGCAGCAGGCGCAGTCTAATCGAACTGTCACGCTGAAAGTTCTTCGCGCAAATCCCACACGACAGGTTGAGCGTCGCTATCAGACGTTTCAAGTTCCACTTGAGCTTGGGATGACGGTTCTGAACGCTCTGTTATACGCTAAGGAAAATTCGGATCATTCTATTGCCATCAGGTTTTCATGCAGGATGGCTTCGTGCGGCTCGTGTGGTATGAAGATCAACGGCCTTCCCAAGTTGGCCTGTTACACGCAGGTTACGGAGCTGGGCCGCGGAACAGTGACTGTCGAGCCCTTGGATCATTACCCATTGGTTCGCGATCTGGTGACCGATTTTCAAGGGTTCTTCTCAAAGCACCAGTCGGTCAAGCCCTACATGATAAGGCGAGATACATCAGAACAAGACACTTCTGAAACAGAATACGTTCAGAGCCCGCGAGAGCTCGAAGACTATCTCCAGTTCTCCTACTGCATTAAGTGTGGCTTGTGTAATGCAGCGTGTCCAACTCTTGCTGCTGACCCGGAGTTCATTGGGCCACAAGCGCTGGGGCAAGCTTACAGATACGTAGCAGATTCAAGGGATGAAGGTTCCCAAGAGAGGGCGAGCATGCTGGATACGGCACATGGGATCTGGCGATGCCACTTCGCAGGCGCCTGCACCTTTGTATGCCCTAAAGGTGTCGATCCTGCCCTCGCAATTCAACGATTAAGAAGAATTGTCATAGCCCCCCCAAAAAGGAGAGGTGCTCCTCTGCTGGTCAAGGGTGCTTCAGAAAGGACGTGAGGCGGTTTGGGGGTTGATTCTGCCTTTCTCCGAAAGGAGAACAGAGTCCTGGGCATGAACATCAAGTGTGCAACTTGCGGCGGCAGGATCAGACTCTTCATTAATGACATCGCCTCGCCTGGGGAGGTTTGGCCTTTCTGCGAGAAATGCGACACCTACGTCGACGTGGTTCCCGGCGACTGAGTCTTTCTTGACGCGTCCTTCGGAGTTTGCCATTTAACTCGTTGCCCTTCGCGATGGATGCGGATGTATTCAGACATTGATTCCTCTATCCATTTGTCCGGGCGATAGACCAAAGCGGTGTTGTGACATCCTCCGCAACGCCATTTGACTCTATCTGGATAAAGAGGAGAGTTAGCCACAAAGAAGTTGTCATACTGACATACTACGCAGGTCCAGCGCAGACTTCTACCGTCGGGGGAAATGACGAAGTTTTCCACGTGTGCAAATCACGAAACTGAGTATCTTTAAGGAGGAGATGGAGAAAAGGATGAGACCGTTCCGAAACTAAAGCGAAAAAGCACACAAATGTTGGACGAAGATGAGCTTGGCTGGGATCGACAAATACGAACTATTGTCTGACTTGGCAAAGCGACGTGGTTTCTTTTGGCCTTCCTTCGAAATCTATGGCGGCGTCAGCGGCTATCTAGATCTAGGCCCACTTGGCGCAAAAATGAAGCGGCGCATCGAGGACCGCTGGCTACAACTCTTCGTGTACCAACATGGATTCGCAACAATATCCAGTCCTGTCATCACTCCAGAGCGAGTATTCATCGCATCTGGACACGTCGAACACTTCAAGGACTTGATGGTGACCTGCAAGGATTGTCGCCGTCACTTCAAGGCGGATCATGCCATTACGGAAGCGATGCCAGGGCGAACGGATATAGCCACAGAGGCCATGTCGCCCGCTGAGATTGACTCATTCATATCGGAGAACACAATCCGGTGCCCCGAGTGTGGCGGTCCACTCAGTCAAGCGGAATACTTCTCGACGATGTTCAGGACCAATATCGGCCCTTACGGGGACGTGACGGGTTACGCCCGACCCGAAGCTGCCCAGGGTATGTTCGTAGACTTCAAGCGGGTGTTCGAGGCGAGTAGGGAAAAGCTGCCCCTTGGAATCGCGCAGATTGGGACAGTCATGAGGAATGAGATTTCCCCAAGGCAAGGCCCTATCAGACTTCGAGAGTTCACGATAATGGAGCTGGAATTCTTCTTCGACCCGGAAGAACCACGATGTAATTACATGAATCGAGTGAGCGATGTAGAGTTGCCTCTTCTTCTGATGAAAAGTCGCGAACAGGGTCATTCGAATCTCACACGATTGACGGCTCATGAGGCTGCTGGCACCGGTCTTGTGAAAAATGAGTGGTCAGCGTATTTCATGGCGCTCTCCGTCAAGTTTGCGAAGTCGCTGGGCATTCCATTAGAAAAGCAAAGGTTTGAAGAGAAGTTATCAACTGAGCGATCGCACTATTCCGCTCAGACCTTTGATCATCAGATTTGGCTTGATAGATGGGGATGGGTGGAGATAGCTGGACACGCCTATCGAACTGACTTCGACCTCTCGGCTCATATTAAGGGGTCCGGAGTCGACCTCTCAGTCTTCAAACCGTATGCAACGCCTGTGGAAAAGCAGGTTACTGTGGTAATTCCGAACGAATCCGTTCTTGGACCTACGCTACGTGAGAAGTCACGAGTCGTCCTAGACGCATTGAAGTCTGCTAATCCTGAAGATTTGAAAACGGCGTTCAAAGAAACTGGATATTTGGAGATCCAAGGTTTCAGAGTTCTTCCCTCGCATGTTCGATTCGAAGATCGAACGATACGCGAAACAGGTCGGCGTGTCGTTCCACATGTTATTGAACCTAGTTATGGGGCAGAGAGAATCGTGTACTCGACATTGGAGTATGCATACAACCGAGTCAAAGATCGGGTCGTTTTGAAAGTCCCTCCAGACTTGGCTCCAATGCAGATGATGGTTTTCCCTCTGATGGCGAAAGACGACCTACCGGGCATTGCTTCCAGAGTGGCGGACTTCCTGATAGGTAGCGGCTTTGATGTCGAATATGACGATGCTGGCACAATTGGAAGGAGATACGCTCGTGCCGATGAGATAGGTGTGCCGATTTCGATCACGATTGATTATAATACCCAAAAGAATGAAACAGTCACACTTCGGGACAGAGATTCTTGGCAACAAGTTCGAATCAAGTGGAGAGACATCCCAGTACTTGTGCTTGATTTTCTCAAAGGAGCAAAGGCTTTTTCCGAGCTGGGGGAGCCTGTTAGAGTCGATTACGAGTAGCTCAAACCCCACTCCTCTTGGCGCTCCGATGGGCTATGATTTAAGTTCTGAACCCCAATAGTAGTTGACTAAGGCATTTGGGGTTCAACGCGTGACCTTCCCTATCGAAACTGAAGCCAATATACGCCGCAGAATGCTCGACCTTTGCCAAACTCATGCCAGAAATGTCGTCGAAATAACCCGACAACTTGTGGTTTTGTTGGACAATCTGGCTGAAAGGAAACCAAAGCTTGCGAAAGACAACTATCAGAGCATTTTGAAGACTCTAGAGGAGAACGATAAAAACAAAACGACATTCCTGAGTGAAGTTGCTTCTGTTGGCAGTCTGCTTATCAGCAGAGAGGATTTCCTCCGACTTCTGTTCAGGCTTGGCGAAGTGGCTGAATATTGCGAGGCTATGGCTTTCCGACTGATGGGTATTGTTGATCTCAAATGGAAATTGGACACAAAGAGGCTGCAGAGTGTGTCTCATTTGATGAGCTCCGTCCTTAAGGAGATCTCGAAAGTAAGAGAGACTCTTCACTCATTGTCTTTTGATGCTGAAAAAGCGATTGAGACTGCGAGGGCAGTCGAGGAACTGGAACGCCAGATCGACGCGGAGTCGCGAAAACTTGACATGGATTTGATCTCGAGCAGAATCTCCCTCCAAGATCTGCTGTTTTTCAGGGATCTGGTGGAAAGGGCGGAAAAGATCGCAGATATTGGCGTAGATGTTGTTGATCATATACGCGTCCTCGCTCTGACAGCATGAAGTGACCAGTAAATGAGCGAGCCCATCATCGCTGAGCTAATTGGAACTCGGCTGATCGTATGGGACCACAGAAACGGAATGAGCCTATATCGCATGGGGTTTTTCGGGAAACCTGTCGGTATTCCAAAACCGAAACCGGACCAAGATTTCAAGGCTCCTCTAATGCTTGACTTTATGGAAGGACTGTACCTACTTGACAGGAAGATAATCAGAGTTGTCGATGTGAAGACTTCTAAGCCGGTCAGCCGATCAAAGGTCCTTGCTGTCGCGAATAAAACCTACAAGCAGTTCGAATTAGGCTATGGGGCATACGAGAACCTCCGCAACAAGGGCCTAATTGTGACTCCTGGAATCAGATTTGGCTCCGACTTCGCTATCTATGAGCACGGGCCCGGTATAGATCACGCGCCTTTCATCGTGACAGTCAAACGAGAGGAGGACACGATGGGGCCATTTGAGGTTGTACTAGCTGGAAGACTCGCAACAACGGTGCGCAAACAATTTACAATAGCGGTGCCCAAGCGGCGAGGAAAGAAGGTCAATTATCTGGTCTTTCGATGGTTCAAGGCCTGAATGACCTCTCTATCGAACGCGCATACTCATCTGCACGATTCGCAAATCCTTCTTGAAGCCCAACTTCTCGAATAGCCTTCGTGCGACTTCGTCGGTCTCCTCTAACCAAACGTTCAAGACCGTTATCTCTTTTCTCTGTAAGCGATTCATGCTCATCGTGATTTCTATCGTGGCAAGTCCTCGCGCTCTGTAGAGAGGATGTGTGAACATTGCCTCTATGTTTGCGGTGCGGTTTCCTGTTAATGTAATTAGGCAAGCGCTCACGATCTTGTCCGCCGCCTTGCTGATGAAGGACGATTCAGGGAGAAAGGTCCCCTTGATCCCCGTCATTATGTCATGTAACTTTCTCTCAATCGAGGGGTCAGCGACTGATTTTTCTTTCTTCCTGGCATACGATTCTTGCATCAGCTTTACCAACGCCGGGATGTCATGCTCAGTTGGGTTCGACAAAGGCAGAATCGGCATGATGTTCGTTTGCACCACGCTTCCACCGAAACGCAGCAGTGTGTTCCTCTTCTCGAAGCCGCTTCTTGAAAGAGGCTCCGCGAAATTCTCAGAAGCGTTCACTTCAATTTCCTGGACTTTCCTTTTTATGAGATGATCCCGAAGACCAGAAATCGCAGTAGCTATGACATCGGAACTTTCGGGGGAGAAATGCTCGACAATAGCCGTCGCGTTTGATGTCCGAAGCGTGAACAGTGCGAGCGGTTGCACCGAAAGTAGAACACTCCAACGATCGCCTCCTTTTTTCAGGGCTTCGATAAGTGCGCTCTTGCTATCACACTGGGGAAACGCGTGATTCATGAAAAGCTTGTTCGCAAATGTGAAGCTCGCTATGTAATCTAGTGCATCAGCCGACATCTTTGAAACGCTTGTTAACATCATGAACGACTCCTAGGCGTCGAAAAAGCACATATTCAACCCGAATAATCAATTTTGTTAGATCCACATGTATAGAGGGCTGATCGCTTCAGGCGCGATCTTGGCCATTTTCGGCGTTTTCCTTGTGTTGACGGATTGGTACGTGCCTTTGGGGGTCTCAGTATTCGGCCTTCCCATCTCCATTGCCGGCGGCATAATGTTCGCACTTGGTTTTATGCGTGGTGAGCCGCAACCCGTGGAACCCGAGCCGGGGAAGAAATTCTGTTGGTACTGCATGGCCCAGATCCCAAAGAACTCCGTGAAATGTCCAACCTGCAGTCTGCCGCAGCATGAGGCTCGAGACTGAAGGAGAAAGTGCGTGACGGCTGAACCTACTTTCAACCGCTTTGCTTCTTGTACTCAGTCTTGTCTTCAGATGGTTCGAGGTTTCGGCGCAGTTCAATATGCGCTTCTCCTTCCATTATTTTCCTTTGTAGAGCGGTGATCAGCTCATCAATGTCCTCGTGATTCAGGCCAATCTGTCTGAGGGCTCCAAGCGTTTCCTCGGACAACGTTGCTCCGATGTTCGGGCCTCCGTATCCTTCCATGCCGATCGCATCAAATTTCAACCGAGTGTCTCTGAGTTCGAAGTATCCTGAAATGTATGTAACCCGGCCTTGTTCGTCGAGAGAATCAATGTAGACTTCTAGATCCTTCGGAAGTTCGGGTCGGGTCAAGTCGATGGCACGTCCTCCAATGCTGAGTTGGTTCTCGATGGAGCACCTACTCAATATACTTGTTTCGGATATGGCAAAAGTGGTGACTTGAGCTGTTAGAACGGCTTTCGGACTCAATTGCGATCATCGATACTGAGGCCCTCGGAAACAAGGGAGTTGTCGCGGCCTACCTCCTCTCAGGAAAAGAAAATGCCCTCATCGATACGGGATATCGCTCCTCGGCTCAAGTCGTCATTAGAGATCTCACAGCCCTTGGAATCCAAGACGATGATTTGAACTACTTACTTCCGACTCATGTACACCTGGATCATTGCGGTGCCTGCGGTACACTTGCCCGGAAATATCCAAACGCTTCTGTGCTCGTTCACCCACGGGGTGAACCACATCTCTCTGATCCAACGCGGCTTGTGAAGGGTGCAGGAGAGCTGTTCGGGGAGCAGCTAATGCAGAGATATGGTTTACCTGATCCTGTTGAGAACAGTCGGGTGCGTAGCGTTGCAGATGATGAGGCAATCGATTTAGGAAATGGGATGACACTCAGGTCGATATGGACGCCGGGACACGCTTCTCATCACTTGAGCTACATCTTGGAAGGGACCGGTGTACTGTTTACCGGAGACGCCGTCGGTCTGCGTCATCCCACCTTTCCAGCTTCAATGCCAACGACTCCGCCACCTAGCTTCAACTTGGACAAAGCGGTTGAGTCGTTGCGCCGACTCAGTGAACTCACTATCAAACGGCTTTGCACGCCGCATTTTGGGACTCTGGACGGCGCGGGTGAATTGTTCCAACGAAATATCTCCGCTTTGATAGATTGGCGGAGCAAACTTGATAGTTTCATTTCCAGAGGGCTAAGCGTTGACCAGATGGCCAGCGAACTCATTGAGAAGGTTTGTGAAGGAATCGGTCGATCGGTCGCCGACGTTCCTCAGTATGTGCGAGTGTCGATTAGGGTTAGTGTCCTTGGCTTCGTGGGCTATTTGAAATGGAAGTCAGAGTAACGCTTTCTTCTGTGAGAAAAGGAGCACGAGATTGGGTCCCCCATCGTTCAATGCAAATTTGATACAAATAGTGACGCCGACCAGACGCAATATTGCGACGAACAAGCTGAGATGTTCCATCTGCGCGTCCATTTGAAGAAATGAGCTATTAAGTAGGTATCATGAAGTAAAGGGACTGAAGTCTTAAGTAATCAACCTAGGGGTTACCTAGTAGCTAGCCCGAAAAATCGAAAATTGCCCAATTATGATAGCAGATTGAGGCACGTATCAATGAATAGACCTCGTCAGCTGATTGTGTGCCTCGTACTTACACTCACGATCCTCGCACCTATATACGGCGTTGCAAACGCGCTTCCGCCGCTCGCGGCTGGAACATTCCCCACGGGAACTATCGTCGTCCCAATGGACGACAAGCAGCCGGATCGAGTTCGTGTCTACGGATTGATTCATGAATTTCTGAGGAGCGGACCAGACGTTGGATTGGCCAGAGTTATCGAACCGCCAGACGTAACCATGCGAACATCGTTAACGCCGGGAGGGGCTGTCTATCAGGGCGGACCGTTTCTTATCGACCAGAAATATCTGACAAATGTGAACACTCTCCTCGCAACTCCAACCTTCAATAAAGTCTTAGTAACTCGCCTCACCGCGCCATTCACGACTAATCAGGTATTTTTCGTAAGGCAACCCACCAATATTCTCGTAATCAAGGGAATCTGGGGAAGAACAGACTACACTCTCAACCAAATGGGGATCAACTACACGATCGTCAGCCCCGATCAAGTGCTGAACAAACCGTCCATCATAAATCAATACTCGCTCATCGTGGTCGACTGCCCTGGATGGTTTGGAAATCCAGCCAGTTATCCAGCTGACAAGCGCACGAAGATTCAAGCCGTGTACGATGTCCTGCGGGCACACGCGCAAGCTGGCAACGAGATAATCTTTACAGATATCGCGCTTAAGGACTTGGATGCAACTTTCCCTGGTTATGTTCAACTCTTGGGCCCGAATGTGCCTGGGACCTGGGATTCGATCGTTTACAACCCTCCTGGCCCTGCGGGTACTTTTCCTCCTGAATTTCCTAGCCAGTACTATAACGTTGCCCCGGATCCAAAGAGCATCAAGATCTCGACAGAAGGCAGCGGATATGTTGTAGCCGGAGTCCAACCAGCACATGCGTCCGATGTTAGAATACTCATCGACAGCAAGAAGTTCAGCCTGCCTTCCCGATACGCGATTCTGGGTTTCTACTTTCAATTTGGTTCCGGCATTGTGGAAGGACTGGCCTTCCATCCGCAACAGCAGCTTCCTGTAGGAAGCAAAGGATACTATGCAGTCCTGGAGATTTACGGGAACAAGTTCGTTCACGGGCCGCAGATCGATTTTCTGGTTCAGGTGACGCCTAGCACACTGTCAATTGCTCAGAATAATGTTGCGGCCTACAGTGTTAGCGTAATCTCCCTCGGTAGCTTCAGCTCCCCGGTTAGCTTGCAAGTGTCAGGTTTTCCGACGCCATCAACTCCAAACTTGAGTCCAGCTTCCGTTACTCCTCCACCTGGGGGCACAGCGACCTCCACTCTTAGTATAGCCACAACATACAGCACGCCACCCGGTACTTACAATGTCACTGTGACCGGGACATCAACCCTCCCCTCCATAACCCGGAGCCAGACCGTTCAACTCAACGTGACCCTCGCGCGTCCGGATTTCGTTTTGAACGCCTCACCGACATTGCTCATAATCAACCAGTCGACTTGCGGCAACATTTCCGTCTCAGTGCGTGGCATAGGCGCATTTAACGCCCCAGTCAACCTCACCGTTTCAGGCCTTCCACAACAGGTCACCTACCAAATCGTTCCTAACCCTGTGACACCCTCAATCGGTGGGACTGTGTTCACGACACTTACAATATGTGCGGATTCGAATGCGGTCCCAGGCAACTACACGATAACTCTCACTGGCTCTGGGAGCGCACCGGATGGTACGACAATCGTTCACACGATGAACTTGGACCTCAGAATCCAACAACCCCCCTTATTCAACCCACTGATCTACCTAATCGTTCTGCTCCTCCTGTTCCTTGCTCTCGGTTTGGGTCTGCTAGCTGCGTTCCTTTCCAGAAGAAGAGGCCGCGGGCCACGAGCGCGTCCACGGGTACAGTACGTACTGCCTCTTCCCACGATCCGATGCAGACATTGTGGACGATTGGTGCCGCTGCATGCAGTCTACTGTCCTTACTGTGGTCGACCTCAGGTCATTCTCGCTCGACGACCTCCCAAGGTTATGGTGAGTCGTCCTAGGCGCGTGACAAGAAAAGGTGTTCTGGGATTTGTTCTGTCATTAGTCTCAGGAATCCTCATCATCCTCAATAGCGCGGCGCTCCTAGCGCCGTCGTTCTACGGTCCACCGGTAAACTGGTCTTCAATATTCTTTTGGATGCCAAGCTTGGGCCCGAGCTACGCGTTCGCTATTGGATTCATAATTGGTCTAGTCTTGATCTTCGGTGCAATCATCATGATCCTTGGGCACGGCGCATTGGCAGACGTAGTCATATTCCCATTCGCTATCTTCAGCCTGATCATCGGCGGCGGATTCGTTGCCGGAATGATCCTTGGCATCGTTGGTGGCATTATCGGCGCCCTGAAACGATGACCCTTAACGAAATATTTCGACAGTTTCACTAACATTTCTAATCGCCGTTCGTAGCTTCCATTTTCGGTAACAACACTGTGTTTCTCACCATGCTTGCTTAGTCGAAATTTACTGAAAGACTTCAACGAAATTTCATAGGCAGGAAAGTGAAGCCCCCAAATTCTGCTTCAGCATATCAACTTGAAGCTGAGCCGAGGGGGTATTTTGCAATGAAGCTGCATTTCGACACTACGATTTTCTGCCATAGTGTCGTGAGTTATGACGCGGATCAATGGTGAAAGTCCTAAGACACGAAGGCTACACACTTTCGAAGTTAGGTGCTAAGAAAAATGGAGCTCATGGAATATTATCGCGATTCGAGCGGATTCTGGCGGATAAAGAATTTCCGCAGACGACGCCGGGCCAGAATCTAGACACTTTCACTCCTCGTCCGGGTGCGTACTGAAATAAGCTAGAGCCGTCTCTAACCCGTGTGAATTTCGACGACGTCCTCATCGCCGAGCACGTGTTCTGGACCTACGCGCTCGCCTGCAAACTTGCTCGTAGGTCCCCAAATCCGTGAATAGCGATATTTGTTCGCTAATTCCGTATGAATGGTCCGCGCGAGCTCTCCTACAGTCGTTCCAACGCGGACCACAAATGGATATTCAGATGGTTTCGGTTCATTCGGCTCCTTTGTATAGACGCGTATGATCCCCAGGACGCGGAAGATTTTCTCACCGATCGAATTCAACCCTTGACCGGTAAGACACGATGTCCCAACCGCCTCCATAGATTGAGGAAGCTCTTTGTCGAATTCTGAAAGAGCAGCGCGAGCGTTCGGCAAGTCAAGCTTGTTCGCAACGATCACTGATGGTTTGTATATGGTCACATTCTCAAATATGGCGTCCTCCACGTCGCCTATCGAGACATCGCCGTAGATCCTCACAAGTGCGTTCTTGATACCGTAGCCGTGGAATAGCTCGCGTATCTGCTCAGGCTTGCAGGAGGATTGAGCTCCTGACGCAGCAATACGAATCTCTCCGGAGCCTTTCTCCCGCACGATCTCCACTTGTGTTGCTTGTCTCTGGGTCGAAATACGTGCCTCCTCCAATGCTGCAATAATTGTATGGAGTTGGCGCTTTGGATCTGTTGCCAAATCTACGACGAAGACCAACCCGTCGGAGTTTCGAATTAGGTCGATCGCTTCTGGTTGCAGCTCGTAGTTACCAGAGGAATTGATCTGAGGAGCTGGTAGCTCCACCAGTTGTAATTGTATATCCTCGTACTGTAACATTCCTGGAATGGGCCGCTGAGTTGTGTATTCATAAGCGGCAACATTCGCCTGAGCATTTGTGAGGGCTCGAAGCAGGCTGCTTCGGCCTGCGTTCGTTGGGCCAAGAATCATGAGTTGTGCTGCGCCTTCGCGTTCGACGTGCCAGGATGAGCGAGTGCCACCTCGTCTCCCGCGTTGTTCAGTGATCTCCTCTCGTAGTGTGGCCATTTTTGTCTTGATCTGGGCTCTTAGGCGCTCGTTGCCTTTGTGCTTGGGAATTTTGGAAAGGAATTCTTGGAATAGTTGAAGCTTTTCTCGCGGGTTCGTCGCGTTCAGGGCTTCATTCCATTTGGCCTTTGCTTCGGGCGGAAGGTTAGCGGGCAACTGTGGCTCACATGGAGTCTGATGGCCTTCAATGGAAGAGGAACGGTGCAGGTGGAGGATTAACGTCCTTTTCTGGTGTAGGAGAGACTACTGTTTTCGCGATGCGGTCGCCGAGCCGTTGTCTCTTTGATGAGGCCAGAACGCTCAGGCCCCCCAATGCGTAGAGCAGGGGCAGCCAATCGATGAAGCGGATTATGTTTCGTATGAAAGCCGCGGCGAAGGAACAAGGATCTCCATCACTTCCAAGGACGCGAATTTTCAATATGCTTTTTCCCAAGGTGGCGGCGAACAACCCTTCCATGACAAAGTAATACACGAAAGTTAGAACAACAAGGTAAACTGTAATGGACATGTCAGGAGGACTGTTCCAGAGCCCAGCTAAACCTTCTCCCAAAGCAAGTCTCACGAACGCCCACGCTAAGAGGAGGATAACGGAGTCGATGATTCCTGCTGCAATTCTTCTTGTCAGCGGAGCGGGTTTTACTTGGACTGGTGGTGAGGATAACGTTTCGATGGTTATTTCTCGATGTTCATCATGATGGTCGTGTTCGTCATGACTTCCCATTTGGACCACTGACTTTGGAGGGTTGGTGAGTTAGTAAGTTATCCTTCGCGGGTTGTTTTTGGTTGATGAAATTTTCTGGGTTCAGACATATGCTTAAATACTGTGCGAAGGCGATATCGGGTCTACCAAACAGAGGAGTAATAGAACAAAGTTATGGCGGACGTATGCCCCACCTGTGGGCTTCCTAAGGATCTCTGTGTCTGCGGAACCATTAGCATGGAGCAGCAGCTTGTCAAGGTCCGCCTTGAGACTAGAAAATGGGGTAAAGCCACCACAATTATTGAAGGCATAAACTCGAAGAGTGTTGACCTTGGCGATCTTGGCGCGAAATTGAAGACTTACTGTGCTTGCGGCGGCACGTCAAAAGACGGCTTGATAATGCTCCAGGGAGACCACCGTAACAGGGTAAAGCATCTGCTCGTGCAGTTCGGGTTCCCTGAGGGCTCGATCGAAATCCACTGAAGCAGATTCTTGAAGGGAGACTGGTATGAACCGATTTCTTGAAACTGTGAAGAGCCTGAAGCGTTCTGGTCCGGCTCCGCAAATCTGTCCTGCATGCGGAAGCGTTCGGATCAGATTCCAGGGGTCTCTTGACGGATGGCTCCTGCCACCCGTCTATTCGTGTGAGGAATGCGGGTATGTGGGAAGACTAATCCTAGAGATGCAGGAGCCTGCAGAAAAGAAACGTTGAAACATTAATGTCCTGGGGAAGATGAGAGGACGATAGTCGGGAGAATAAAAGAAAGACATGAGACAGCTGTTAAGCCGACTCAGCCGAGTTAGATGTCTAGCTTTAGGGCTTCTTTGAGGCCCTTGTAGCGGTTTCTAACGGTGACCTCGGTGACGTTGGCTACTTCAGCTATCTCTTTCTGGGTTTTCTTTTCACCTTCGAGTACGCACGCAACGTAGAGGGACGCGGCGGCCAGGCCCATCGGGTCTTTGCCCGCGACGATGCCCATCCTTTTGGCCTCGTTAATGATCTTGATTGCGCGTTGCTGTGTTGGCATCGATATCTCGACCTTCGTGGCGATCTTCGAAATGCATTTGACCGGGTCTTCGACAGGCATTCTGAGATCTAATTCTCTGACAAGTAACCTGTAGCATCTTGCAACGTCTTTCTTGCGGATTCTGCTAGCTGCGGATACGTCCTTTAGCGTCCTTGGTGTTTCCGACAATCTGCAGGCGGCGTACAGTGATGCGGCCGCTATTGCAGCGATTGATCGACCTCTGACGAGGCCGTTGTCGAGGGCTTTTCGATAGACGATCGCGGCACGTTCCTTTATTGAGGCTGGAATATGCAGCATGTCAGTGAGTCTGTCAAGCTCTGCCATCGCCTGGGCGAGGTTCCGGTCTGCGGAGGAATGGACCCTAGTTCTGATTTGCCATTTCCTCAGGCGGAGCATCTCAAGCCTTGTGGCTAACGGGAGTTGTCGCCCGTACGCATCTCTATTCACTCGGTCGATAACGGTTGACAATCCTTTGTCGTGGATCGAGAAGGATGTCGGAATTCCAACGCGTCCTCGCGCATCCTTTTCTTCCTTCGTGAACGCGCGCCATTCAGGACCCTGATTAACCGAATGCTCACTGATAACTAGACCACAATCGTGGCATATGATCTCTCCGAGATCATAATCCTCTACGAGGTTAGTGCTACCACATTCGGGGCAGTTAGTTAACTTCCCCATTTTCCTAGTTGTTGCGCTAGTGCTCATTTTTCTTCAATTATCTCCATGCTTTACGCTCGAGCCATCTTCTTCAGTAGAACAACACGCGTCGTTCTCCTCAGGAGTCAGTCATCCGGCCCGAAAGCTATAATAACCCAAACAGTAACGTATTTAAGTCTTGCGTCGGATATTAGCATTTCTCAGTCAAAAAGCCCGAAAAAGACCGCTTTTCACCTCTTTGACGCTGTATTCACGATTCTGATGCTGCCTTACTGTCTCAGCAAAAGTGGAACATTGGGGCAGGTTTCGGAGCGATCAACTGCCTTGTTTTGGCGAAAGAGCCGCGCTTATGATGCGTCGAGCTGTTTTCGGAAGTAGATGCTGTCTGACTCTCGTCGAAGGAATCGGGAATACCGTGCACATTCGGAAACAAGCATGGGTTGCTGATCGTCTGGTGACGTGATGACCTCGATGTTGATGAGCCTAAATCGATCTTGATCTGGGTCTTTGCCAAACAAGGCTCTGAAGTCTTCGAGTGAAAGTTCTGATGCAAGTGGGTCCTTTGTGTCAATCACGATTGGTATGTTGCGTATCGGGACTCTGATGACGATTTCAGCCGGCAAGGAGACCGCTTTCCTCCCTGCCACGTTTTGATAAAACTTCTAACCAGGGATTATTTGTGAAGAAGGATGGTAGTTCTGCTCCAGGTCCTGTGAACTGCCGCTGTGTTTGGACCATTGGAGGTGCGGTAATTCGTTCAGGAGAACTAGGCGCGGTGGGAACGGACTGTTGAAAGGTCTTCAATTCTTCACGAAGATTGGAGATAGTTCGCTCCATCTCAAGGTACATGGATTTGAGGCTTGCAAGTTCAGTCGCGAATGCCGGATCAGTATTCTGAACGATTTGCGTTGTCTGTGGTGGCTGAGTAGGCTGTGGGGGAACGATCTCTTCGATTCTACGATCATCGAACAGGAGCAAGCCTATACCATGCGAACGGAACACATCAGCATCGATCGCAGTGCCGAGTAACTTGGGCGCGGCCAAGTAGAGTTGATGTACTGAGCTCCTTAACGCTGAGAGGTCGAGTATGGACCCCAGGATCTTGTTCCTCTGAATGAACGTATCATTACTCAGAATAGCGACAAAGGTCTTGTCTGGTCCGATTAGCAAAGATAGACCAGGGGGAGAGTTTGGGATGGGCTCAGCTGACTGGCCGCCCATCGCTAGGAAGTAATGAAGCAGCCTCTCCTCTATCGGGAGGTTAGCCACTGAACTTCATCCATCCTTCGAGTCGCTGCCAGTCCCATTCGTATTCGTCTGGTACGGCGAAACCGTAGATTATGCATCCATGCCAGACTGAGAATTGTGGCGATTTTGTCATCTTCACGGAAACGTTCTTGATTCCTTTGTCGCGCAGCAGCAGCTTGATCTTTGTCGGAGCGTCCACTGCGACGGCCTCGAGGGGTTCAGGGACGGTCCAGCTGAAGTTTCCTCCGGACAGGAGTATCTCGCGATAGAGCAATGGTTGAAGTTCTACAGGGCATCTTTCAACTGATGCGATAATGGCGTCTCCGAAGTCGAGCATGCCGCGAAAGACGGTGTCACCCATCTTCACGTCTTTGGGGCGGGGCATTCCGCGGCCGAAGTAGCTCTCGAAAATCTCGTGATTGGGGTTGAAGACGTACTCGCCGATAAGGAATCGAGTCCAAGAATCCTTTTCGAGGTCGATTTCAATGCGAGTTCCGGGAACCTTGTGTCTTGCTCGGAACTTTCTTGGTGATTTCTTTGCTTCTAGAATCGCTGTATCTAGATCGGCAGGGACTAAGCCAATGCTCTCCTTAACCTTCCGAACTAGTGCTTCTTCGTTTGCTAGGTCAGCGTAACCAGCATCCTTCAGGATCTCGGACGTGATGGCGTTGGCATCGCCTCCTCCGCGGTTCAAAGCGACCTGGGAAGTGCGTATTGGATACTTTGAAATCGGGCAGACCTGACTGTTGCCATGCCCCGATTCTATGACAACGCATGTTGTTACTCCATGCCCTATTGCCACGGCGAAGGGTTGTGGGATGACGGTGACGGCTCGGACGGAGCCGGTTGCATTGGCTTGCTTGAAGGTATCTAGAAGCTGCTCGTACATGTAGCGCGGTGATACGGATGAGAGTGAGGCAACTACATTGTAACCTTGGAAGCCGTTGTTCGGTTCCGGTGTGAACGTGCTAAGTCCGTATTCCGAGAGCGCGCCAACGACTCTCCAAGCAGTCTCGTCAGCCTTTTCGATAACTCCGTTGCGCATAGGATAAATTAGACGACTTGACAGGTCCTCATTGGATTGGAGGTAGAGTGGCACCTCTTCGCCTACTATAACATCGGGCGCTGTTTCAAAGGCCTTGTACATCACTGACTTCTTGTCGGGGAAGTAACCTCGATTGTTCACAACTCGAGGAGCATCACCGCATGTAATTGGACCGAATTTGAAATCACTCGTCCCGAAATCCATGGCAAAGGTGTAGTGGCTTCTGTAACTGTCTGTTACCATTACGATCTCACTCCCTCTACGACGAGGTGCTTACCTACAATGCGGACGACGACTTCTTGGTCGGGACCGAATGGGAAAGAGGAATCCTTGACGAGGTCAGCGGGAATGTAGAGGATGCCTGTCTTGCTTCGATCGCTGCGCGTTGGCAGGATTATTTTCGCGGATCCTTCGAGCATGTGATAGTTCACCATGCAAACAACAATGCAAACCAACTGTCGAAAAGTCGCGATATAACGCACCTAGGGATAGGTGTCAGGGGTGAGCCGAGTGAAACTAAACAAGCATGTTACTGCCGTCGGTAACGCTAACAACCTTAGGTAGTTTTCGTGATCGCTACCGGAGAATTGTGCAACGAAAACTCGTCTCCATTGACTCGAATTGGCTTGCGTTGGCTATCTGGTTAAATAATGCATAACATACGTCATATTCACGACTATTCAGCAGGCACCGATCATGCTCGGACAATCCCAAGCCGCATTTTCGACTCTAAGCGTTGATTCGCTATTGGCTGAAGTTGGGAATACCCCGCTGATTGACCTGAGCTTCTTGACCTCCAGAAAACTGGGTGTGCGGGTTTACGGGAAAGCTGAGTGGTTGAACCCAACTGGGTCAGTGAAGGACCGGTCGGCGCTGTCTATAATATCGACCGCTGAAAGTGGCGGTCAACTGACTTCCTCCAAGACAATACTGGATGCGACGTCGGGGAATGCGGGAATAGCGTATGCGATGATAGGGGCAACCAAAGGTTACAAAGTAATGCTCACGATCCCGAAGAATGCCAACGAGGAGCGGAAGCGTATCTTACGGGCCTACGGCGTTGAGTTGGTTTACACGGACCCTCTTGAAGGTTCCGACGGCGCAATACGTAAGGCGCGTGAAATCTACTCCGGGAATCCTTCCAGATATTTCTATGCGGACCAATATTCAAACGAGGCAAATTGGCGTGCGCACTACGATACGACAGGTCCGGAAATCTGGAGCCAAACCTCAAGTTCAGTAACTCATTTGGTCGCCGGAGTTGGAACTGGTGGAACATTGATGGGGGTTGGTAGGAGGCTTCGTGAGTACAATCAGCGCATACAGATCATAGCGGTTCAACCAAGTTCACCTTTCCATGGAATAGAAGGCCTCAAGCACATTCCCACATCGATCCGACCTAAGATCTACGATCCAACTTTCCCGGATCGCGTGGTTGAAGTTGCCACGGAAGAGGCCCAGCAGCAAGTGAAGCAACTCGCCAATGAACATGGAATTCTGGTCGGGGTATCGTCAGGTGCAGCGCTGGCAGCGTCTCGAAAGATCGCTTCAGAGATTGAAGGAGGAACGGTCGTGGCGATCTTGCCCGATAGCGGTGAGCGATACCTCAGCGAGAAATTTTGGGAGGACTCCTGATGCCGGTCCTTATCAGAAACAGTGATCTGCAATTTATCATGAGCCACGCGAAGTCGACCTACCCAGAAGAATGCTGTGGTTTTCTGCTCGGCTTGGATTCAGTGGTTCGAACAGTGGAACGGATCGTGTCGGTTCAGAATGTGAATCAGGATTCGCGGAGAAATAGATACAACATTGATCCAAAGGACTTGATCCGCGCTGATGAAGAGGCCCGCAGATCGAATATGAGTCTGATCGGGATCTATCACTCACATCCAGATACGCCCGCACAGCCATCTCAGTTCGATTTGGAACACGCCTGGCCATGGTACACGTACTTACTTCTCTCAGTCCAGAATGGTCAGCCAAAAGATGTAGCGGCCTGGAATCTCAGCGAAGACAGGTCAGCGTTTCATCTTGATGATCTGAAAGTCACTGGAGACGAATGAGGAAATGTCAATCAAAGTGATGATCCCCACTGCCCTTCGGCATTACGTGGGAAACCAGGAGAGCGTGCTGCTCCAAGGCGGTACGGTAGGGGAAGTGGTAAAGAGACTCGCAGAATCCTACCAGGCACTGGAAAGACATCTGTTCAACGAGCAAGGTAAGATTCGCAATTTCGTTAACATATACCTAAACGAGGAAGACATCCGCTATCTCAAGAATGTTGAGACTCCAGTCAAAGAGGGCGACACGATAACCATCGTCCCAGCCATTGCTGGAGGCGTCACCCAGCTAGAACGATCCTCCCAGAAGTCTTCTGTTGCGGAGTTGACTCAAGAAGAGATTCGCCGTTATGGCCGGCACTTGATAATGCCGGAAATCGGTCTTGCAGGGCAGAAGAAGCTCAAAGCTGCCAAAGTGTTGTTGGTCGGCGCTGGTGGCCTCGGATCGCCTCTCTCGCTCTATCTTGCCGCGGCAGGCATCGGACGAATTGGATTAGTCGACTACGATCGCGTTGACTACAGCAACCTGCAGCGCCAGATTATCTACTCAGTCCGCGATGTGAACCGTCCCAAATTAGAAGCAGCCAAGGATCGGATTCTCGAAATTAACCCAAACGTCCAAGTGGACACGTACGAAACCAGGCTGACGTCTGAGAACGCTATGGAAATTGTTCGGGACTACGATGTGGTTATCGATGGGACGGATAACTTTCCAACTCGATATCTCGTGAACGACGCCTGCGTCCTGTTGGGCAAACCGAACGTTTACGGGAGTATTTTCAGGTTCGAGGGACAGGTGTCAGTCTTCGATTCCAAACGCGGGCCGTGCTATCGATGTCTTTACCCTGAGCCTCCGCCTCCTGGTCTGGTTCCGTCATGCGCTGAAGGAGGCGTACTCGGGGTGCTGCCAGGCGTGATTGGCACTCTGCAGGCTACCGAGGCGATCAAGCTCATTCTGGGAAAGGGGGAGTCTCTAGTCGGGAGGCTGTTGCTCTTCGATGCGTTGAAGATGGATTTCCGAGAGCTTCGACTTCAGAAAGATCCAAACTGCCCAATATGCGGAAAGAACCCGACCATCAAAACACTGATCGACTACGAAGCTTTCTGCGGACTCGGACGCGGAGGCGTGGACACTGTAAGCGAGGAAAACGAGATCACTGTCACCGAGCTCAAAAGTGCAATGGACCGAGGAGCACATGTCAATCTCATCGATGTCAGAGAACCACACGAATACGAAATCTGCAGAATTGAGGGCAGCAGACTGATTCCAGTCGGCGAAATGTCGAACCGAGTAAACGAGTTCAACCTCACGGATGAGTATGTCTTCCAGTGCCATACAGGAGTCAGAAGCGGATGGGCCGTGAACTTTCTCCGCCAACTAGGCTTCAAGAAAGTGAAGAACCTGAAAGGCGGCATCGACGCTTGGGCTATGGAAATAGACCCAACAATGTCAAGATATTAGGCAACTGACCTTAAGGGAACCTTACCGATTCTTCAACCTCTACTGAAACGTTGACGTGATGTTGCTCGGTGAGGGGTTTCAGAAGCTCTTCGATTCCGCTCTTGTCAGCACTAGGTCCCTCGTAAGTAACCGAGTACTCCTTTCCCGGTTTTATCACGGAAGAAACCTCTTTCTTGAAACCCGCGGCAGCTAGAGTCGCATCAACCTGCTTCAGAACGACAACAGGGACGTCACCTACTGTCATCGACAGACCGACGATCAGAAGCATGATTTCTCAGGGTTGGTTGCAGGGAGCAGAATGATAAACGCTGTCCTAGCCATTGAAACGAAGGAGTTCGTTCACGAAGGGTACTCTCTAGGACCACGGCTAGAATTTCCGGTACCGATAATCGAATTTCCGGTGCCGATAATTCATTTTTCGACCGCGAAAATTCAGCGACAGCGGACGGCATGG
>Ga0209002_10001143_pt1 | contig 21464 bp, 32 predicted proteins | sample Rifsed16ft2_FD_184010 | JGI IMG/M metagenome (GOLD analysis project Ga0209002, IMG submission 184010) | Soil microbial communities from Rifle, Colorado, USA - sediment 16ft 2 (version 2) | ecosystem: Environmental > Terrestrial > Deep subsurface > Rock core/Sediment | place: Rifle, Colorado... | reverse complement strand
TCTCCCCCCACTACTTGTAATTACCTTTTTTTTTTTATAAAAATAGGATTAGTAAGGGATTACACCCCGCGCGAGAAGGGGGTATAATGCAATTCCCCGGTAATTCAAGGACCAATTCACGGCCCCATTCAGGGACCAATCCAAGGAATCAACCCCCCAACCTTGACAATCCCATCAATCTCACCTACACTTATAACCACAACCGCCCCCCCCCACACCATTGGAGCCCCCCATGACCCAAACATCCCTCACCCATCTAATCAGCGCGGCCTGCGCAGACGCCCGCAGCACCCCCAGCACCCTCGACACAACCGAAGCCACTCTTCGCGCACGCGCACGCGCACGCCATCTCCACCTCGACGCCTTCCAGCCCATTTCCATCGAGCTCCTCATGATCCGCACCTCTTGCACCTGCGGCCGCACCTACGAAGCCCCTAACGGCGGCAACCCCCTCTTAGTCTACCAGAACACAAAAACCCTCGCTCTCTGGAAAGTCCAACGCGCCCCCTCCAGCCTTGGCAGCTTCGCCACCACCCTACCCCACACTCTCAGCTACCTAGACATCCAGGCCCTTCATTGCCCCTCATGCACCACCTCCACCTCCGGAGACATAAAATGAACACCACATTCCCAGCACAAAACACCTTTGTAAAAACACCCCACATATTCATTGCCGGCCAGGGCTGCTATTTTCCCTCACTCGCAGAGGCAATCACCCAGAACTATTCACCCAACGGTATCGGCCTCACGATCGACACAATCGAACACGAAGACACAACTTGGTATCAGTGCCATTACACCAACGTCTTCGACTGAAACAACACCACACAACACCACCAGGAGCACCCCCCCATGACTAAACTTTCCTCCATCCACAGTTTTCCCTCCCCCTACTGGGCCCTCCTAGATGAGATGGCCAAAGGTACCGAGATACATCTCACCTTCTCTTCACAGAAGGAAGCCGAAGCTCTCCGCTTCACCCTTTACCGCTTTCACGGCCTTTTAAAGAAGGCCTCAGAACACAGCCACACAACCCACCTCGAAGCCGCCCGCTACAGCACCCTCTACAAACGCGCTAAAGCCTTTGCCCACATCATCGACCACTTTACACTAATCATCCGCCCCCGCGAACGCTGCCTCCTCGAAACCGCCTTCGCCCACGCCTTCCAGCATCGGGTCACTGAAGCACCCGCCCTCGACCTCATTCCGCCCTCACCCTCAGCCTCACCAGACATCTACGCCAGCACCTTCGACACCACCCCAGGAGATACAAAATGAACCCCACACACCCAGTTTCCCCCAGCCACTATAACGAACTGCTCCGCGCCGCCACCGAACGCCAGCGGAATGCTTACCGCCTCATGGCCTGGCGACACCGTCTCACCCTCCATCTGGCGGCCAAGGCGCAGGCAGCCCCCACGCCTTTACCTGCGGAGTCACTACCCGCCCTATTACGGGATCAAGCCTCATAGCCCCCGGTTCCACGGCCCTGAGAACTATTTTGCCCCCAGCACTTGACATTCACGGCGGGATAAACCATACTTATCCCCACACTAAAACATCCACTAAAAGGAACTCCCCATGCTTTCTCCCCTAATGATTTCCACCCTTCACGCTGCACCAACCCTCTTCTCTGTCACATTCAGGCACAAACGAACAGGCCAGGCGCTCATCACCCGGCACCTTTGCCATCACCCTCTACGCCGCAGTCCCCTTGGCTGGACCGCTAAGCTAACCCCCGAGGGCCGCTACCTAGCTGCCGCACTCGCCAGTCTCCCAGATGCCGTACTCAACACCCTCCGGAGGAGCTAAATATGCAACACCACACACGCAAGCGCCTCAAGCGCCGATCTACCGATCACCTCCCAGAAGGCAATCCCTCATGGCTTGCTCTTCTCGCATTCGCATTCACAGGCCTCGCCCTAGCCCTAACCGTTGCCGCCCTCTTATCCCTTATCGTGAAACACCTCCAATGATTACTTCCACTGATCTCTTTGCCGCCGCTTCCCCCGGTGAACACCTCTGCATCTATGCACCCGGAAGCTCCACCTGGGCAACCTTCGACACTCTCGACCCCACCACAAACACCCTACATGCAACAAACGGCAGCGGAGCCCCCCTCCGCTATTCGCTACAAGATGCCGAAATCGCCTACAACTATACCGCTCATTACTGGACCATTCGCCTCTTCCCTCCAACACACCACACATCCCCCACTACAGGAGCCTAACATGTACACAGCCACACCTACCATATCATTCCAGAACCCAGGACTAATCCCCTTAGAATGCATCACTACCTTCGGTCTCTCTGCCAAAGACACAGCCAACCCCATCGGCCAATTCGGCACGGGCCTCAAGTACGCTATCTCCATTATCCTGCGCAACGGCGGCAGCTTCACCCTCTACCGAGGCCTTACCCCCCACAAGTTCTCCCTGGAGCAGAAACAAATTCGAAACCAGGACATCACCAGCATTAAAATGGATAGTGTCGAACTTCCCTTCACAACAAACCTTGGGAAACAATGGGACATGCCCCTAGCCTTCCGTGAACTCTACAGTAACAACCTCGACGAAGGCGGATTCGCCCAGGCAGGCACCATCCCCCCCTCACCCGAAACAACCACTATTTCCGTCACACACCAAGATTTCCTCACGGCCTTTCAGGAGCGAGACACCATGTTCCTCCCTCCCTGTCATCTGGTCTACGACCAAACATCTGCCGTCCAATGCTACCTGGGCGAAACCCCAACCACCTTTTACAAAAGCATCGCCATCCACACTGCCGCTCTCCCCTACCTCTACACCTACAACATCACATCTCCCATCACCCTAACCGAGGATCGAACTGTCAGATACAGCTCAGAGATAACGGACGCCATTTGGGCCCATTGCATCACCTCCACCAATGCCACCTACATCCACAAGGTACTGACCGCCAGCGATTCCTATCAGGAAGGCTGCATGTACATTCCTTCGTCTCTCCCCAACCATGTCAGCACCACCTTCCTCCAGACACTACACAGTCTATCCTACAAACAGATACACAATTACTATCTGCGGCAATTAAAGGAAGCCCTCCTGAAAGGCGCCCAATTCTCCCCAGTACCCATAACCCTTTCCCCCGTGGAAACTATCCAACTCCAACGCGCCCTCACCTTCCTTACCCAGTGCAACCTCATCACCCCGGACAAGTACCCCCACGTCTGCACCTCCGATCTCCCATGCCATATCCTCGGCCTCGCAAAAGAAGGTCAAATCTACCTGAACAAAACAGCTTTCCGCCAAGGGACTAAAATGCTCACCGGCACCTACCTGGAAGAATACCTCCACCTTGAAACGGGCTACGCTGACCTAACACGTGAGCTGCAAAACATACTCATCGACACCATCATTACACTAGGCGAACAACTGCAAGGCGAACCCATTTAAGGAGCCCCCCATGTACAAACACCGCGATCAAGACTACTATCACACAACCCTCACCATCCCTATCATAATCCACTACAATTATGAGCCCAATCTCCAGAACCTCGGGGCAACCCCCACAGTAGAGATTTTCCACGTTTGGGACATCTCCTACGGCGAACAGCGTAAAGTTCCCATGGCGCTCCCCACGGCACAGATTTCTCTCCTGGAGCAAGAAATACTTTCCATCTACATCGCGGAGGATTTTCAATGAAAACTATCATCCAAGGCATACACCACACTGATACCGCCCGGTACTCCCTAGAGTTCTGGCTCTTTGAGGACTACCCACGGGAAACCGCCGCCTTCCTCCCCGCAGACTTCCACGACATGCTCTTCATGGATCACCTCGGGGAAGAAACCTACTACACTCTCCGGCATCTCTTTCTCCGCTGCCGCTACACGGCAACAAACGATTTTTTGTTCCTCGAGTTCCAGCTTCCTTTCTCCCCCGAAACGAAGATGCCATCTAATTTCCTAGCACGTTCTTTGTGCTTCCCCATCAACTCCACAGTAGAGGTAATCACCAATGGCTAAAACAGGACGCCCCAGACATATTGACCCCCCAGTAGAGGTCCATATTTCCCTCCCACAATCGCTAGCCGTTACCTTGGACCTTCTCCTCCACAGTCCAGTAACAGGAAAACCCAAGGTAGGCGCTCGCAGTCAACTACTAACGGCCCTCCTTGAGGATTTTATTCAGGCCTATAGTACAAAGCAGGCCACAATTTCTACTGAGCGCACATTCAGCATTCTCTATTCTATCATTCACAATCATTATCGAGCTTAAGAGTTGCACAGAGTCAAGCTTAACACATATTTTTCTAAGCTATCCTTGACACGTATGCCCACATGGGCCATACTTTACACGCAACCGGCTGTTTTTCCACAAGAGTTTTGCGGCCAATACTGAAAAACTCTTGCAGCAATAGGAGAAGAACACGATAAAACAAACTCTAGTAAAGCTAGCAGTAGATGTTATAGAGAAGCACACAGAGCTTGAAAGAACATGCAAACAGTGCAAGAGCCAGCAAAGCGGCTGGTCTCTGCACTCAATGGCCGGGTACGAGACCGAAAGGATTACGATTGAAGGATTAAAAAATGCGTGGACAATGTTGGATCAGCTTAACCGATTGGCACAGGCCAACTTGAGCACAGAACCATCGCGCCTACAGGCTAGGCTAGATGAAGCTCTTGCAGCAATCGCCGCAGAAGAGCGCGAGGCTTGCGCCGATGCCACAGAGTTAGAACGGATTACAGTAGGAGACTACACAATAACACATGATCTAAATGGTGATTATTGGATTGGGCACAAAAGTAGAGAGGGGATGCAGGTATTCAGGCTTAACTTTGAGAAACTAATTTCAGTCTACTATAAAGCTGAATTTTAACATGGAACACAGACGCGGGGGATATAAGTATGGCGCAAAACTTGGACGATTTCCTCTCGGAGGCAAAAGAGGAAATCGTAAACTTTGAGAAAATATGGCGCGAGAAGAATGCCGAAAACCCTGAACTTTACCCGCTTGAAATGCCAGACGGGAATGAAGGTCTGTGGTGGGAATTCCTGCATAACCAGCGCTGCTTTAGCCGTGAAGAGGATGCCTGGGAAGGCTCATAAACCGCGTGTGCAGCACATGCCACGCGCTGCGCTTGGCTGGCGACATGAAGCGCGTTATGGAATTGCAGATCGGACGGGGATTAACGCAGAATTAACCACCCTACCGGCCATAGGCACAGCGGAGAAATGATCATGGAAATTTTTGTTGCCAACAAATTACCAGATATTGACCAGCAGCAAATTAAACGTGGTATGTGCCCTTGGTGTTTGCTACCGCTATACGACGGGGCGCTAACCGGAAAAAATACAGGCGACATCTGCGCTGAGTGCGGGGATGAGTTTATTGGAGAGTTAACAATTAATGACTAGCGGATTTAATGCGGAGATATAGCATGAACTCATTTTTAATACTTTCGCGCCTACAGAGTGTTACAGAAGAGGTTGTCAGGCTAGATGAAGCTCTTGCAGCAATCGCCGCAGAAGAGCGCGAGGCTTGCGCCCTAATCTGCGAAGCTGAAGCAAACAAAAGAGATAAAGGGATTTGTTACCCAGAATTTAATGCTACTGGGTACGGAGGGTATTATGCCGCCTGTATACGCAAACGGGGCATCGCCCGTGCTAATGATGCCTAACACAAAGAAGGCGTGGCATGTTTTTTCTGATCCGCAAGAATGCTCACTGCTGGTGTTTGCGGCGACCGCCGCACGGGCGCAATACATGGCGTGCAAACGCGGGCTGTGGGACTACGGAGATTACACCAATACACGAGCGCGCCGGGCTCCACAGTGGGATGCTTACGCAGACCGCGAATGGATTGCCGAGCGAAACAAAGATTTACCGTCTGGTGCCGAACCATTCTATGAAGATTATAAATTCTAATCTCCATTAGATCATCAAATATATAGGAGACTGCTGTGGGTGACATGGCCGATTATGCTCTTGAAACGAAAAGCAAAGCTGGCGGTTTGGGATAGAGTTCGTTGCGCATTGGCGAAAGTGTTACTTGGTGTATAACAGGGAATGCTTGCGGCCTGGATGTAGGATGAAACGCAAAGTTATGCGTCATTTTTGGAGATACTATGAAATGTTTGGATTTATTTTGCTGTGGCGGCGGTGCTGGAATGGGCTACCACTTGGCAGGCATGGAAGTGGTTGGCGTGGACATTGACCCCCAGCCAAAATATCCGTTTGCTTTCGTGCAGGCTGACGCACTCGAATACCTAGCCGCGCACGGGCATGAATTTGATTTCATCCATGCCTCGCCGCCGTGCCAGAAGTGGTCAATAATCACGAAATGCGGCGGCAACATCGACCATCCTGACTTGATTGATCCGGTGCGCGAACTGCTGCAACGAAGCGGCAAGCCGTGGGTGATTGAAAACGTCCCCGGCGCACCGTTGCGCGACCCGGTGATGCTGTGCGGCACGATGTTCGGATTGAACGTGATACGCCACCGGAACTTTGAAACATCGCACCCGGTGCGCCAACCATCCCAATGCCGGCACACCAAGCACGTGGTAAAGCACGGGCGCAGGCCGGACAGGGCGATGCACTACGCCGCCGTTACGGGGCATTTCAGCGATGTTGAATTTGCGCAGGAGAGCATGGGCATCAAGTGGCTGGGGCGAAAGGAACTGGCGCAGGCAATCCCCCCAGCCTACACGCGCTATCTAGCCGAAGTGTTGATGAAGCCTTTGCCGAAGCCTTGAAAGAGGGTAAAATTTCACAGATTATTTATATCCCAACGGAGAAGATGCAATGCAAAATATTATTGAAAGACTGAATGATTTCCGTTCCCGCATTATACAAAAAAGGGAACTAGAAGCTGCGGGGCAGCCCATACCTCCGGAATTGATAATCTCAACAGAAGAATACACAACTGCCCTACAGTTACTACGTGAATCCCGTAACGCAGGTCGTAGCGAATCCCCAGCGAAGCCGGGCAGCGAAACCCTTCCTCTAAACCTGAAAGACATGTTCCTTTGAGGTGCTAAGGGGCCAAGGGGCTAAAATGCCAAGGGCAAGAAAACTATTCGATTACCCTGGGGAGTTATTCATCCTCATACGTAAGGTGAATGCAGACCCTACCACCTGGATTACACAGCAATGTGCAACTCATGCACAAGCTATGGCCCTCCGGGCTTTATTTTACAATTTCCGCAGCCGCCTACATACTTGCCCGGAACTTGTAGCCCTGGCCCAACAGGCAGAACACTTAGTTTTCATCGTGGTAGAGAAACAATTACATATCCAGTATAAACCGAAAAAAGAGACCAAAATATGAAAACCAAACCTCCCTTTCCCGAATACATCGACTCCAGCATGAGAGCCACTATGACTTCCTGTCAGAAACAATTCTACTGGCAATATCTGCGACACCTTGCCCCGCTTACCACTCCCATTGATCTCCACTTTGGCGGCTGCTTCGCCTCTGGTTTGGAGGCCGCACGCCATTACTTCTACAGCCCAGGGGGCACGTCCGAGGGAAAGCAATCGCGAGCACTTGCAGCCGGGCTTGAAGCGATTCTAATCGCCTGGGGGCCACCTGCCCCTGCCACCGAGGGCAAACCCCCGGCAGTAAAAACACTAGACATCTGCCTTTTAGCTCTAGAGTCCTATACCACCCAATATCCCTTTGCATTCGACCATTTACAGCCTCTTAGCTTACGCACCGTCAACGGCGAAGTCCCCGCCGTAGAATGTTCCTTTGCCCTGCCTATTCCAGAAGTTCTGCACCCGGAAACAGGACTCCCCCTTTTTTATTGTGGCCGTTACGACATGCTTGCTAAGTTCAATAACAACATCTTTGTTGTAGACGAAAAGACCACAACACAGTTGGGGCCAACCTGGGCACAGAAATGGGAACTCCGGGGGCAATTAACAGGTTACTGTTGGGCGGCACGCATTTACGGCTTCCCCGTTGTGGGGGCTATAATTCGCGGCATAGCTATCCGCAAGCATACCATAGATCATATTGAAGTTCTCACTTATCGCAGCAGTTATGAGATTGATCTATGGTATGGGCAATTAGTTCGTGACCTTCAGCATATAGTTAATGCTTACCAGACAGATTACTACAACTACGCTTTTAATGATACGTGTACCGCCTACAGAGGTTGTCATTTTCAGCGCCTCTGCAAGAGTCCGCAACCCGAACGCTGGATTTCCACAAACTACCGCGAGCATATCTGGTCCCCCCTAACGCCAAAGGATGCACCAAAATGACAGAAGATCATATAAAATTATCCATCATGTATGAGGTACTGCGAATACGCAGCACGTATCTCCCCAGTGCACAGCTAGAATTGGATATAAGAGAGCTAAAAAAACAAAAGAATAAGATTCCCAGTTGGTCTGGCCTTGAAGAGATTTCATTATACGCGGCTGTGGATAAATTCTTAAAAAGGCTCCATGCGAATGCGGGGCAAAGACTATGACTGAGTTTCATTACAGCGTACAGGGAGAATCCTTAGGCAAAGCTCCTAGGCAGCCCGTAGAACGCTACGGACATATTTACCCATTGCAAAATATAATTTATTTCTGCCCCATTTGTGGCGCATCCTGGGCTTCCATCATAACAGAAACAGAAAGTTTACAGTTTCGCGCTTGGCATAAAACCTGTAACTCCTGTGGTGGTACTGGCTCGCTCTTTCGCCTCTACCCAGAGGAATTACAAGAATTGCCAAGACTGGCTCTCGAGCGCGAGATTTTTATTGCATTACAAGACGCAACAGCCTACCTTTCACTCCCTAACTAAAGAGACCACATCCTATGACTCCACATGGCACTAATACCCTTCTCCTCGGCGCTTCCGGTACAGGTAAAACCTACGCTATCCGTACCTTCATCGAAGCCGGCATTACACCTTTTATTTTATGCACGGAGCCTGGCATTGAATCTACGCTAGGCGATCTGCCCAAGGACAAATGTCACTGGCATTATGTAGCACCTGCTGCCCCCGATTGGGCGGAACTTTTTGACAGTGCAAAACAAATCAACACCCTTTCCTATAAGACCCTAGCAGAAAAAAGTGACATGAATAAAAGAAAATACGGGCAATTTCTTGAAATTATAAATCTCTGTAATAATTTCACCTGCAACCGTACAGGAGAATCTTTTGGTGATATTGCTACCTGGGGGCCAGATCGTGTCTTTGTCCTGGACAGCCTCAGTGGCCTCAACACTATGGTTATGAATCTTGTTGTAGGCAGTAAACCCACAAAATCTATGACAGATTGGATGGTAGCTATGGATAGCCTCGAGCGCTTTCTTACAACACTTGTAACCAGCCTGCAATGCTTCTTTGTTTTAACCGCACATCTCGAGCGCGAAACGGATGAAACAACTGGGGGTGTGCAACTAATGGCAGCTACCTTGGGGCGCAAATTAGCACCACGTCTGCCGCGCTACTTCGATGACGTAATAATGGCAAAACGAGATGGGGCTATTTTTAGCTGGTCCACCGCCGCGCATAATGTAGACCTCAAAACACGTAATCTGCCCCTCGCAGAAAACCTCCTACCTTCCTTTGTGCCCATCATTACAGCTTGGCGCACGAAAACAAAGAATCTCGAGGCTTTGGAACCCAAGGTCTCCTGATCGTCGGCAGACGTAAAATGCAACAACCGTAACCTTTAACAGGAGATTCAAAATGTTCGACCCAAATACCTTTGCAACTATGACAATAACCGAAGCTAATGCTACCGAATACACGCCAATCCCCGAGGATGAATACCAAGCTGTGGTGGACGAAATTGCAGCAAGAGTCACTACAACAGGCAAACCAATCCTAGATGTAACATGGAAGTTAGATGCCCCCCAGGCTCCAGATGCTGACGGTAAGAAAATACGCCAGAGTGTTTTCCTTGATGTCAGTGCTAGTGGAGATCTTCTTTCTGGCAAAGGAGCAAACATCCAATTAGGGCGACTACGGGAAGCTGTAAAGCAAAACCAGACTGGTAAAGCTTGGACCCCCAGCATGCTTATTGGATGTGTTGCTCACATCTTAGTAAAACACCGTTTGGAGGAAGCATCGGGGAAAATCTACGCAGATGTGAAAGGCGTAACTGCTCTTTAGGGCCGGTATACCCGGATAGGTTAGTGCAGCCGAATAGGTGCATCTATATATGCAAGCATCAAGGGGGTGGAAAGCCCCCACTTTTTTCCCTCCGCAGGAGAGCCAAACTAATGCTACTTTTATCCCTTGATTCCATCAAAATACCACCAGATAGGCAAAGAACCTACATCGACTCTATTCGCATATCAGAATTTGCTAAGGACATTGCAACAAATGGACTCATACATGCAATCACGATTCGTGAGGAGGACAAGCAACTAATTGCTGGGGAACGCCGTTTTCGCGCCATTCAATATTTGGCTAAAAAACAGATTCCCTTTTACTATGGGGGAAAACTTATTCCTCCCAATTGCATTCCCGCTGTAACTATAGCAGAAGCCGATCCTGATACCTGTTATGCTATTGAATTAGCTGAGAATATCCAGCGGGAAGACCTTTCTTGGCAGGAAAAGGCTTTATCCACAGCCCGCCTTCATGACATTTTACTCACCCGTAATGCAGCGCAAACCATCCGTGATACGGCATCAGAAATAAAACAGACAATAGCCCAAGGGGCTGAGATTACTGCTATAAGCGAAGACCTGCTTTTAGCAAAGCATCTAAATGACCCTAAGATACAAAACGTAGTTAGTAAAAAAGACGCCGTTAAAGCCGTAAAACTAAAAATGCACAAAGAATATCTCACACACATGGCGCAGCTACTAACGCCTTTACAGCAGAGACATAAACTCTTGGAAGGAGATGCTAAGGCTCTCCTAGTATCCTTACCAGATAATAGTGTAGACTTAATCTTAACCGATCCTCCCTACGGGATAAAGGCACACGTTTTCGGTACAATGGCGGCCATAACTCACCACTATGATGACAGTTTTCCTGTATGGTTAGCATTAATGCGAGTCTTGGCTGCGGAAACAATGCGTATTACTAAGCCTCAAGCACATGCCTACATATTCTGTGATTTTTCAAACTTTATAGCTCTTAGGGAAATAATGCTGGATGCTGGTTGGTCCGTTTGGAGAACACCGTTCATTTGGGTAAAAGGGAATCATGGGTTGGCACCTGAACTTGAATACGGCCCCAGGCGTTCCTATGAATGTATTCTTTTTGCTAACAAAGGTAAGAAGAAAACCCTAGAATTACGCTCTGACGTGCTAATACATACCGCCGTACAAGTAAAAGAGCATAGTGCGGCAAAACCTGTGGAACTATATATAGACTTAATCCGCCGCAGTGCTCTCCCTGGAAATATCATCTTAGACCCTTTCGCCGGTAGTGGTACAATCTTCAACGCAGCAGAAAAAACACATTGCCTCGCTATTGGAATGGAGCTTGAATCTTCCTCCATAGGATTGTGTAAACTTCAATTGGAGCGCTTAAATGCAACCGAATAGCCCCCTTATTGTGGGAGAACTGAAAACCAAAGGGGAGGAAAAATTACTTTCCGATCTTTTGCACCAAGCTGGAATTCTCTACTATGATTGCAACTTTGTTGCCAGCACACAAACCCTGGAGGTAATCCAAACCTCAATTGAAATTCATAGGCCAGCCGTTGTATTACTGCTTGGTGATCAGGCGCTGCAAAAGTGCACGGGCAAACTAAGTGTGCATAAATGGCGCTCATCATACCTAAAAGGGGATTCTCAACTTGAGCTAACGTATCAGCCCCAAATGATAGCTACCTTTGACATGGAGAGTGTAAATAAAATGTGGGCTTGGAGTTACCTCGCTGTTCACGATTTCAAACGGGTGGCGCAGGAATTGCACCAACCCGTTCAGATTCCTGAATATAACTTTATCCTAAATCCTAATTATAGTCAAACCTGGGCCATCCTAACTGAATTGCTCACCCAGGCAGAAGCGGGGGAACTCCAGCTCTCAGTCGACTTGGAAACCCGCGCCAGGCAGATAGCTTGTGTCGGCCTGGCTTGGTCCCCATTAGACGCTATATGTATCCCCTTTATGATTACTACAGGGGATAGCAATTACTGGACCCTTGAGGAAGAATTATCCCTGGTACAGGGGCTGGCCAAACTCCTCACGCATAGGAATGTTCAAATTATAGGGCAAAACTTTCTTTATGATGCTCAATATCTAGCCCGCCAATGGGGAATCGAAGTCCTTCCTAGCTTCGATACAATGATAGGACATGCTGTTTTATTTCCTGGGCTTCCTAAAAATTTAGGTTTTCTCTCTTCCCTTTACTGTAAATACCACTATTACTGGAAGGATGAATCCGAGAATTGGAAACCTTCCGAGGGCGAGCTACAACTATGGAAGTATAACTGTAAAGATTGTGTTGCCACTTTTGAAATTGCTTTGGAGCTACAACAAGCCTTGTCTATCGCTAATCTTTCAAAGCCCTTTAGTTTTGAAATGTCGCTTCTTCGCCCTATCTTACATATGATGTTGCGAGGTACTGCTATAAATGCAAAGGAACGCGGCAAAATGCTTATGAACCTCTTACAGGCAAAAGCTCTTTGTGAGGAGTATTTTTGCGCTATCCTTCCCGGCATTAAACTGGCGGTAGCAAAAAACGCAAAGCCTTGGTATACCTCTGCAAGACAGCAACAAACACTTTTCTATACCATCTTTAAACTGCCACCGATACGAAACCGAAAAACAGGCAAGCCTACCTGTGACGATACGGCTTTGGTCGAGATAGGTAAAAAAGAACCCTTGCTGCAACCACTATGCACAACACTCGCAACATATAGAAGCCTTGGTGTTTTCCTCTCTACTTTTATTCAGGCTCCCCTGGATCATGACAAGCGTATTAGATGCAGTTATAATCCGGTAGGCACCGAAACCTTTCGCTTTAATTCTACTACTGACGTTTTCAACTACGGTACAAACTTACAAAATATCCCAACAGGAGACTTCTAAATGAAGCTGCCGAATGTACGAAAAATGTTTGTTCCCGATTCGGGCTATACCATAGGTGATTGTGACCTAGATAGGGCAGATTTACAGGTTGTAGTCTGGGAAGCCGAGGATGTGGAACTAAAGGATATGCTACGGGCCGGCATTGATATCCATATGGAGAATGCAAAGCTACTATACAACACAACCGCTGTGTCTCCCACACAGAGGGCGATAGGGAAGAAATTCATACACCTAACAAACTATGGTGGAAAAGCTCGCACCTGCGCAAAAGGTTGTGGCCTTACTATTGCGCAGGCTGAATACCTACAACGCCGCTGGTTTCAGATGCACCCCAGAATCCTCGCTTGGCATCGGCGAACACAAGAGTCTCTTATGCAGACGCGAACGGTTTGGAATGCTTTTGGCTTTCGTCGTTTTTACTTCTCGCGGATAGAAAATACCCTACCGGAAGCCCTTGCTTGGGTTCCGCAATCAACAGTTGCCATTGTCATAAATCATGGATTGAGGAATATCTTCCAAAACCTACCACAAGTGCAATTGCTCCTTCAAGTGCATGATTCCCTTGTTTTACAATTTCCTACTAAACAAACCTCTGCCCTGTTACCCAAGATAAAACAACAACTAAGCATTACCATACCCTACACCGATCCCCTTGTCATTGGTGTAGGGCTCAAGACAAGTACAGTTTCCTGGGGGGATTGTAAAAAAGTAAACTGGTAATTTAAGCTCCATATAGGATATAATTAAACCACGGGAAAACCAAATGCGTCTTAGCAATAATTGGATACAATCTTATCTAGAGTATTCCTCACTTAGCGAAGCACCAGAAAACTTTCACTTTTGGACCGCAGTCAGTTGTATTGCAGGTGCTCTGCGCCGCCGGGTTTGGATCGACCAAGGATACTTTCAGTGGACACCTAACTTCTACATTATCTTTACAGCTCCGCCTGGGATTGTTAGCAAATCTACTACAGCCAGCATAGGTATGCGTCTACTAAGGGAAGTCCCCGGTATACAGTTTGGCCCCGATGCTGTAACATGGCAAGCATTGACTCAGGCTTTAGCCGCCTCAACTGTAGAAGTTCCACTCCCAGACGGCCAGACATTTATCCCTATGTCTTGCGTTACTATTGTAAGCTCTGAATTAGGTACATTCTTAAACCCCTCTGACCGTGAGATGGTGGATGTTCTTGTTACTCTCTGGGATGGGCAGCTAGGCACTTGGGAAAAGGAAACAAAAACGCAAGGCAAGGATACTATAGTAAATCCTTGGGTTAATATCCTAGCCTGTACTACACCTGCCTGGCTTGCGGGCAATATGCCTGATTATATGATCGGCGGAGGTTTTACATCCCGTTGCATCTTCGTCTATGCGGAAAAAAAGCGTAAACTTGTCGCCTATCCAGGTTCCGTACTACCTAAAGATTTCCAACTGAAAGCCCAAGCTTTAATCCGAGACCTTGAACACATCTCTACCCTTGTAGGCGAATATACCTTACACCCAGATGCTACCCTTTGGGGTGAACGTTGGTATGCAGAGCATTATGAAAAAGGATGTGCTGGGTTAGCTGAACATATCTGGGGGGGTTATGTGGCACGAAAACAGACCCATCTACATAAACTAGCTATTGTACTGGCAGCTAGCAAACGGGATCAGCTAATCATTCTTCAGGAAGATTTAGAGGAAGCTCTTACTTATATGAATACTGTGGAAAAAGATATGTCAAAGGTTTTTAGCCTCATCGGGCGTAGCCCGGAGGCAAAGGCTTCCGAAACAGTTTATAATATCGTTCAACAGCATACAGCAATAGATAGAGAACTTTTGTACAGAGAATTGTTCCACACACTAGGCATGGATGAAATAGGAAAGGGCTTACAGGCTGCCCTATCCGCCGGTCTTATCGGGATCAAACAGACAGGACAGCGCGTAATTGTCTATGATAGTTTTGCGGCTAAAAACCGGCCTATGGTTCCCTAAATGTTTGCTCTATTTCTTCCTTTAGAGGTCTCAAACGTATGCCACCCGAGACCCCGGCTGCCTCCTTAATCTCCTGCATACGGAATGCTTTGCGGCTTTCGCCCAGGGTTTTTCCACTCAACACCAACTGCGAATAAGGAACAGTTGCATTGTACTTCTCAATGGCTGCGTTTGCATCAGCAAGTACCTCCCTATCTTCAGATTCCATTGCTACTACCCATTGTCTAGTTAGCACACCCCGGCGTGTCATCCAATACTGACCCGCTTCATATTCCATTCTACGGGCTTCCTGTTCCTGCCGCAGGCGGGTAGGTGGTGCGCCTAGTGTCTGTGCCACAATCTCCGCTAGGTGCTGAGGATTTCTCACATCAAAATGTACGACAGTATGCCCCCCCGCATCTATTTCCTTCCCTTCGGTGAAATAACGCTCGGCCTTTGAAAGATTACGCATTTCCGTAGGCATTGCCCGTTCCCAGCGTTTCTGTAGATTCGGCTCATCACTTCCCAAGGCTTGCATAATGTTAAGGGGGATGGCGAAGAAAGCCCCAACCGCATCCGCTCCTGTGCGCCCTACAGTAGTTGAAAAATCCTTTGAAGGCCCGAGAAGTGCATCAAGACCGGGAATAATATTACCCATGCTAAGGGGCGCTCCCAAATTTACCTCGGGAAAAGTCAATCCAAGTTTGTCCGCCAACCCAGGTAACCCAAAGGCATAATAACTTGTACCATGTAGAAATAAATCTGGGTCTACATTTATTCCTTTTAGCTGTTTCCGTATTTCCAACTCAACAGTTACCTTGGGGTTAGGAAGCCCTAGCATCTCACGTAATTTTGTTCCACCAAAATCTATCATTTTCATTATATCTTCGGCACCAGGAAGCCCCTTGAGACCAACAGTTAAACCTAATAGGACAAGATAGCGCCACCGAGCAGGATCAGCATACACAAAGTGCAGCATGCCCTGGGGGTATTTCATAAAAATTGTAAGTGCGCCAGCACGCCCACGCATAAATTCTGCTTGGTCCCAACGCGCGTAAATCAGTTGTGTTGTTTGCGTACTCTCTAAAGCCTTACGGTATGCTGCATCCAGAAGTGTTGTCTGAAGTTCAGGCGTAAGCTGTTCAATAGCAAGTTGCCGCTTTCGTTCGTTGGGGAAAGTTTGCTTCAACATAGTATCAATAGCAAGTTGCCATGCCGCAACGAAAGTGATATAGCGATTAGTTTGCTCCGTAACGTGAAAAGAAAAGGCTGCTATGGTCGAAGCTGTGCGCAAAACTTGAGCCGTTTCTGCGCGGCCAAACCAAGTTCCGGGAAGCAATCGGGCAAGTGTAGAGCCTTCACTCAAAGATGCAAGGTCTTTTGCTTGGGATTCCGATAATGGGCCTGCTTCTATCCCCCGTGTAATAGCGGCATTAAGCTGTAGGCTCAATTTAGCCCTTTTCGTCCAACTTTGTCGCAATAGAGTTGAACTCCCTATTAGGTATTTAGCAGCTTTTACATATCCATATTGTTTCGATAGATGGGGGAAAGTCACTAAGGGTAACTGTGCAAGATTGGCCGCAGCACTTATGGGAACAAGCCCTAAATGAACAAGGAAAGCAATAGCCTTAAGGTTTGACCATTCTTCCCCAGGATTCATCATGTAATCATAGTGCCGCCGTAAATAACTAAGTAAATCTGCGACTTCGACACTCTGGGTAGCATGTTCGTTGCTTAAATCTTTTATGTGATTTTCCAGCCGTTTAATAGCATCTAACATATCCCCGGAATGTTTCACCCTTGCAATATGATTGCTGAAGTGCATAAAATATGAACCATAAGCACGTTGCACATCAGTACTAAAACCTGCAATTCCCTTCCGCCGTATTAGATGCTTTTTATAGCTTTGCCCTGGCGCTAACTCATGCAGCATAAGTGCTAGTTCATTTGTTTGTTCCGGAGTCAAGGTGAGTCTATCCTGCAAGGCCTTTACCAAGAGGCGAGGCATCCCCTGGAAAACTCTAACTTCCTCGCTAAACTTACCACCTGTTATTATCTCATCAAAAGCCTTTCCTTTACTAAGTTCGTCCTGTAGTGCTTGTTCCATATCCCGTCTAGACTCATAGGTATAAAAGGCTGTTGTTACCCCCTTCTTCTGAACTCGAACCCAGAAGGCACCAAAACGTGGCTGAGGAAAATAATTCCTATCCTTCAAGTTTTCAAACTCCTTATCTAATTCCTGTACTGCGTTTTGTAATGCAACAGGATTCGCACTAAATTGTGTTTCAGCATCTTTCTTTAAGACACTATACAATTCATCTAAGGCGCTCCGAAAATCATTATCAAGCTGGAAGTAATGCGCAACAAACCTCACACTAAGATTATGCTTCTGAAAGAGTTTTTGTAATTCCGCAGTTGTTAATCGCCGAGCCAAAAGGTCACTTTTCTGCGTAGCTTCTAGAAGTAAATTTGCATATCTTGCCTTTTCTGTTTTGTTCCCCGGCCATTCACGCAGCCTTTGGGTTGCCTTCGTTGTCCACAGCCCCTTCTCAGACCACCAATCATGAACACGTTCAAGATATTCCTGCCCCCCAGGAACACCCCTATTGCGCTGGATATTTTGTGTTAGTGAAAGCATCCAGCGGGTAAATTTATTAAAACGAACAAGACTATTAAGTATCTGCTGTTCGTCACTTCCAAAGGACGCAATCCTTTCCCCTAGCATCTTGGCCGCAAATTCCACTTCAACAGGTACAGCTAGGGTTACACCACCAGTGGTAATCTGAGCCTGCCCCTTTTGACGTAATACTTGACTCTCCATCCAGGCCTCAAACATCTGGTGGGGCTTACCTATTGCCTTCGTCTGTGCATATATGTTCCGTAATGCCTGTACAGCTTTTGCGTAAAACTGCTGTGCCAATGTGGTTGGGACCGCCCTTCGTGCCGCCCACATGGCAAATTGTTCTGCTAAGTATTCATCAAAGTCAATTAAATAGAGCGCCTCATTCGCCGCTACTTCAGGGGGCATAATTTGTAACTTACGCTTATATTGCATTTTAAGAAAATCAGCTAGGGTTTGATTAAGCATATCACTTTTCTGTAACTCATCAACCCGAAGTTCAAAAGATGCCGGAGTTGTAGCACCGCGAAGAAAATCTAGAATAGGACGATCTAAGAGTCCTAAGAGGTATGTTGAGTATTCCCCCCAGACAGCATCTTTGGTTCGTTGATCTGCGGTATGCCAAAAATGTTTTACAACAGCATGGCCTAGCTCATGCCAATAAGTATTAAGTGCTTGGCCCTTTTCCTTTGCGCTAGCCTTTCCGCTTAAAAAATCATGTGTTTGGGCTGAAAGTTCTAAAATAACTGTACCATCGGCTAACCTGAGACTTGAACCCCTAGCTGTCCCAGTATCCCTTATACCTAAATGCTTTGCTGTCTTGCGTAAGCCACCAGCAGATAGCACTATCTTCATGTCAGGAGCTATCTTCTGCAACACAGATTGCGTAAGCTGTCGTAAATTTTCCCCCCTCTCCGCACGCACAATAATGCGAAGGGCTTCCTGCTTCATATACTGCCTAATCGAAACTATTACTTCCGGTGCCACTGCCTGAGCTAAATCCTTCTTTGCATTCTCAAGCTCTTGTGTTTCTTCCGCTGTACGTGCAAACCCAAAAGTTGCCACAGTGCCTGCCTGTAGTGGGCTATCGAACAAGGTGTTTTGTACCGCCCTAGCCGTGAGCGGTCCAACTACAATCGGCAAGATACGCGCCAATGCTTCTGAGGCACTTGCCGGTGGTCCTTGTAAGGGGCGATTGATATCTAATCTTGAAGTAGTAGAAGGCAGCAAAGATGATATAGAGGAAGTAGCAAAAATATCCGGCGAAGGCACTTGTAGGGCTCCCGCTAAGATTTCTTGGGCCTTAGCCTGGATTGCATCTGGAGATAATCCCTCATAGGCCGAGGGCATTGTGGGTGCCGTGGCCGCCGTGGGTGCCACCACACCCGTGGGCATGGCCGCCGTGGGCATTGTGGACGGTGTGGGCATGGGCATGGCCACCGGGGGCGGTGTGGGTGCCGCCGTGCTCCTTGTAGCCTTCGGCCCGCTCGAGCAGCGTCTCCATCCACTCCATCAGCTGCTCCGGCCGCACGGTCATCCCGCCCGCGACCGGCACGACGTCGAGCGAGAACGTCACGCCGCGCCCGCAGCCCGAGGTGAGGATCCGCTTGCGGTCGTGCGGCACCTTGCGGGCCGTCGGCGCCAACCGGATCTTCACGACGGTCTCCTCGTCGCACACCTCCATCAGCAGGACGTCGTCGGCCGTCTGGATGATGTCCTCCACGCGCAGGAACCCGAGTGCGAGGGCGAGCACGCGGTGGGGCGAGCAGGCGACCGTCGCGAGCTCCTCCCCGTCGACGATGAGCGTGATGGCGCGCTCGGGCGGCGGCATCTTGTCGAGCTCGGTGAGCTGCCCGGCCCGGTAGAGGCGCGGCGGCGCGGGCCGCGCGGTGCGCCTGACCTCTTCGACCGCCGTCATCTCACCTTCCCCAAGCCGCGCTCGAGCTTCTCCTCGTCCATCTCACCGATCTGGATGTGGCGAATGGTGCCACCCGCGTCGATGAAGAACGTGGAGGGCACGCTCGCGAGCCCGTAGCGGCGGGAGGTCGCGAGGCCGACGTCGATGACCGGCTCCATCCGGACGAGACCCAGCTCGTCGAAGAAGGCCCGGACCTCGTCACCCCCCTCGTCGAGGTCGACCGCGAGGAACGTCATCCCCGGGTTCTCGCCGGCCGCCCGCTCGAGGAGCGGCATCTCCTGGCGGCAGGGCACGCACCAGGTCGCCCAGAAGTTGAGGACGATGGGTCGGCCCGCCAGCGAGCCGAGGGACGCGCGCGCGCCGTCCGCGCGGACCCACTCGAAGTCGGGGGCGCGCTCGCCGATGCGCGCGGCCATGCCGTCGGCCTCGATCTGCCGCACGATCACGCCGACCCTCGACGGCCCGCTGCTCACCGGCACCTCGCGTGGCTGGAGGGAGGGCCACGCGAACGCAGCGAGCGTCGCCAGCGCGATGGCGGCGACGATGAGCAGGGCGATGGACCGCGGAAGCCGCGCCGGCACCTGGAACACCTCGCGTGCGCTCATGCGACGAGCGTACGCCGCGCTAGCCGAGGAGAGGCAGGAAATTGAAGAGCTGCACCAAGCGCGTGAACTGCCCGGACACCAGAAGCAGGCCCATCGCGATGACGAGCACGCCGCCGACCAGGTTGACCGCGCGGATGTTGCGGCCGAGCCAGCGCACCGCGGCGCGCGCCGAGCCGAGCCCGCTCGCGATGAGCAGGAACGGAACGCCCATGCCGAGGGAGTACGCGACGAGCAGAACAGCGCCCGACGCGATCTCCAGGTTCAGCAGCATCGTCAGGATCGTGCCGAGGTAGGGGCCGACGCACGGGGTCATCCCCACCCCGAAGGCGGCGCCGATCAGGTACGAGCGCGGAAGGCCCGTGGTCCGTCCCTCAAGCCGCAGCTCCATGCGGCGGCCGAGGAACGGGATCGTGATCAGCCCCAGCATGTGCATCCCGAGCACGACGAGGAGCACTCCGCCGACCTGCTGGAGGCGGAAGACCATCTCGCCGGCGAGCGCGCCGACGAGGGCGATCGCGACCCAGAGCAGCGTGAACACCGTGCTGAACCCGAGCACGAAGGCGAACGCGTGCAGGACGGTGCGCGCGCGGGCCTGGCCCGAGAGCGCGGCCTCGCCGGCGATGTTCACGAGGAAGGCCGGGACGAGCGGCAGCACGCACGGCGACAGGAACGAGAAGATCCCCGCGCCGAAGGCGATCGCGACGTTCAGTCGATAGCCTGTGCGAGGTCGGTCACCAGGTCGTCGACCGACTCGATGCCGACCGAGAGCCGGACGAGCCCCGCCGGCGGTGCCAGCTTCGTGCCCTTCACGGAGCCGTGCGTCATCGCCAGTGGCACCTCGATGAGGGACTCGACGCCCCCGAGCGACTCGGCCAGGGCGAAGATGCGCGTGCGCGAGACCGCCCGCATCGCCGCCGCCTCACCGTCCTTCAGCTCGAACGAGAGCATCCCGCCGAACGACCGCATCTGCCTGCGCGCGACGTCGTGGCCCTCGTGCGTCGGCAGTCCCGGGTAGTTCACGCGGGCCACCTTCTCGTGCTGCGCCAGCCACTCCGCGATGGCCTGCGCGTTGTCGGAGTGGCGCTCCATGCGCACGGCCAGCGTCTTCGCGCCGCGCAGCACCAGCCAGGAATCGAACGGACCCGGAACGCCGCCGGCGGCGTTCTGGATGAAGGCCAGGCGGTCGCGCAGGTCCGCGTCGTTCCCGATCAGGGCGCCGCCGACGACGTCGCTGTGGCCGCCGATGTACTTCGTCGTCGAGTGGAGCACGAGGTCCGCTCCCATCCCGAGCGGCTGCTGCAGGTAGGGGCTGGCGAAGGTGTTGTCCACCACGAGGGGGACGCCCGCGTCGTGGGCGATCTGGGCGAAGGCCTCCA
>Ga0209002_10001142_pt1 | contig 21473 bp, 5 predicted proteins | sample Rifsed16ft2_FD_184010 | JGI IMG/M metagenome (GOLD analysis project Ga0209002, IMG submission 184010) | Soil microbial communities from Rifle, Colorado, USA - sediment 16ft 2 (version 2) | ecosystem: Environmental > Terrestrial > Deep subsurface > Rock core/Sediment | place: Rifle, Colorado... | reverse complement strand
CCGACGGGCGAGGGCAAAGCGTGGCGCGGGACGGGCGGTGACCGTCGTCCTCGACGAGGCCGTCTCCGCGCAGCTCGCGGAGAAGGCGAGGGCCCTGGGGATGGACGAGGCGGCCTTGGCGGCGTGGTGTGTGCAGACTGGACTCCTGCTGGAGGACCTGAACGCCTTCGTCCGCACGCGGCTGGCGGGCGAGGAGCGGATCCCGTGATGGGACTCCCCGCGAACGGCCGTGCCCGGGCTGAGGTCCTCCCGGACCGTCCGGAAGGCATATCTATTGTGGGAGACCATGGCACGATGGAGCCGGGGGGACTGGCGACGGATCTCGTGGAGCGGCCCCCGATGGTGGGGCGGGAGAAGGAGCTCGCGACGCTCGTCGGGCACCTCGACGGGGCGAAGGAGGCCAGGGGGAGCCTTGTGCTGCTCTCTGGCGAGGCGGGAATCGGAAAGACGCGGCTCCTGGAGGAGGTGCAGGCGATCGCCCGGGAGCGGGGGTTCCTCGTCCTCACCGGCCACGCGATGTACGAGTCCCTCACGCCATACATGCCGTTCTTCGAGGCGTTGAAGTCCGGGGGGCTGGAGCACCTGTTCTCGGAGGAGGCGCCGCGCGTCGAGGGGGCGTACCTGGTCACGCACTCCGGCCTCTTGGTCCGGGAGGTCGTACGGGAGCACACGGACCTGGACGCGAACCTCTTCGCCTCTATGCTTGCGACCGTCTCCGGTTTCGTCGAGGATTCCCTCGTGATGATGAAGCGGAGCGGGGACGGCGGCACCCTCGACCGGCTCAGCCATGGCGGCTTCACGATCCTCGTCGAGCACGGGAAGAGCGCGGACCTTGCGGTCGTCCTGACGGGTCGGGAGAACGAGTTCCTGATCGAGGACATGCGGGAGGCGGTCTCGGGGGCGGAAAAGGCGTACGGGAACCTCTTGGCGGCGTGGGATGGCGACGACGAGATGGTGACGGGCGTGGAAGAGTTGCTCGATCCCCTCGTCAAGTCAGGCAAGTACGACGGCACGTCTTACGGGACGAAGGACTCGAAGGCGCGGCGGAACCTGCTGTTCGAAAACGTTGCCCTCGGCCTCGCGCGCCACGCATCGAATGAGCCCATCCTGGCGTGCCTCGAAGACCTCCAGTGGGCGGACCCCTCCACGCTCGCCCTCCTTCATCACGTGGCCCGGAGCGCACGCGACGTGGGCCTCGTGTTGCTCGGCACGTTTCGACCGGAGGATCTCGCAGCGGTCGGAGGGACGCATCCGCTCGTCGCCGCCATGGAGCGGCTGAACCGGGACGAGCTGCCCCGCACGATCGAGCTGGCGCGCCTCTCCACCGAAGACACCGCCACGCTTGCGCGCCAGACCCTCGGCATGGGCGGTATTCCCGAGGTAGAACGGCGAGTCTATGGGGAAACTGAGGGCAATCCGCTGTTCGTCATCCAACTCGCTCGGCTGCTCGTCGAAGAGGGCATCCTGCGAAAGGAAGACGGACAGTGGCGGCTCGTCGGAGAACTTCTCGAGACTGGCATCCCAAGAAGGGTCCGTGACGCCCTTGCGCGGAGGCTCAGCCGGCTCGCGAGCGAGCAACGCGATGTCCTCGAGTGCGCGGCCGTCATCGGGGAGGAATTCGACCTGGAAATCCTCGCAGCCTCCTTAAACGCGGATCGGAGGGGGTTGCTGAGCGCCCTTCGCAGCTTGGAAGAAGAGCACCGGCTCATCCGGCGACGAGCCGAGCTGTACCGGTTCGACCACGTCAAGATCAAGGAGGTGGCGTACGCGGAACTCCCCGAGGGACTGCGGAGGGAGTACCACGGCGCGGTGGCCCGCGCGATGGAAACCTTAGGCGGAGGCTCCGCCGCCAGGGCGGGCGATGTCGCCTTCCACTGGCTCCGCAGCGGCGAGAAGGGCAAGGCGCTCCCGCACCTTCTGCGCGCGGCCGAGGGGGCCAAGAAGCAGTATGCAAACGCGGAAGCGGTGAGGTTCTACTATGAGGCACTCGCCCTCTCCGAGGACGCCAAGACCAGGAACGAGATCCTCGAAGGCCTGGCCGCCGTGCATGTGTTGGTCGGTGACTTCGCCAGGGCAATCGAGACGAACGAACGGCGCCTCGAGTCGGCCACGACGTCCGACGAGAAGGCGCGAGTGCACACGAGCCTGGGGAAGATACGATGGCTGCAAGGAGAGGTCTCGGAAGCAATTCGCCTGTACAATGTGGCATTGGACCTCGCCGGCACCCAGGCGTCGAAAGAGGCGGCCATGGCGCTCGCTGGGCTCGGCCATGCGCATCTGGTCCGAAGCGAATACCGCGAGGCGAGAGAAGTCTTCACAAAGGTTCTGGATATCCATGAGACGATCGGGGACGATGCGGGCGTGGCCGGGACCCTGAACAACATCGGCAACGCATACATGGGCCTCGGGGACTATGATCGCGCGCTCGAATACTACTCCAGATGCGTCCCCGTCTCCGAGAGGATCGGCCACCTGGAGTTCCTGGCAAACCACCTGAACAACATCGGCGTAATCCATTACTACAAGGGAGATTTCGCCAAGGCTCTGGAGTACTACGGAATGAGCCGGGCGATGAAGGACCGAATCGGCAACCGGCTCGGGGCGGCGTCGACGGCAGGCAACATGGCCCAGATCTATGCGGACCAAGGCGAGGTCGAGAAGGCCATGGAGATCCTGCGCCGAAACCTCTCCACCTTGGAGAGGCTCGGCGACCCTTTTAGCGCTGCCGGATTGCTTCACCACATGGGAACCGCGTGCCACGGGATGGGCGACGACGAGAACGCTCTGCGTCACATCACGAGAAGTCTGGAGCTGCGGGAGGGAATCGGTGACCTCGATGGGATCGCCGAGTGCCTGTGCGGGTTGGCGGACCTCGAGTTGTCGAGGGGGAATGTCACAAGGGCTGCGGAGCTCGGCGACCGCGCGTCGTCCCTGACCTTGCAGTCGGGAGGTCTGCGCTCCCACCAGGTGGCGCTACGGACCCTCGGCGTTGTCCACCGTGCTATGGGCCACATGCGCGAGGCCGAGAAGGACTTGCAGGAGGGCCTGCAGATCTGTCGCGAGATTGGCGACCGATTCAGCGAAGGGTGGGTCCGCTACGAACTCGGATTGCTTTATGCAGCGAAAGGCGACTCGGCCCAAGCGCAAGCTCACCTCGAGGCGGCAGTCGAGGTGTTCGAGCGAGCGAGGGCCAAGCCATTCTTGGAAAGGGCGAGGAAAGCCCTCGTGGCGGCAGAATCAGCTTAGACAATCGCTTCGTCCCCGGGCGGCCTACGAGTATTCCTTGGACTACGCGCGGCGGCGGAAGGCGTTCGGGAAGCCGATCGGGTCCTTCCAGGCGATCCGGTTCCTGCTGGCGGACATGAAGACGAAGATCGAGGCGGCGCGTCTCCTCACGTGGCGTGCGGCATGGATACGCGACCAGGGGATGGCGATGAACAAGGAGGCCTCCTTCGCGAAGCTGTTCACGGCGGACTTGGCGATGGAGGTCGCGACGGACGCGGTCCAGATCATGGGCGGCACGGGCTACATGAAGGACGAGCCCGGGGAGAAGTGGATGCGGGACACGAAGGTGTTTCAGATCTGGGAGGGGACGTCACAGATACAACGACTCGTGATCTCCCGCGAGGAGATTGGGGAGCTGTAGGGCGCCCGCCTTTCGATCGTAGGGGGCAGGTAGGGCCAGCCGTTGGGGCAGTGGCCTGTGTACTGGGACCTCGGCCTCCCGCAGACCGGCCGGTCGTATGAGATGCTGTGGAATTACAGGTCCGCGACCTTGAACTGGAACTTTGTCTGGCTCGCGGGGCCGCTGGCGTCCTACTGGTACTTCGACGCGAAACCGAACGTGGCCCACCTCGTCAGGAGGAGGTTGGGCACGCAGGAATGAGCCGGGTGATGAAGGAACGAATCGGTCCGGGCTGTGGGTACTACGGACTCTGGACAAGTGCCCGTTGCACATCGATGGGAAGCGCCACCGCTTGATCGCGCAACGTTTTCCACAGCACGACGGCGGTCGGAGCGCACGACGGCCTGCGCCACGTCCTGAGCGACTTCAGTAGGAGGTGATGACAGTTGCGCAAACACCTGTATCTGGACCTGGTCAGGCGCAGTTGGCGCCGCATTGTCACCCCCTACCGTCCATGTCTCGGAATGGGAATCCCCGGACATCATAGTGAACCCACGTTCCGGGGTAGAGGATGAGTCCCCCTTCAGCCATTCTCCCCTCACGAATCAGCCGGTCAATTGTGGCGTAGACGACTTCCGGCGGATAGCCTTCGACATTCAGGTCCGCTGCCTGAGCGCACAAGTGCCTACTCTGCGGCCTACCGCCCACCAGCCAGTTGTGAAGGACGCTCCTGTATCCTGAGGTAATCTGAATTTCGTTGCCGCCCAACTCTCTCCGGAGCACCTCAAGGTTGTTCATGAGAATCTGTAGGTTCCCCCGGTACCTGATCGGTACTTCGACTCTGTCGTGAGATCGGAACTCATTCAAAGAAAAATTGTCCGTGCTCGCGTCACCAGCAGGGTTAACGCGACATAGGATGTCATGGCGGATCTCCACAGTGGTGGACTCGACCTCAGGGTGACGAAACCGCAGAATCCAGATTATTTCTGCCAGTGCTCCTAGCGCAAATCTTCCCGTAGGGTCCAGGTTATTGACAGGATCACCTAGTGCGTAGGCATACCTTAGGAGCGAGCGAGGCTCGGACACACCCCCCTTCACAGGGTCGGGTGTTAGGAATCGTCCGCTAACAGGAGCGTAATACCTCGCCCTGAGATAGTAGGAGTCCGTCTCGGGGTCAAACTGCTCACCCACGTAACGATATCGGTTGGGAGTCAGACCAGTGGATGTGAGGAGGTTCCCGAAGGCGTCATATGAGTAACTGTCGGTTTCGCTTCCCGTTCCATCGGTCAAGAACCGCGCGCTGCTTTGCCCGTCGCGATGATAGATTGTGCTGATCCCCCCACGCGTTTGGCTAAGGAGATTGACGCCGTATGTGTATCGCACGATCTCCACACCGGTTCCGTCGGTTTCGCGTAGCACCTGGCCGAGACCGGTTCGGTTGTTCATGTCCACGAGGAAGTTAGTCGTCTCGCTGTCGTTTGTCTTCTGGACACGAAGGCCGTCCACGTCATACGCGTAATTCGTTAGGGTTCCTTGCGGGGACATCACGTGAGTGAGCCGGTTCTCGTCGTCATAGGTGTAGGCGGTTGTCTGACCACCGTTCACCATGCTCACGGTGTTGCCGTTATTGTCGAACGAAAAGGTGAGTCCGCCGGCTGTCAAGAGGCGCTCGTTAGCGTCGTATACGTAGCTCGCCGTTCCCGAACCGTCCGTCTTTGTGAGCCGATTCCCGACGACGTCGTAGGTGTAGGTGGTCCTCGCGACCGCGGCGTTCGATTCCACGATTGTTTCCTCCACGAGACGGTAGACACCATCGTAGGTGTAGTGTACCGTGCGACCGGCATATTCAGCGACTCGAATCCGGTTGCCTGCCGGGCCCAAGGTGTATTCGTACGAGGCGAGGACGGTGCCGTCTGAACGCTCGTGCCGGATGAAGGTGAGGCGGTTCAGTAGGTCGTACGTGTAACGCGTCCTAGTGTCGTTTGGGTGGCTCATCCCAGACCGGTTTCCGATGGGATCGTAAGTGTATGTCGTGACGCGGCCCTCGGAATCCGTCACCGACTCCAAGCGATCGAGGGCGTCGTACGTGTACGCGATCGTGCCCGAGGGAGTCGAAATGCTCAGCAGATTGCCCGCCGGATCGTATGTGTAGGAGAGCGTCTCACCATCTGGGTGCGTCACCGCCAGTAAGCGGTCCCTTAGGTCGTAGGTGTAGGAGGTCACACCACTGGCGTCGATGACGGAGGCCCTTTGCCCGGTGGCGGTGTAGGAGAAGGCGTTCGCGGTCCCGTCTTGGTACTGTCTGAGGGCAAGCCTGTCGTTGACGTCGTAAGCGTACGTGATGGTCCTGCCGTTGAAGTCCGTCTTGGAGACGAGGTTGCCCAAGGCATCGTAGCTTCGGGTTTCCCTCTGGCCCAACGGGAGAACCCGCGCGGTCTGCCGCCCCGTCCGATCGTACTCGATCCGGGTCGTGTTGCCGTTCGCGTCCGTCTGCAACACCATGTTGCCGACTTCGTCGTAGGCGTAGCTCCACGACTGGAGAAGGGCGTCCGTCACCCGGATGAGCCGGCCCACGTCGTCGTATCCGAACTGCGTGGTCTTCGCCGACGGATCGGTCTCGGCGGTGCGCCGCCCGACCGGGTCGTAATCCGTGGTGGTGAACGTCGCATCTGGGAAGACCGTCCTTACCCTCTGGTTCCTAGCGTCGTACTCGTTCGTCGTCCTCCGTACGAGCGCGTCCACCGTGGCGGTGAGGTTCCCGTCGGCGTCATACTCGGACCTTGTCGTATTGCCGAGCGCATCTGTGACGGATATTTGGCGGTCTTGGGCGTCGTAGGCGAACGTGGTGACGTTTCCTCGCGCATCGGTCTGCGCCAGGATGTTCCCCTCCACGTCGTAGGTAGCCGACGTGCTCGCGCCGTCAGGGGCGGTCTTGCGGACCAGCCTCCCGAGGTCGTCATAGACCATCAAGGTCGTGCGGCCGCCACGGTCGGTCCGAGAGACCTGACGTCCCTCGACGTCATATGTGGAGGTCTCCCTCGTGCCGTCGGGGTAGATGGTAGTGCCGAGGTACCCGCGCGTGTCGTACCGAGACTCGGTCCGGCGCCCGAGCTCATCAATCGCAGCTGATTGGCGACCCAGCTCGTCGTACTCCGTGCGGCGCACGCTCCCGTCGGGGTTCGTGGTCGCCACGAGCCGGCCTGCACCGTCGTAGTCGAACCTCATCACGAGCGTCTCGGTCGCACCGTCGGGCAGGGTCCGCGTCCGCTCCTCGGTAAGCCGGTTCCCGTTTGCGTCGTACGTGTACGCGGTGACGTTCCCGAGCCCGTCCGTCGTGCTCGTCATGTACCCGACGGCGTCGTACTCGTACAGCGTCGAGTTCCCCATCGCATCCACGGTCTGCACGAGATTCCCCATCGCGTCGTATTCGTGCAGCGTGACGTTCCCCAGGGCGTCGACCTCCCGAAGGAAGTTCCCGTTGGCGTCGTACTCGTTCGTCGTCACATGTCCAAGCGCATCCATCCGCGTGAGCGCCTGGCCCCGCGCGTTGTAGGTCCACGACGTCCGGTTCCCCATCGCGTCCGTCTCGAAGAGCAGATTCCCTTGCGGGTCGTACACGCGCGTCGTCTCGTGTCCGAGGGGATCTCGCATGAGGATCTCGTTCCGGTTCGCGTCGTACGCGTACTCGGTGCGACCGCCGAGCACGTCCGTCATCGCCACGACGTCGCCCCGGGCGTCGTACTCGTACACCGTGAGGTTCCCGAGGCGGTCTCGCACGACCTCTTGGCGGGTGTCGAGGAAGTGCTGGTACTCGATCCGGTTCCCCTCCGCGTCCACGTGGGCGATGAGCCGCCCGGTGTCGTCGTACTCGTTCCGGATCCCGACCCTCCCCAGCGGGTCGCGGATCGCGACGAGGAGATGGTTCGGGCCGTACTCGAACGTCGTCTCGTTGCCGACTTGGTCCGTGACCCCTACGAGGTCCCCCTCGGCGTCGTACCGATAGCGGATCTGCTCCCCGTTCGGGTCCGTGATCACGGTGATGCGGTCCTCGGCGTCCCGGTCGAAGATCAAGGACTTCCCGGCCGAGTGAAGGATCCCGTCGTGCGTGAACGTCAGCGAGTTGCCGTTGCGGTCCACGACGAGCGTCAGGCGGGCGTCCCCGAGGACGTCGTCGAGGATCAGCCCGCAGGGGGACTCGATGAGCTCCCCCGGGGAGAGCACGGGCTTTTCCAACACGTACCGCGTCCCGTCCTTGAGCGTCAGCGTGTATCCGCGCGTCTGGTAGCAGTCGAAGGGGACGTCGGGATTGTCCACGAAGTAGACGAGGATCCCGTTGAGGGAGTCGAACAGCACGCGGTTGTCCCCCGCCATCGTCAGCGTGGCGTACACCCCCGGCTCCGCCCGCCAGATCGCGCAGACGTAGACGAAGAAGTACCCGCAGTTCGCCAGGTCGAAGTAGAACGTCACACGCCGCCCGTCGGGCATCGTGAGGGTCACGTTCCGGGCTTCGTCCTCTCGCAGGTCGAAGTCCGCGATGGACAGGGTCCAGCCCACGCCGAAGTCGCCCATCTGCTTGTCCCGGCTGTCGTACGTGCGCTCCACGGTGACGGGGAGGCCCGCCGCGTCCACGGTCATGTCGCTGAACGTGAGCGTGAAGTTGCCCACCTTCACGTCGCTGCGCACGGTGACCTCGGTGCTCGAGAGCGTCACGCGGCCTCCTTCGTCGACGACCACGAGCTGGACCGTGTAGCGGTCGTTGATCAGGTTCGTCGGGTCGAGGGTCCCGAGGAGGCCGTCGCGGACGGGCTCCGTCCCGGAGGCGAACGTCGTGAAGCCTGCATCGCCCTGTCGCGCGTACTGGAGGAACCATTGCGCAAGATGCGCATCCGTGGCCGTGCCCACGATGTCCACGGGCTCGGACACGAGCGTGTCGTAGGCGAGGGACCCGAGGTCGCCGACGGGCAGGACGCCGTCGTCGCGCGGCACGAACTCCACGGTGGTCTCGATCGTGGCCCGTCGGCCGCCCGAGTCGGTGGCGGTCGCGACGACATCGAACACTCCGGGCGTGGAGGACGTGTACCGCCCGATCCCATTCGGGTCCAGGGGCACGTCAACTCCGCCCACGGTGAGGGAGAGCTGCGGCGGCCCGCTGTCGTCCGCGCCGAAGACCTGGAAAGTGATGTACTCCCCAACTGTGGCGGAGTCGGGGTCCACGGACAGCGCGACGGTCGGCGCTCGGTTGTCCCCAGGATTCAGGATGTGGAGGATGCCTCGGACTTCCGAGCGGAGGCCGCTCTGGTTCGTGGCGGTGACGAGGACGGGGAACTCGCCGTAGAACCCGGGGTCTGACCGGTAGAGGGCCACCCCATTGATGATCGGGACGCGCTCGCCCCCCACGTCGACCGTCACCGTGACCGACTCTCCCTGCGGGTCCGTCGCGTCCACACGGATGGCGCTGGACTCGCCCGGGAAGATCGTGTTCGGGTCGATCTGGACGGTCAGTAGCGGAGGGAGCGGACCCGGCCCGGGAGGCGCTTCGGGGTCGAACGCGATGGCAGTCAGGACCCAGGAGCCGCGGTTTCCACTGCGGTCCTCAGCGGTGAACACAATCCGATAGTCCCCGGCCGCATCGGGCGACACGGAGAGGGAGAACGGGCCCCCACCGTCGAAGACGAACGTCCCGCTGTCTTCCACGATCGTCGTGAACGCCACCGCGTCATTGTCCACCGCGACGAAGTCGATCCGCTTAGGCTCGCCGACGATGAACGGCCCCGGGTCCAAGTAGAGCAGGATGACCTCCGGGAGGATCCTGTCTGTCGGATCGGCGGCCTCGACCTCGATCGTGGCGGTGGCGGTGTCGGTCCGCCCGAGCTCGTCCGTGGCCTCGGCGGTGATGACGTACTCCCCCGCGGTATCGAAGACAAGAGGAACCTCGAGGTCCCCCCGGTCCTGGAGGGTCACCTCCATCGGGGGAACGTCCGGGTCCGTGACGTTCGTGACCGTGAACACGATGAACACCTCGCCGGCACCGTCCCCGGCGGGGACCTCCAACCCCACGAGGACCAGCTCCCCGGTGAGCTGGACTGGCTCGGCGACGAGGAAGACCGTGGGAGGCGGCGGGTCCGGCGCACAGATGTTCCGCACCATGACCGCGACGTTGTTCTCAAGTAGGGACTCCTGGGAGAGGGAACGTGCGCCCGTCCCGTTGTCGTCGGCCACGACGAAGATCGTGTGCCCTCCAGGCGCGGGCAGGATCCACTCGACGCTGACCGTCTCCGAATCCCCCGCGAGGAGTTCCTGGTTCGTCCGTGTCACTCCGATGAGAATTCCGCCCTGGACCGGGTCCCCGTCGTAAAAGGCCACGGGCGTACTCGCTGGAATGGGCACGGCGCCCCCGTTTCCGACCACTGCGGAGAGGGAAACCTGGCCCGGACAGCCTGACTGGTCAGTCGCAAGCCGCGACGCGGTGAGGTCCTGCTCGCAGCCCGCCCGGATCGTGACGTCGTAGACGATGGGGCTCTCCCCGGCCTGGTTGATCTTCAGGGTCAACTCGACCTGGAGATACCGCCCGTCCGGCACGTCGATGTCCGCGCCGTTCGGCGCGTCGACGTACGCGCCGGTGCTCAGGCCGCTTGTTGAGTCGGCGCTGCGCGCACGCGCCGTTACGGACGATCCGGACGGCTCCTGGCTCGTCCAAGATACGCTCCCCCAGTTCGTGCCCGCCACCTTGCTGTCGTGGATGACCGTCCAGCTCCCCCGGCCCACGACGGCTCCGAACAGGACGCCGCCAGTCATGTCGCTGTAGTTGTAGGGGTAGGCGTTGAAACCGAGATAGACGGTGAGATCGACAGCGCCCACGCGGTACCCTCCACCGCCGATGGGTCCGGCGTTGGGGTCGATCCGCATCACGTTCCAGGAATTGTAGTTCGTCACCCAGACCTTGCCGTTTGTGTCCACCGCCACGCCCGTGGGTCCACTCCCTACACTCACGTTCCCCACGAATATCCCATCCGTACGCAGGTGTCCCACAGTTGAACCGTTCAGCGAATGCGCCACCCATACGTTTCCGCTGCCATCCACAACAACCCCCTGCGCATTGCCGGCTCCGTGCTGGTAGGTGTGAAGGAGGTTGCCATCCGAATCCGCCTCGGTAACACCCGAATAGTACCAGTACCCCCATGTCTGCCAGATGTGACCTGTGGCGGGGTCGATGGCCACCCCGTAGTTGCCGACGCCACTCAGGCACCGACCGCTTCCCGCGGGAGGGGGGGTAGCGTTGGGGACGAATCGCAGACCGGTTTGGGACCACAAGACGCCATTGCCGTCGATGACCCCTCCGTAGCCCCCGCAGCCGATGTTGAACTGCGTACCTGAAATTGGCAGGCCCGTGACGCCGCTCAGCTTCTCGTGAGCATGGTTACCCCAGCCCCCCACCCACACGTCGTTGTTCGCATCCACCGCCACCGTGCGAGTTCCGGTCCCGGTCACTCTCGTGTAGTTGATGATGCATTCGTCCGCCGCGCTGGAGACTCCGCCGTTGCTGTCCACGCCCGATGGATTTGGCCAGGGCCGAACGTCCCCTAGGCCCGTTGAGGTGTCGATGACCCCGTTCCTGTTGCGATCCACGCACTGGTGGTTCTCCAAGAGCCCGATCCGGACGACGGACCCCCTGCCCCCGTCAAACTCGGCGCGGTTTGCCACCCACGCGTTGCCGTTGATGTCCACGGTGGTCCTCGAGGGATCCCGGCCCCGTCTGTCGGGAGCGGAGAGATACTCGCCCAGGACCGCCCCCGTTTCCGTGCTAATCTTCACGACCGTGCCCTTGCCGGAGGCGGCGACGTAGATGAAGGGGAAGCGGATACCCCCCTTGTTCAGCTGGAGTTGGTCGTGGTTGGGAGCATTGTGGTTTACGCCCACGAGGATGCCTTCGTCGAAGTCCGCATCCACGGTGTAGGTCCGGGAGCGTATCGGCTCGCTTGTCGTGAAAGGCTTGCACTTGCCCGCGAAAGACGCGGTGAAGAGGGCTTGGATTTCCTCGCCTGAGAGGGCACGGCTGTAGATTGTGACTTCATCAACCGTGCCGTTGAAGAACTGCCCATCGCCTCGCCTGCCAATGAAGAGAGGTGAGGATCCATCGGCAGTGTTTCCTGCAAAGCTGGTTGACTCGGCAACCAGCACGGCATCCAAGTACACTCGCACAAATTGACCCTTCTTCATCGTGCCTGCCAGGTGGTGCCACTCGTTGAGGGTCATGACTCCGCCACTTGGTTCCGCATAGCCCGCCCCCGACAGATTCCACACGGAGAATTGAACACTCCCCGTCGTGGAGATGTTCAGCGCATACTCCCACGCAGAAGGAGAGCCCTTTGCCACGACTGCCCTTCGCCCTTGGTTTGTGCCAGGGTCAAACTGGGGAAGCTGAGATATCTTCACCCAGGCTTCAATCGTCACCTCACCGGTCGCTCCGACATGGGGACTCAAGTTTCCAGCATCCGCTATGTCCACAAAGTCGTCTGTGCCATCGAAGCCAAATGCATTACCCACCTTGCCCATCGTGAGCACCGCTCCATTGCGCAGCGTGCCGTGGTTTGAGCCAACAATGTCCTCCCCGCTCTGATCTCCCGGCCACCAGCTCACCAAGCCTGAAGGTGGCTCAGTGCAAGCCCCGCACTGTATGGCAAGCTCCTTTGTCGTCGTTCTGCCTTCGCTGTCGCTTAGTTGGACAGTAAAGGCGAATGTGCCTTCCGTGGTGGGGGAGCCTCTGATGACACCGCTGGAACCACCAAGAGAGAGGCCGGGTGGCAGGGAGCCGGAGACAATAGACCAAGCATATGGCGGTGTTCCGCCAAGAGCGACCAGTGTTTCGGAGTACGGCCTTCCGATTTCTGCGTCCGGCAGGCTGAGAGTCGCAAGTGTCAGAGGCTTACCACACTTGCCTCCACAACCGGCGCCATAGATGACCTGGACTTCGGATGCGCTCAGCGTACGGTTGTATATTCCGACCTCATCGAGTGCGCCCAAGAAGGCCTGGCTTGGGTCGAAGCCTCCACAGACTGCGTCCTGCTCCTGTCCAAGAACCAAGCAGCTGACGGCAAGTGGCCCAGACGCCAGCCCCGCCGAGCCGCGAAAGGCAGCATCCACGTACAGACTGACGACGCCCGTGGCACCGTTCCGCGTTACCGCCACATGATGCCAAGCGCCATCCGTCAGGGAGACTCCGGAACCCCAAGAGGTGTCCTTGACGTAGATCCCGAGGCTCTGATAGTTAAAGGCAATGAACTCATTGTTGCCCGAACTCGTAGCATGAATTGCCGTTCCTGACTTTGTCTTGTCCGAGCTCCTCATCCAGTATTCGACGGTGAAGTTTGTCAACCCATTCATGGCGGCGGGGCCCAACCTGACCCAGTCATCGTTCCCGCTGAAGCTGAAGGCCGGCCCTACCTTGCCCGCGGCGAAGGTCGCTCCGTTCTGCAGCGTACCGTGATTGTTGTCCACAATGTCCGTCGCGTCCCCGTCTCCGGGCCACCAGCTCACCAGCCCTTGCGGTGCGGGGACACACGCATCCTCTCCCTCGCCTCTGTCGCATTCCACGAGGTCCCTCACGACGTTGTTGGTCTCGTCAGTCTCTGGGACGATCTGTCGAGCGTCCACCATTGCAAGGAGGACGTTCTCCCGGAAACGAAGCTGGCCGAACACGGGGACTTCGACTCGGGTACTCTCCCCCGCCAGCACAGCCTCCTCCATGGCAACCGCACCAAAGAGGTGGTCTTGGTCGGCGGTGAAGGTGCCGTCCAGGTTGAGATCCTCGAACACGGCGACCTCGAACCCGGGCGCGACGTGCATACTGCCTGCGTTCTCGAAGGAGACGGCCACAGTGCCAGAGAGGACTAGGGTCTGCGGGTCGGCAACGGCCCCGCCCACGCTCATGGAATGGGCAACGAGGTCCGCCCCCTGGGACTCGTCCACGACTTGGAACGTGGTGGAAGCGGAAGCGGAGTTCCCGAATGGGTCCACTACCGTCCCCACCGCCTCGAAGAACCCGGGGGTCGGTGAGGCGAAGGTGCCGTTCCCATCCTCGTCCAACGGAACTCCGCACGCGAAAGTCGCAGGAATCACGGCGATGGCGGTCAGTGTCGCCCCGTCGAACTGGGACGGTGTGTGGGTGGTCCCTATCACGGTCCCTGCGCCGGTGTCTGGCGCGATCCGGATCAGCTTCCAGACCGTATGTGCAGTCCCGAGGAGTACGCCTGTGGCCGCGTCGTAGGCGAGGTCGGCGACGTGATTAAACCCGACCTCTCCGACGCTCGCGCCCGCGGCGGTGGAGGGGTCCACGGCAAAGAGGAAGGTCCGTGGGGGCTCTGTATTCGAGACGTACAGGGTCCCGCCGATGAAGGCCATGGCATCCGCCTCCGAGGACCCCAGGGGGAACGGGCTGGAGCTCAGCTTGAAGGGGGCGACTTTCGTACCGCGTCCTGTCGCCGGGTCAATGCGCGCGAGGATTTCGCTAAAGGTCCCGACATCCCCGGCCTCGGTAACCCCGGTCCCGACGGAGGCGTAGAGGCGGCCGTCCGCCTCGTTGAACGCGAGCGCCTCGGCGAAATGGATGTCCGTGACAAGGTTGCCGCCGGAGTCGTAGAGGTCAATCAGCCCGATGCTCGTGGCGAGGCCCGTGGCGGGGTCGATTCGAATCAGCCGGGGCTCAGATGCGGCGTCAGCGATAGCCAGAAGCGAGCCAGCGACGGAGTCGTACGTCATCGCCTGGAGCAAGGAATCCTCTGCGGTGGTTCCAATCTCCGTGACCGCCGCCGTTGCGGGATCGATGGAGACGAAGTGGTTCCCGATGACCCCGTACATCGCGGGGGCGGTGACTTCCACCGGGCAAGGAACCATCGTCCCTTCCACCGTCAACCCGAGCTCGGCCACGTTCACGTTGTCCGCGGCTTTGACGGTAATCAGGACGGGGTCGTTGACCCTCTGGATCGGGGGCACGGCGGTCACGACGACCGTCGGCAGGATCCCGTCCTCGCCCACTGCTCGGAAGCTCGTGGAGGCCGTGGCAATGTGGAACTCCACGTCCTGGGCGACCGCCGTGGCGACGAACAACCCCTCCCGGTCGGGCACGAACGTACCGACGTTCTGGCGGTTCAACGGCACGGAAAGCCCCTCGACGCTGAGGGAGAGCGACGTCACCGCGAGCGTGCTGGTGACGGCGACGGAGAGGGTCACCGGTTGTCCTACGGCGGCGATCGAGGGATCCGCGGCCACGGACACGCGAAGCTCCGTCGGCGTCGTGGGGAGAGCGGTGAAGGCGTCGCGGTCCGTCGCAGTGTTCCCCGAAGTGTCCATGGCGATGGCCTCGGGCACGTAGGGTCCGGGGGCGCGGGCGAGGAAGATCGCGTGCCCCACCACGTCGCGCCGGACGTTTCCCTCGTTGACCGTCACGTCGAGCTGGACGCGCTCGTCGTTGACCGTGACGTGGAGGCCGATCAATCCCAGGTTGTCGTGCGCCTCCACGGTGAGGAAGACGAGTTGATCCACGGGAACCTCCCTGGGTTCCGCGGTGACCTCCACGGTCGGCGGGAGGTCCACGGTGAAGGGCGAGGTCGCCTCCGCATAGACGCCTGTGACCGTGGCGATGGACGCCTCCAGCACGTGGGGTGCCTCCGCCAACGCATGGGCCTCGTCGACCGTGCCGAAGGCGGTGTTGCCCGCGACCGTGAGGAGGGCGGTGACGTCCGCTTCGTCGAGCAGGACGCGGAGCGTGGAGAGGTCGAGCGCGGACTCCGGCTGTTCATCCCCTGCGGCATAGTCGACGCGAAGGACCGGGGTGGACGTCGGGATGATGGATCCCGCCGCGGGAGCGAGGATCGTGATCGTCGGGGGCGCGGCCCGGAGGAAGCCGCACAACGTCAGGGCGAGGAACGAGCCGGGGGCGCTCTGCAGAATGACTTCGAGGACGTTCCGACCCGGTTCCAGGGTGACGTCGACCTCGAAGGCGCCGACCTGCTGGCTGAGGTCGTTCGGACTCACGACCTCCTCCCCGTTGAGCCGGACGGTCCCGCTGCTGACGCGGTGCGTCCCGTCGGGCGCGCCGTTGAACACGTAGAGCGTGTACGGACCCTCGACCCGGCCCGTGACCGTGACGGACCGCGTCTCTAGGAGCGGCTGCCCCTTGGCCCGGTGGAACGTCTCGGGGCCGAACAGGCATTCCACCTGCGGGCGCTCCTTGACCTCGAGGTTCCTGCACGTCGAGCGGCCGATCCCCCCGTTCGGGTCTCCCTGGTAGGCGACGGCGCACACGATGATCGTCGTGCCCGCCGGGAACGGCGCGAGGCTCACGTCCTCGAACGTGTGCTCCCCCTGCTTCGCCTGTGGCGTGTTCCTCCATTCCAGCGCCACGGACGCGACCTTCTCGTTGAAGGAGGTGAAGACGTACAGGCGGACGGCGACGACATTCCCCACGTTCTTGCCCTGCACCTCCCTCCCGTTGAAGGCGAAGGACGATGCCTTGCCGGCCTTGAAGGCGGCGAAGACGACCGTCACGTCCATCGCGGGTCCGACGAGCGCGCCGGCGGCGGGGTCGTTTATCTCGACGAGCGGGGCGATATCGTCGTGCCCGGGCTTGATGCCGAAGTTGTCGGCCGGACCGGGGAGGCGGGTCGGGGGGACCCCGGGCGCCGCCACGGGAGCGGGCGTTCCAGAGAGCACGAGGATCCCCACGATGACGACTGCGAGGCCGCGGCACACCCGAAGGACCCGGGATCGAGGCACACGCCACGTGGCAAGGGTGCAGAGACCAAGGGCCGCAAGCATCGTGACAGCCACGACGGGCAGGAAAAGGGAGCGGTCTGACTGGGCTCGCGGCACGACGTTCCCCTCCGAATCGACTCGAAGCCCAGAGGTGTAGAAGGGGAAGACATCCCCGGAGAGGGTGCCCGTCTGCAGATAGCGAGGCAGGAATACGGGTACGAGATTCGATGTCGGGATCGCGGGATCGCTGCCCTGGGACGACCCCTCTCCCCCGGGCGGGGCAAGGGGGAGGAGGACGAGGACGGCCAGAACCGCCAACCCGATCAACGCGGAACCGACGGCCCCTGAGAAGACGGAACGCTTCCTCTTGACGAGGTGATTGGGCGCTGAGGGTGTCCGCTGCTTCGGCCCGACTGGACTCCTCCCTGAACCGCCGACTTCCCGGATGAGGATTCCCTCCGCCATGACTCTCTCCGTTCGAAGGACTCGCACGGTCATTCGCTCCTCTTCCGACCTTATCGACGATTGGTGGGTTTAGCGATTTGTGGCCACACGTGGCCACAACGGAAACCTCTATCACGCCCCGTGCTCCTTCCACTCCGAAGGGGGACTGGCGGCGGACCTCGTGGAGCGGCCCACGATGGTGGGGCGGGAAAGGGAGCTCGCGACGCTCGTCGGGCACCTCGACGCGGCGCGGCGGGGACAAGGCAGCCTTGTTCTCATCTCCGGTGAGGCAGGGATCGGGAAGACCCGGCTCGTGGAAGAGGTGGCGGCGATCGCGCGCGACCGACGGTTCCTCGTCCTCTCCGGCTGCGCGATGTACGAGTCCCTGACGCCCTACCTTCCGTTCATCGAGGCCCTCCGCTCCGGAGGTCTGGAGCACCTCTTCGCGGAGGAGACTCCCCGCGTCGAGGGAGCCTTTCTCGTCACCCAAACGGGGCTCCTGATCCGCAAGATCGCCCGGGAGCGCACGCGACTCGACTTTGACCTCTTCGCCTCGATGCTGAGGACGGTCATGGGCTTCGTCGCGGACTCCCTCGCCGCGTTCAAAGGGGCGGGGTCCCACGAAACCTTGGATCGCCTCAGCCACGGCGAATTCACGATCCTCGTCGAGCGCGGACGAGGCGCGGATCTCGCGGTCATCCTCACGGGACGGGAGAACGAATTCCTGATCGAGGACATGCGAAAGGCGCTGTCGGCCGTGGATCGCGGCTACGGAAGAATCCTTGAAACGTGGGATGGCGACGGCGAGACTGTTGCGGGTGTGGAGCGCCTTTTCGAAGGACTCGTCACGTCGGGCCGGTACGACGGATCCCCGCGGACTCCGGCGGACCCCCGGTCTCGGCGAAACATGCTGTTCGAAAATGTCTCCCTCCGCATCGCCCGGGAGGCAGCCCGGACGCCGGTCGTGCTGGTCATCGAAGACCTCCACTCGGCCGATCCCTCCACCCTCGCCCTGATCCATTATGTGGCCCGTACGACACGGGAGTGCGGCGTTGTGGTCGTGGGCACGTACCGACCGGAGGAGCTCGCCCCGCGGTCGGACGGACCTCCGGCCCTCGTCGATGCGATGCGGAAGATGGAGCGAGAGAATCTCTACGAGCACGTCGGTCTCGAGCGGCTCACGCCTGACGGCGTGGAGAAGCTGCTGGACGAAGTCCTCGGCCCGGGCAGGCTCGCCCAGGAGGTCAAGGACCGAATCTATCGGGAAACCGAGGGAAACCCGTTCTTCGTGTTGGAACTCGTTCGGTTGCTGGACCGCCAAGGCGTTCTTCCCCGAAGAGGACCGGCAACGGTCGGGCTGGCAGCGCTGGAGGGCCACGTTCCATCCCGCGTCCACGACATCATCTCTCGCCGGCTGGAAAGGTTGCCTCCCGAGGATCGCGACGTCCTCGAGGTCGCCGCCGTCATCGGGGACGAATTCGCGGCGGACATCCTCTCTCGTGCCCTGAGTGCGGAACCCGTCTCTGTGCTTCGCACGCTCCGATCGCTCGGGGAAGTGCATCGCCTCATCGAACCGTCGGACGGGCGTTATCGGTTCGGCCACGTGAAGATCAGGGAAGTGGCGTACGGGCAGGTTCCCGCCGAGTTGAGGGAGGAATACCACGGCGCGGTCGCGGCGGCGCTCGCGGGACTCCATCGAGAGCGCCTCGAGGAGTGGGCAGGCGACATCGCCTTCCACTACGAACGCTCGCAGAGGCCGGGAGAGGCGCTCCTCTACCTCACCATGGCGGCGGAGCGGGCCCAACGCCAGTACGCGAACGAGGAGGCGATCCGGTTCTCCGCCCACGCATTCGAGCTTGAGCCGTCTGAGACGAGGAAGAGTCGACTCGCGGAAGAGCTGGGGGCCCTTCACTCCCGGATCGGCGATCACGAACGAGGCCGGGCCTGGTACCGGACCGCTCTGACCCTTGGGGCGGGACCGAGGAGGGCCGCGATCCTCGCGGGCATGGCGGACATCGAGGGCCGGTCTGGACGATTCGATGAATCCATCGCGCTCTGCGAGGAGGCGTTGGCTCTCCCGGACGCGGACCCGCAGGCCGCTGCGGCCGCTCAGCACGTCATGGGGGTCGCCTGCCAGCTAAGGGGTGAGTTCGACCGAGCTGCGGAGTGCTTCTCGAAAAGCCTGAGGATTCGTCAGGACCTCGGGGACGAACACGCTGCCCTGAACACCATGATCTGCATGGGATTGCTCCACTGGGTCCGCGGGGACTTCGAGCCCGCGCTCCCCTACCTGGAGGACGGCCTCCGGATTAGCGTGAGGGTGGGGGACCGAGAGAACGAGGCGGAATCGCTCCGGAGCCTCGGACTCGTCGATCTGGAGAGGGGGAACTACGAGGCCGCATTGAGCCGGTTCGCGGAGAGCCTGCGCATCTGCGAGCGGATGGGGAGCCCGTGGGGCATCGCATCGTGCCACAACAACATCGGCCTCGTGCACGCACGGCGGGGGGAGTTCGACGAAGCCCTCGACCACCTCCGGAGGAGCCTCGACATCGGCACGAGGATCGGGATCCCCTGGGGAAACGCGATCACGCTGAATTGGATCGGCCTCGTCCATCTTGCGCGGGGAGAACTCGACACTGCGGAGCGGTGCTTGCAGGAAAGCGAGGGAATCCGCAAGACCCTCCATGACCACTGGGGGCTCACCCACAGCTACTGCGCGCTCTCTCAACTGCATCTCCAGAAGGGGGACCTCGAAACCGCGCTGGACTTCGGTCACCAAGCCTTGGAGCTGGCGAAGCAGCTCGGACTCCGCGGGGACGAAGCAGAGGCACGAAAGATCCTTGGGATGACCCACCGCGCGCGTGGAGACTACGAGGCGGCGACCGCGGAACTCACGGCGAGCGCCCAGATGTTCGACCGGATCGGCATGGAACGCAACCTCGCGCTGGCCCTGTACGAGCTGGGTCTCTTGTGGTCGCTTCGGGACGACCGAGCCAAGGCCCGGGAGCATCTGTCCCGCGCCGAGTCCTTGTTCCAACGCCTCGGGGTGCGAGACGGCCTCCGGAACGCCCGAACGGCCCTGGGGACCACGTGAGGCGAAGCCCCGTTCCATGCGGACCGGAGCCGCGGGATCACGGAGATCCGGACTGCATCTCATTCCGAGAGAACTTCAGATTCCATGCAGCCGATTCCCACGTGGGCGACCATCGATTGTCGTCCACGCTGGGATCGATTGCCGACCGCCAACCTACCTCGAGCTCCGGCCGGCCTCGGACTCGATCGACCCTCCCATTTCGCACCAATCGGTCCGCACGTCCTTCTTCACACCGCCGAAAGAGGCACGGTGCGGGCTGCCGGCGGCCGCGATCGCTTCGGCCCTGCCACTTCCCGTCGCAAGACCGGGGGACGGGGTTTGGCCCGTGCGAACGTCATACCCCACGCCAGAGGGCGCCTCGGACGATGAGATCCAAGAACTCACCCGCCGTCCGTACTTGACCGAGTAGCCTGAGCCGTCCGGGGGGCTGTACGCGACGGACAGGCGCCCCGACGGGTCGAGCAGGGTCGATACGATCCAGGAGTCGCCGACGGGTTCGACGGTCTCTGAGGACCAGAGGCCCGAAGCGGGATCCCGCCGTGCGGCCTTCACCGCGCTCACCCCGGCGTCCGTCCCCCGGAGCCCGAGGAACGCGGCCCCAGAGGCGTCGAACACGAGCGTCCCGCCGCGTCCCGCGTCGACCATCTCCACGGCCCATGACGCGCCGGTCCACCGGAGGTAGCGGGACGGCACAAAGTTCCCGTGGTGGATGGCGGGGTACCCGGTCGTCGGGTCGAACGCGAGGGACACGAACACCCCATAGCCCACGACCCCGGACTCAACGATCTGGGTCGTCCACGCCGAGCCGGTCCATTGCGCGAACCCGACGGCGTCGAGCCATCCGTCCCCGTCGGGGTCGTCGGAGTACGCGATGGCAGGGTGGCCGGTGACCGGGTTGTAGGCCATCGAGTTGTACCGCGCAGCCCCGCTGGGGTGGACGACCTGAATCTGCCAGCTCACGCCGACCTTCTTTGCGAACCGGAGGTCCCCCGCACCGTTCGGGGTGAACGTGCGGTACGCGATCGAGGGGTTCCCTGCCGGGTCGTACACCTGGGACGTCACGTCGTTCTTCGCGTTCTTGGACTCCACGATATCCGTCGTCCAAGCCGCTCCGGTCTTGATCGCCCACCTCAGCTTGCCCCATCCCCAGCTGATCGAGGGGCGGCCGTCCGGGGCGTACGCGAGGGACACGCCCGGGTAGTCGGAGCCGACGACCTCCGTGTCCCAGGTCGCGCCGTTGAAGTGCGCGAAGCGGACCTGGTTGTTCGTGTAGTCTGAATACGCGATCGCGGGGTTGCCCGAAGCGTCGTAGGCCAGGGACTTGTAGAAGCCGACGTCGTTGGGGCTGTCGACGAGCTCCGTCACCCACATCGCCGCCGACGTCGTCGCCGAGGCGCTGTTCGAGATCGGCGAGGGGTTCCCGGTCTCGTCGAGCGCCTTCAGCGCGAAGTGGTACACCGTGGCGGGGGTGAGGCGCGTGACCGTGAACGTCTCAGCGGACCCGGAGACCTTTGGGACCGGTTCCCCGGTTGCAGGGGTGGCGGTGTCCCAGTTGGCGTC
>Ga0209002_10001141_pt1 | contig 21475 bp, 22 predicted proteins | sample Rifsed16ft2_FD_184010 | JGI IMG/M metagenome (GOLD analysis project Ga0209002, IMG submission 184010) | Soil microbial communities from Rifle, Colorado, USA - sediment 16ft 2 (version 2) | ecosystem: Environmental > Terrestrial > Deep subsurface > Rock core/Sediment | place: Rifle, Colorado... | reverse complement strand
GGATTTCCGGATTCTGTTGTTCTCTGCGAACCCCTGCCTGCGTGCCGACCATTTCGCTTTATTGAAATGGTGAATGAATCACTTCGGCAGGCAGGTCTGCGTCCTCTGCGACTCTGCGTTGTAGTCAAAAAAGGGAAACTGATACACTACCATCTCATTCGACTTTAGTGCAAAGACAAAGATAGGAAGAAGTCGCGAAGTCGTGAAGGTGTTGTTCTCTGCACGAAAAACAAGTATCTTTGAGTCAATCAAATGTGAAAGTGATTCATGCCGACGTACAAAGAGTCCGGCGTTGATATCGATGCCGGTGAAGAACTGATTCGACGCATCAAGCCCGCCGTCCGCTCGACGTTCACCAAGAATGTTCTTGCCGACATCGGGATGTTCGGTTCGTTCTACCGGGCGCGGTTCCCCGGGGTCAGAAATCCCGTGCTGGTGTCGAGTACGGACGGGGTCGGTACGAAGCTCAAAATAGCGTTTGCGATGGGGCGTCACCACACGGTGGGGCAGGATCTTGTCAATCATTGCGTCAATGACATCCTGGTTTGCGGAGCGAAGCCCCTCTATTTTCTTGACTATTTTGCAACCGGGAAACTTTCACCGGATGTCGGTGAGCAGATCATTGGAGGATTCGTCAAGGCCTGCAGGGAGAACGAATGTTCGCTCGTGGGAGGAGAAACGGCGGAAATGCCCGGGATGTACAACGGGGGAGAGTACGATCTCGCGGGCACGATCATAGGGGTGGTTGACGAGAAGAAGATTGTGAACGGCAAGGCAATCAGGAAGGGGGATGTACTGATCGGGCTGCCGTCCACGGGATTGCACACGAACGGATATTCCCTCGCACGACAAACCCTCCTCGAGAGGTACTCGATCAATGAGTATTTCGATGATCTTGGTACCACCTTGGGAGACGCCCTGATGTGGATTCATCGCTCTTATTTCAAGTCTGTCTATCCGCTCCTGTCAAAATTCAAGATCAAAGGTCTATCGCACATAACCGGCGGGGGGATCGAAGGGAACACCATGCGCGTGGTCCCAAAGGGTCTGAGACTGCGGATCGAATGGTCGTCATGGGACCGGCCCGCATTGTTTCGCCTGATTCAATCGACGGGAAACGTACCCGAGGAGGATATGCGACGTACATTCAATCTTGGCATCGGGCTTATCCTCGTTACGGATCGCACGCAGGCCGATCGGGTCGTTGCAGCGTTGAGGAAGAAGAAGGAGTCGCCGGTTATCCTGGGTGAAATAATCAAGATGTGAGGTGCTCATGCCGCAGAGCTTTTCGGTCATCGAAGCTATTCAGCTGATTCTTGCTCCGGCAGTCATGATCAGTGCGTGCGGGTTGCTCATGCTGGGCATCAATTCGAAATTCTCGACGGTCCTGAGCAGGATTCGGGCGTTGAACGAAGAAAAAAGAAAATTGCGGATTCGCGCCGGGGGCAAGAAATTCTCGTTTGACGAGAGTCAGCGTATGGCGAGCATAGGCCTGCAGCTGGGAAGGCTCCTGAAGCGTGCTGCACACGTGAGGAACTCGCTCATGTGCTACATTGCTGCCGTCGCCCTGTTTGTCGTGACATCCCTTCTGATCGGTGTGGATTTCTTCATGGGGCAGATAAATCTCGATACACCGGTGATTATTCTCTTTCTGGGAGGCATGATCTCGGTGTTCTTGGGTATTGTCTTTGCAGCGTTGGACACGAAGATGGCGTACGATATTGTGCAATTCGACGTGCAGGCGGACGATTGAAGAAGAACGAACCCAAAAGGCCGCTCGGCGAGGAGATGTCTATCGGGGACGAAGCTGAGTTCAAGGAGAAGGCGGCCTACGTCAGCGAAAACCTCCCCGGAAAGCTGGCGAAGATCAACAGGCGAATAGGCCTCGTGTCGGATGTCCTGGCGCTTTTCCGATTCATGAGCGATCCGGCAGTACACTGGGGGAAAAAAGCTCTTGCCGTCGGGGCGCTCCTCTATTTCATTATTCCCTTCGATTCCATTCCCGATGTGGCTCCTTTCGTGGGTTACCTCGATGATGTCGGGGTCATCGCGCTCGTTGTGGGATACCTCGGAAAACAACTCCGCAGGTACTATCTGGAAGAAACCAAGTAAGAACGCGTTTTCAAAAGAAAAGGTGCACTCGCCGCGGCGAACGCACCTTTTTGTGTTTTCGGAATTCTTTTCTTCGTGTTCTTCGTGTGGACTCTGTGGATCTTCGTGTAAGTTCTTTCCTCAAAGAATTACACGAAGAGCGCGAAGGAGACACGAAGAACACGAAGGGGGCATTACTTGATCGACGGTGACCTCAAATGCACCGGCTCCGCAGCCTTCCTCCGCAAGCGAAGATTGAGCATCTCCACAAGAACCGAGAACCCCATCGCGAAGTAGATGTACCCCTTCGAAATATGCTGGTCGAATCCTTCCGCAATGAGCGAGACTCCTATTAAGAGGAGGAAGCTCAATGCCAGCATCTTGATCGTCGGGTGCTCCTGGACAAAATTGCTCACTGACCTGACGAAGACCAGCATGAGAATCACAGCAATCACGACGGCTGCGATCATCACTCCCAGCTGGTTGGTCATCCCCACGGCCGTGATTACCGAATCGAGGGAGAACACGATGTCAAGCAGCATAATCTGAGTGATTACCCCCGCGAATGAAGGGGTCTTCTTAACGGTTCGCCCGTGCTCTCCGCTTCCCTCCAGGCTTCCGTGAATCTCAAAGGTTGATTTCGCCAGCAGAAAGAGGCCGCCGACGATGAGAATAACGTCCCGTCCGGAAATCTCCTGCTCAAAGAGCGTGAACCATGGCTCAACGAGCTTCATAATGAGGGTAATGGAGAACAGCAGGCCGATCCGCATGAACATGGCAAGAAAAAGCCCGGTGCTCCTTGCCCGCTGCTGCTGTGTGCCGGGAAGTTTATCGGAAAGAATGCTTATGAAAATGATATTGTCGATGCCGAGGACGACCTCGAGGGTTGTCAGTGTCAGCAAAGCAATCCAGATTTGGGGATCAAAAACCCAATCCATCATGATATCCTCGTATTTTGATGACTATGAAAATGAAGGGAGAAAGCGGTTCAGCGTTTCTGCATCTCTTTCCGAATCTCGGCAGAAAGTTCCAGGAATAACGGTTGAAAGCGTTCCGGCGTGTTGATCAGATTCTCGAATTCTCTTCGGAATTCATCGCTCGAAAAACCGAATTGAGCGAGCACAGAGTCCGCCTTTCGTTGATAGATCTGCAGACTGTCCTTTGTGCTCGTTGGAGGAAATGCATCGTAGAGGAGGGCGAGCGATGCGTAAGCGCGCAGTATGCGCCGATCGTCCTCGGAGGGAGCATACTCTTTGCTCTCTCCGCATGACCAACCGGATGTCACTCCGAAGAAGAGAAGGGAGACAAGAAGTCGATTCACGGGCAAAACGTACGAAAGGATTGGCTATTCCGCAACGACGAATCAACGAGTCAACGAGACAAGGCGGCTTCATTTCGTTGTTTCGTTGATTCTCCCTTTCGTTGTTTCGTTGATTCTCCCTTTCGTTGTTTCGTCATCTCCCCCCTTGAATCCATCCCCCTCATCCTGTATATTCCTCTTTAATAACTGACGGAGTACGTCATGAACGAAGCGTCGAAAGCAATGCTCCTGAATACCGTGAAAGAGTGGATGAAGTTCGTAAACGAACGGGAAAAGATGCGCGGAATAGCCACCGAGGTCGCCGTTGTTGCACAGAAGATCGTTTTCGAAAGTCTGAACTTTCTTAAGGCACAGAATGTCGATGTGGAATGCCAGGACGTGAAATCGATGAAGATCATGGGGCATCCGGTTGTTGTCGAACCGGCGATTGAGGCAACCTTTCCGAATGTGAAAACAAAAGTGAACATGACCTGCTCGGGAGCAACGCGGGCGATCGTGATCAATCCGAACGGCAGCATTTCGGCCGGCGGCAATCCCTTCATGTTCGATCAGCTGAAGAAGGCAATTCCTGACACGTTCACGACGAACGCCGCAGAGTTTGTTTCGGATGCCTTCTTGTTTATCGCGAGGAATCAAACACTGTCAGATACCGGTGCTCAGCAGCCTCAGACGACAGCGCCTCAGGCAGCGGCACCGGCTTCGACTCCTCAGGCTGCAACCCCGGTCGCAGCCCCTCAGCAACCGAAACCGCCGCAGGCGATTCCGCAGCAACCGCGGCCCCCGCAGCCTCAACGGCCGGCGCAGCCACCTCAGCCCCAAAGGCCCCCGGCACCGAAGCCCCCCGGGACGTAGGTGACAACCAGAAACTGACAACTGAAGACTGATAACTGTAAACTGATAACTGTAAACTGATAACTGAAAGCTGATAGCTGACAGCTGATAGCTCGAACACCTCCTTGCCCTTTAACCTCATTTCCGAATACAAACCAAGCGGCGATCAACCGACTGCCATCAAGGAACTCAGGGAAGGTTTGGCGCGCGGCGACCGCCACCAGACTCTTCTCGGCGTTACCGGGAGCGGAAAGACGTTCACAGTTTCGAATGTGATAGCAACTCTCGACAAGCCTGTGCTGGTGATGTCGCACAATAAGACCCTCGCGGCCCAACTCTACGCGGAATTCAAAGGGTTCTTTCCGAAAAACAGGGTGGAGTTCTTTATCAGTTATTATGATTACTACCAGCCCGAGGCCTATGTCCCGACGTCGGATACGTACATCGCGAAGGATGCATCGATCAACGATGAGATCGATCGTTTGAGGCTCCGTGCAACAAGCGCCCTCCTGAGCGGCGACCCGAACGTGATTGTCGTCGCGTCGGTCAGCTGCATCTACGGCATCGGCGCGCCGGAAGAATGGATCAATCAGATGCTCGCGGTCAAGAAGGGGGAAAAGATAGCGCGAAACGTCATGTTGAAGAAACTGCTCGATCTGCTGTACGTGAGGAATGACTATGAGTTCGACCGGGGCTCGTTTCGCGTGCGCGGCGACGTCGTGGAGGTCATCCCGGGATCTGAGAATGAAGAGGCTCTGAGAATCGAGTTCTTCGGGGACGAGATCGATCGCATATCGTTCATCAACAAGACCGATGGCGCCATACTGGGCGAGACCGATTACGAGGTCATCTATCCTGCCAAACAGTTTGTGACTTCGAGGGAAACAATAGAGCGATCCATGGGTTCTATTCAGGCGGAGCTGAAGGAGCGGCTTGAAGAACTGCGGTCGATGGGAAAGCTCCTCGAGGCGCAGCGCCTCGAACAGCGAACCCGTTTCGACCTCGAAATGCTCCGCGAAGTGGGATATTGCCAGGGGATTGAAAACTATTCCCGGCACCTTGCCGGCAGGCCTCCCGGGTCCCGCCCCTATTGCCTCCTCGATTATTTTCCCGAAGATTTCCTGACCATCATCGATGAGTCGCATGTCAGCGTTCCGCAAATCGGCGCAATGTACCACGGAGATCGGTCGAGGAAAGAGACGCTGGTTGAATATGGATTTCGGCTTCCGTCGGCGTTGGACAACCGCCCCCTGACGTTCGAAGAATGGGAGTCGACGGTGAATCAGGTGATCTTCGTGAGCGCAACGCCGGGCGATTACGAGCTCAAGAAAAGCAAAGGGATCTTCGTCGAGCAGGTCATTCGTCCCACCGGTCTGGTGGACCCGGTCGTCGAGATTCGCAAGAGCAAGAACCAGATTGACGACCTTATCGCCGAAATCAGGGAGCGTTCGAAAAGGAAAGAGCGCGTACTGGTGACGACCCTGACAAAGAGGATGGCCGAAGATCTTACAGAATATCTGCTGGAAATCGGCATCAAAGTGAGATATATCCATTCGGAAGTCGACGCTCTGGAGCGCGTCGAAACTCTCAGAGATCTCCGCCTTGGCGAATTTGACGTGCTTGTGGGAGTGAACCTCCTGAGAGAGGGACTGGATCTTCCCGAGGTTTCGCTCGTCGCGATTATCGATGCGGACAAAGAGGGATTCCTGCGGTCGGAGCGTTCGCTCATACAGACGGCGGGAAGAACGGCCAGGAATGTGAACGGAAAGGTGATTCTGTACGCCGACAGGCTCACCGGCTCGATGGAGCGAATGATCGGGGAAACGAACAGACGACGAGAAAAACAGCTTCAGTACAACGATGACCACGGGATCACGCCCGAAACGATCTATAAAAGCGTGCAAGAGGTGCTCGCAGCCACCGCGGTCGCGGACGTCAAAGCCCAGAGGGATGCACGGAGGGATCGAAAGCCGGCGATGGTCTCGGATACCGTGGTGAAGTATCTCTCAAAAGAGCAGAAGAAAGACCTGCTCGAGGAATTGCGGACGGAAATGAGGAGGGCCGCAAAGGACCTTGAATTTGAACGGGCGGCGGAATTGAGAGATGAGATTGAAAGGCTTGAAGGGAAGAAGGGGTAGGTCAAGAGGTTAGAAGTCAAAATTGAGGGGAGCTTACAGCCGTCAGCATTCAGCTATCAGCTTGAAACCTGTGACATCCAACTCGTAATCCGGAACTCGCAACAGTCTTCATTGGGGGAAAATGAGCATTACCACCGCTGTACGGGGGGCAATCAAACCCTTCCTCGACTTTGTCTTTCCGCCAACCTGTCTGGCATGCAAGAGTCTTCTTCTGGATACCGAGCGGCACATCTGTCGGCGCTGCAGGGAGTCCATTCCCCGATTGCACTCCGACCATCCTTTGTATTGCCAAACCCGCGATCGACTCGTTGATTCCGAAGTGATCACCGGGCTTGCTTCTGTGTTTCTCTTTGAAAAAGACGGTGCCTTTCAGGTGCTTGCCCATGCATTGAAGTACAACGGATTCAGGTCGGTTGGTCTTCTCCTGGGCCGGGAACTGGGCGTTGAAATCGACAAGCTTGGAATAGAAGTCCATTGCCTGATTCCCGTTCCGCTTCATCATGTCAAAGCGAGAGAGCGAGGATTCAATCAGGCGGAGGTGATTGCCCGTGGAGTCTCCGAGGTGACCGGTATTCAAGTGCGGACGGATATTGTTGGTCGCCGCAGATACACTCAGACTCAAACGAAGCTTGATCAGGAACAGAGGAAGAAGAATGTCGAGGAGGCATTCTCAGTTTCGAGGACCTCGCATCTTGAGGCGCGGGGGACATGCATCCTGATCGATGATGTTATCACGACGGGCGCTACAATCATCTCTTGCGGAGAGGTACTTCACAAAGCGGGATTTGAGCAGATTATTGCCGCATCTCTCGCCTTGGCCGAATGATGAGGAATACTTTTCGGCTGCTGTCTCTGTTCCCCCTTTTCTTCGACGCACCTTCGCTGCTTTTCTTGACTTTCCATCCAATTCTCTCTAACTTGTCATGCTCTTTTCTTCAGTTTTTCCGCATTTTCTTGACTTCTCATTCTGAACGCGGAGGTTACCAATGGCTGTAAAAGTAGCTATCAACGGATTCGGCCGGATTGGGCGCAATGTTCTCCGAGCCGGAATCGACGACAGTAGTCTTGAGTTCGTGGCTGTGAACGACATTACCGATGCCACGACTCTTGCTCACCTTCTTAAGTTCGATTCTGTTATCGGCAATTTCAAAGGCACCGTCGAGGTCAGGGATTCCACGCTTGTAGTGAATGGAAAACAGGTGAAAGCGTTTGCAGAAAAGGACCACACCAAGCTCCCGTGGAAGGATCTCGGGGTCAGCATTGTCATCGAATCCACCGGATTGAAGCACTTTACCGAGGGCGAAGCGTCTGCGGATCACATCAAGCAGGGTGCGAAGAAAGTGATTGTGACCGCTCCGGCAAAGAAACCCGATATCATGATTGCTCTTGGTGTCAACGAAGGCACCTATGATCCTGCAAAGCATCACATCATCTCCAACGCTTCCTGCACGACGAACTGCCTCGCACCGATGGTGAAGGTGCTTCACGATACCTTCAAGATCAGGCGCGGCCTGATGAACACGATCCATTCCTATACCAACGACCAACGGATACTGGATCTGCCGCACAAGGATCTTCGGCGCGCAAGGGCGGCTGCCATCAACATCATCCCGACGACAACTGGAGCGGCCAAGGCGGTGGGGAAAGTGATTCCGGAGCTGGCAGGCAAACTCGACGGTTATTCCCTTCGGGTCCCCACTCCGAATGGTTCGATCACCGATTTCACGGCGGAGCTGGAGAGAGAAGTAACGAGGGAAGAAGTGAACGCGGCATTCCAGAAGGCCTCGCAGACGTACCTGAAGGGCATTCTGGAATACAGTGAAGAGGACCTCGTGTTGAAGGACATTGTCGGCAACCCGCATTCGGTCGTTTTCGACAGCAAGCTGACGATGGCTCTTGGACCGCTGGTAAAAGTCTTCGGATGGTACGACAACGAATGGGGTTACTCCAATCGTGTGGTCGAGCTGGCGAAGAAGATTGCATCCAAGCTGTGACTCTCTGAACAACGACGACGATGACGGGCTGAGACTGAAGACCGGGTCCAGCCCGTTTTCCTTCTCAAGGAGTCTGTCATGAACAAATTGACCATTGACGATATTTCCGTGAAGGGGAAACGCGTCCTCGTGCGCGTCGATTTCAACGTTCCGTTAAACGAAAAACAGCAGGTCACCGACGATACGCGGATCGTCGAATCGCTGCCGACAATCAAGAAGATTCTGAAGGATGGCGGTCGCGCCGTTCTCATGAGTCACCTCGGGAGGCCCAAAGGGAAGCCGAAGCCCGAGTTCAGCCTGAAGCCCGTGGCCGAGCGCTTGTCGAAGCTTTTGGGCAAGCCGGTGAAATGTGCTCCCGATTGCATCGGTGCGGAGGCGGCGGCATTGGTGAAGGCCTTGAAAGACGGGGAGTGTCTGCTACTGGAGAACCTCAGATTCCATCAGGAAGAGGAGGCAAACGATGCAGCGTTCGCAAAGGAACTGGCCTCGTTCGGGGACGTCTATGTCAATGATGCTTTTGGGACGGCCCACAGGGCTCACGCCTCGACCGAAGGCGTGACAAAGCATCTGGAGGTATGTGTTGCAGGGTATCTGATGTGCAAGGAGCTCGACTACCTCGGTAAGGCAGTGGGAAATCCGGCGCGACCGTTCGTGGCCGTTCTCGGAGGGGCGAAGATCTCCGGGAAGATCGATGTCATCCAGAATCTCATGTCGAAGGTCGACGCCCTTCTGATCGGCGGCGGCATGATGTTCACGTTCTACAAAGCGCAGGGCCTCGAAATCGGCAAGTCCCTGCTCGAAGCAGACAAGGTCGACCTTGCCAAGACCATCATGGAGCAGGCAAAGGCCCACAATGTCAGGATCCTGCTTCCGTCCGATTGCGTTATTGCCGACAAGTTTGACAACGCGGCGTCGACGCAGACGGTCAATGTGCGTGCCATCCCGTCCGATTGGCGGGGAATGGACATCGGGCCGGAAACGGTGAAGCACTTCTCGGCCGAACTGGCAAAAGCCAAAACGGTGGTGTGGAACGGACCCATGGGAGTGTTCGAGATGGAGAAGTTTGCCGCCGGAACAACGGCGATCGCCAAGGTCCTTGCCGAAGTGACCAAATCCGGTGCGACCACGATCGTCGGTGGGGGTGACTCGGCAGCGGCTGTCGCGCAGGCAGGCCTGGAGAAGTCTGTTTCCCATGTCTCTACAGGCGGTGGTGCTTCACTGGAGCTGCTGGAAGGGAAGATCCTCCCCGGCGTCGCGGCATTGAACGACAAGCGCTGAACGAAATTCATTGATCGATTGTTGTAGAATTGTCGAGTTCCGATTTCCAATTGCCGATCTAAGGAAAGTCGGTTTCAAATTGGCAATCGAAAATCGTAAATCTCAAATCGTAAATGTCCTATAACTACAACCAAAGAAACTTCTATCGGCCGTCGATGTTCGGCGGATTCTCGTTCTTTCCGCCCGTCATCAAATGGCTGATGATCACGAACGCGGTGGTATTCGTGTTGGTGAATTTCTTTGGCTCGTTCAAGCTGGACGGATATCCGCTCAGCCTGGTCATTCATCAGTATTTTGCGCTCCTCCCGCTGGGGGACGGTTTCTTTCCCTGGCAATTGATCACGTATCAGTTCATGCATGGCGGAATCATGCATCTGCTTTTCAACATGTTCTTCGGTTTGTGGATGTTTGGGATGGAGATCGAGCACATCTGGGGTCCGAAGAAGTTTCTCATTTTCTATCTCGCGTGCGGCGTCGTTGCAGGCATCGCGCAGCTGCTTCTGGCTCCGATTGTGGACCGACCCTCGATGGTGATTGGAGCGTCGGGCGCGGTGTACGGGGTCATGGTTGCGTTCGGCATGATGTTCCCCGATCGTTACATCTATCTCTATTTTCTTATCCCGGTGAAGGTGAAGTACTTCGTCGTTGTTCTTATCCTGCTTGGTTTGTTTTCCCTGGGCCAGCCGACAGATGTGGCGAACCTTGCGCACCTTGGCGGGGCCCTTGCCGGCTATGTTTACCTTCTCTATGACATGAAGCGGATCCCGGGTCACGATCTGTTCCGGCGAATCACCTGGTGGTGGAACGGCATGTTTGCCCCGCGGCCGGAACACGGTGACGACGCGGTCGAGGCAAAAGTGTACGATATCGACGAGAGAAAAAGTGAAGAATCTCCGACCTCAAAAAGTAACGAGGTCGCAGATGTTCAGAAGAGAATCGATGAGATTCTTGACAAGATCGGGCGGTCGGGGTATCAGAATCTCACGGAAGAAGAAAAGAAGATCCTCTTTGAAGCGAGCAGGAAACTGAACTAGCGAGCATACCATGAGCAACCAGCTACCGATTCCCGAAGTTGCCAATTCCGGTCCGCACCAGACATACAAGGTTGGTGTGCGGAGGAAAACGCGGCAGGTGCGTGTGGGAAGTGTTCCCGTCGGGGGGGATGCCCCGATCTCGGTCCAAACGATGACGAAGACCAAGACGGACGACGTCAAAGGGACGGTGGGGCAGATTACGGCGGCGGCCGAAGCAGGCTGTGACATTGTCCGGGTCACGGTGAATGACAAAGAGGCTGCCGAGGCAATGAAGGAAATTGTCAGACAATCACCCCTGCCGATCGTTGCCGACATTCACTTCAATCACGTGTTCGCGTTGAAGGCGGTGGAAGCGGGCGTCGCCAAGGTGAGAATCAATCCGGGAAACATCGGGGCGAAGGATCGTATCCGTCAGGTGTTGAACGCGGCAAAAGAGAGGGGAATCCCCATTCGCATCGGGGTCAATTCGGGCTCGCTTGAAGAGGATATTCTGGAAAAGCACGGGTATCCAACTCCCGAAGCCCTGTTCGAAAGCGCCATGCGTCATGTGGGAATATGCCGCGAATTCGATTTCCACGATATCATTGTTTCCGTGAAATCGACCGATGTGAAGCTCATGATTGAGGCTTATCGCCTTGTGGCCCAGCGAACGGATATCCCGCTGCATCTCGGTGTTACGGAGGCTGGAACGACGAAGGTGGGGACAATCAAGTCCGCCGTTGGAATCGGAACGCTCCTCTCGGAGGGTATTGGGGACACCATTCGCGTGTCGCTCACGGATGATCCCGTGAAAGAGGTCGAGGTCGGAAAAGAAATTCTTCGGTCTCTCAGCCTGGCGACGCGTAATATCGAATTGATCGCGTGCCCCACCTGCGGCCGTTTGGAGGTGGATCTGTTCGGGATCATGGGGCAATTGGAGGAGAAGCTGGCGGGAGTGAAAAAGCCCGTGAAGATTGCCGTCCTCGGCTGCGTGGTGAATGGGCCGGGCGAAGCCAGTGAGGCCGATATCGGCATTGCGGCCGGGAAAGGTGTGGCGATCCTTTACAGGAAAGGGGAGCTTATTAAGAGGGTAAAAGAGGAAGACATTGTGAAGACGGTTCTCGAAGAAGTGGATCGGTTCCAGCCCGAATCGTAGCGCGGGCTGTCATTGCGCAAAGGAAATTGATTCATGAGAGTCATCGCCGGTTCTATCATGATCGTACTTGTTCTGTTCGGCTGCGGAGAGAAACAGGCTGCTCCCCCGCCTCCTGTCGACCTGGTGAAGGAAGAAGTGTCCGTTGCAGGAATCTCGTGGTCCTATCCCATGCTGTGGGACCGGTCGCATGAAATGCCGATGCGAGTTGCAACGTACGTTATCCCGTCAGGATTGGAGGATGTTGAGCCGGGCGAGTGCAGTATTTTCTATTTCGGAAAAGATCAGGGCGGCGACGTGGATTCCAATATTCAGCGCTGGGGTTCCCAGTTCGAAGGGGCTACCGAGGCACAGAAGATCACTTCATCGGTGAACGGCATTGATGTGGTCTACGCCCGCATCTATGGCAACTATCTTGCCCCCTCCGGGCCTCTCATGGAATCCCAGGGAAAGAAATTTGGATACAAGCTCCTGGGGGCGATCGTGAGTGCCCCGGAAGGATTTGTCTTTTTCAAGTTCACGGCTCCGGCTTCGATTGTCGAACAGCACGAACATGGGTTCATTTCGATGATCGAATCCATTCGCAAGAATTAGCCGCATGATCCCGCTGGATGCTTTCTATTGACTCCATTCGCCGTTATTGCCTTCGGAAAGGGAGCCTCATTTCTGAGGATTTCCCCTTTGGCGAAGAGACCCTTGTGATCAAAGTTGCCGGGAAGGTATTTGTTCTCACCAACATCACCGACGACATTCCCTCCATCAATCTCAAATGTGATCCCGAACGTGCGCTCGAGCTGCGCGCTCAATACGACTCCGTGCAGCCCGGATATCACATGAACAAGAAACATTGGAACACCGTGGTCATTGACGGGTCGATTCCGGACGAAGAGGTCCTTGAAATGATCGATCATTCCTACGAGCGCGTGATTGCAGGATTAAGAAAGGCCGACCGCGATAGGCTTGGTGGCAAAAAGGGGGGAACTGCGAGAACCGCTAAAAGTAGAAAATGAATCGGATTCCCAGGCACGGGCATTCCCCGACATTATGAAGTAATGGGCATTTCTCCGTCAGCTTGAAGCAATGCACATCCCCCCGAGAGTCTGAAACGAAGGAATTGCCCCGACCTTCCGAATGAAGGGAATGTCCCAGCCGTCTGAAACGAAGGAATTGCCCCACCGTCCGAAGCGAAGGAATTGCCCCGACCTTCCGAATGAAGGGAATGCCCCCGCTGTCTGAAACGAAGGAATTGCCCCGACCTTAAGGTCGGGGTTAATGAGGGCCCCCAAAAAACAAAAAGGGCTTCAGCCCTTTTCCGAAATACACGGTTGACCTCTTTCCTTTATTCCTCCTCTTCATTCCCTTCCTGCTCCGGCGCATCCTCAGTCACTGTCAGAAGTTCCTTCATGAACGAGGCATTGCTCGTGCTCTGATCCTGTTCGTAGGCGTGAATGAGATTCCTGAGAGTCCGGACTATGATTGCCTGGGCATCGCACTCGAGCTGAAGCAGGTCCGAAAGCGGCAGCAGAGCGCCGTTGTTGAGGGTGATCAGGTCGTTGACGTCGAGACACCTTCCCCCCTTGAAGCAATCGACAATGTAGTTCTGCTTCCCTACGGAGGCCCGGGCAAGAAAATGGCCGGGGAGGTTGATCCCCTCAACATCAAAACCGAGCCGTGCCGCCACCAGGATATAGATGGCCGCAAGACTGATCGGAATTCCCCTTTTCTGTTCGATAACATAGACCAGATTGCTGTTGAGAGGATTGTAATAATCCGCTTCGGTCCCGCGAAGCTGTTTCTTTGTGAAGAGGAAATGGGCAAGGGTCAGAGCATCCTGTTTCCGGTTTGACGCTTCGAATTCCTCACTCAGATTGTCCAGCAGCTCCGTGAGTTTGCCGGGATACGCACGGCCGTGTTGAAACTCGGCGATCCACCCGAGCGCCGATTCGAGCATTTCCTTGTCATCCTCGATTTCACCGAGGGTTGGCCACAGGTCGCGAAGCCATTTCTGATTATGCGCGTCCAGCAGGCGAGTGATGAGCTGCTGCTGATCCTTGCTCAGGGTAATCTTCAGGCGCTCCAGTTCACGCTGCAGCGAAGGGCCGAAGGCAAGGAGCTCCTTCACAATGGTCTCCTGAACAACGGGAGAATCATCGTCCAGGAGTCTCAATAAATGGGGAAGTTGTTTTGGATCAGGGGTCGTCATCTGAACATTGATAATCATTTTTTTCCCCTGAGTCAACAGAAGTGGGACGAACGAACATTCTGGTATTCAACTCCGTGCACTCTGTGCCTCCTCTGCTTGTCCCCGCCTGTCCTGACCTGTCCCGATGCTTTCAGTCGGGATGTTTTTTACGGGGTGTCCTCCGTGGCTAAGTCATTTCAAGAGGCGAATTGATTCTGGAACTGGATTTCTTTAGTTTTTGTCCTACGCCGAGCCATTCAACAATCGAAGGAGGATTCCCTCATGAACCATCGCCATTGGATCACCGCTGCAATCACGCTGGCGGTAGCGCTTCCATCGCTTGCCCAGGAGCATGCCCACCATGACGCCGGACCCGGCATGCATCAGGAAAAAACAATGAAGGACCCAAAACTTCCCGCCGGCGAATCGAACGCCAAGGAAGTTCTGGAGCAGTCTCCTCGTCACGGGGAATTCGTGGGCATCGAATTGCCCGGCACAAAACAGAAGATAAACACCTGGGTTGTCTATCCGGAGCGAAAAGAGAAAGCGGGAGTGGTCATTGTCATCCATGAGATTTTCGGACTCTCAGATTGGATCAGAGCGGTTGCAGACCAGCTCGCTGCGGACGGATTCATCGCTATAGCACCGGACCTCATTTCGGGAATGGGCCCGGGAGGCGGGGGCACTGAATCGGGGCAGACTCGTGACGACGTTGTAAAACTCATCAGGGGGCTCTCACCGGAAGAAACGACCAAACGAATGAATGCAATCTTTGGCTACGCGAAAAAGATCCCCTCGGCCAACGGAAAGATCGCGACCATCGGATTCTGCTGGGGCGGGTCGTGCAGCTATTCGTATGCGGTCTCGCAGCCTGATCTCAACGCAGCAGTCGTCTACTACGGCACCTCTCCCGACAGCGGAGCTCTCGCCACGGTCAAGGCGCCCGTGCTCGGCCTGTACGGCGCTGATGACGCGAGAGTGAACGCGACCATCGGGCCGGCATCGAAGGAGATGAAGAAGTTGGGGAAAACCTATGACGTGGAGATCTACGATGGTGCAGGGCACGGATTCTTGAGACAGCAGACGGGAAGGGAAGGGGCCAACATGGCAGCAACGAAAAAAGCCTGGCCACGAACACTGGAGTTTCTGAAAAGAAACCTTTGATCCCCTCATGGGCCTTCCGAAGGTCCATGACCTTCGGAAGGTGAGGGTCTCGCTTTATTGATCCTCGTTTTTCAGCTTCTTTGCAGCAACAAAGTAGAAGATGATGAGGCCGATGCCGCCCGCAATGAGCATGCTGGCAAAATAGATCGAATCATGGAAATAGAAGTAACGGTCGAGTATGTTGGCCACGATTAATCCTGCTCCTACGAACGCCGCCAGCAAACCCCATTTCAGGCTGGAAAGAGGATTGGGCCGAAATATCTGTGGTATGGCCGATCCTTTCAGCTCTGAGGCCTTGACTCCCTTTTCAAGCATCGCCATTCGCTCCTTATGCCTTGTGGCAAGCCAGGTATAGGTGATAAATCCGACCGAGCCAAAAACGACGAGCATTCCAACGACAGGTTCCATGGTGTTATCCTTTCTTTAACCGGGTTGTCTCTGGTTTCCTGCTTTAGTAACTTTGACCAGAAAACGAGCCCCAGGGTTTCAGGAAAAACGTGAAACCCGTGGCCGGTTTCCAAGGTCTAATGAAAGGAACCCCTACGGAACCGAAATTGGCCAAGACGGACCAGGAAATAATTGAAAAAGTCCTTGCGGGGGACAAAAAGGCGTTTTCCGATCTTGTCAACCGCCACAAGGATCGGGCAATGACCCTTGCCATGAGAATGCTCAAGAACCGCGAGGAGGCGGAAGAGGCTCTCCAGGATGCCTTTCTCCGTGCCTACAACGCGTTGAGCCGATTTGAATGGCGGTCGAGCTTTGCCACGTGGTTCTATCGCATCGTCTATAATGTATGCTCCACGGCGCTCAGCAAGAAAGGGGAGGACATTCACGTTTCGCTGAATGACAACGAAGACGAAATGAAACGGGAACTGCCCGATGCCGATCCGGGCCCGGATGATCAGCTGGAATCTACAGACGTTCGGAACATCGTTCTCGATGAGATCAACCGGCTGCCCGCGACCTATGGGAGTGTCGTTACTCTCTTTTTTCTCCAGGAAATGAGTTACGAGGAAATTGTTGCCGTAACCGGCATGCCACTGGGGACAGTGAAAGCAAAACTGTTTCGGGCCCGACTTCTGCTTCAAAAGGCTGTGGAAGGAAGGCTGCAGGAAAACATCGAAATTGCACCCGGGAAGATTGCTCCGGCGTTTCGATAGGAGAAAAGCAATGTCACATTTGACCTTCAAACAGATTCAGGATCTTGCGGACAGGAGTGATACCGGCGATGCTTTGCTGCGTCACGTGGCCGATTGCCGCCGGTGCGCACGGGAGGTTGCGATTCAGCGTTCACTTGCCCGTGCAGCGAAGGAAGCACCGGTCGTGAAAACATCGGCTTCGTTCACACGCAAGATCATGGAGTCCGTTGACCCGGGCTCCCGACAGACCTGGCTCTTCCGCGTGCTGGGGGGAACAGGGAATGTCTTTGCCATGGTTCTTGTCCTCGCCATTGTCGGCTACGCTCTCGTTCTTTCTCCGGGTACCTCGGGTGCCACCTCAGGGCCATCGGCAATGTCGAAGCTTCTCACGGAGTACTACGGTCAACTACAGCAAGTCCTTGTGCAGGCATCAGGGACGATGAAAGGGACCATTGCAAGCCAGGCCCCGGCGCAAGAATCGAAAATCTTCATCATGATGATCGCTTCCATCCTGATTCTTCTGTTGCTCGATCGATTTGTTCTTGGCCGATTCCTTCACACGCGACGGTAGCATCTTGCTGTGAGATCTTCTGAGGCCCGCCTCCGAGCGGGTTTTTTTTCTGCATTTCCCCCTGTTTTTTCGTTATATTGACCTCACCACGTTGATGGATTCTATCCCTTGTCAAATCTCCTGAACATCTTTTTTGTCGGCGATATTGTGGGCAAACCCGGTCTGCAGCTCGTTGAAAAACTCCTGAAGACATATCTTCAGAAGTATGAGGTGGATTTCTGCATCGTCAACGGCGAGAACGTCACCGATGGGAAAGGAGTATCCGAAGAGGATGCGAAGACCCTGTTCGGTCTCGGTGTGCACGTTATCACGACCGGAAACCATCTTTGGGACCGGTGGCAAAGCAGGGCGCTGCTCGCAAAGGAACGGAACATCCTTCGTCCTCTGAACTATCCGAGAGAAAACGGCGGTCAGGGTTTCGTTCTCTATGATCTGAAGGAGAAAGGGCAGGTGGGAGTGATCAACCTGCAGGGAAGGACCTACATGCAGCCCATCGATGACCCGTTCAAGTCGGCGGATTGGGCGATCAGCAAGATGGCGAATGATACAAAAGTATTCTTCATCGATATGCACGCAGAGGCATCGGCCGAGAAGATGGCCCTTGCCTGGCATCTTGACGGCCGCGTGAGTGCCATCGTGGGCACGCACACGCATGTCCCGACTGCCGATGCGCGGATTCTGCCGAAAGGGACAGCGTTCATTACGGATGTCGGAATGAGCGGTCCGTACGACTCGGTGATCGGCATGCGGAAAGAAGTTGCCATTCGAAGGTTCCTCACTCAGACACCCCACAAATTCGAAATGGCGAGCGACGATGTGAGGTTGTGCGCTGTCTTCGTACAGGCCGATCGTGATACCGGAAAGGCTGCAAAAATCGAGCAGGTGATCTTCCCGTCATTTATATGACACTCCTTTCTCTGTGTCCCTGTCTACCGGTTTACCCGCCGCGTTGTTTGGCGGGCAGGCAGGCTCTGTGCCTTCTCCCGAAGGGATCCCTTCGGGATCTGTGTCCTCCGTGGTTATGTATTTGGAACGACCATGCCAGCCCAAATCATTGACGGAAAAGCAATAGCAGCCGAGATTCGGCTTGAGGTAAAGAAGAAGTGCGACGAGCTGATTAAGAAGCATCGGATCACCCCGGGACTCGCCTTCATTCTCGTCGGCGATAATCCTGCGTCGCAGTCGTACGTTGGAATGAAGGGAAGGGCCTGCGCAGAGGCGGGATTCTATTCCGTTACAGAGAGACTTTCGAAGGAGACCCCGGAAAAGAAGCTCCTTGAAATGATCCGCGGATTCAATCAGGACCCGAAGATTCACGGGATCCTGGTCCAGCTCCCGCTCCCTTCGCAGATTCGCGAACATCTGGTCGTCGAGGCAATCGACCCCAGGAAAGACGTCGACGGATTTCACCCGTGGAACGTCGGCCAGCTGGTTACGGGAGGCAAAGGCTTCAAGCCGTGCACGCCGGCGGGCATTCAGCAGCTGCTCCTCAGAAGCGGCAACGACCCGGGGGGAAAGCATGTCGTGGTGGTCGGGCGGAGCAATATTGTCGGCAAGCCGGTTGCCAACATTCTCTTTCAGAAGCAGATGGGCGCCAATGCAATAGTCACCGTTGCCCATACGGGGGCAAAGGACCTTCGTCCGTATACGAAAAGCGCGGATATCCTTATCGCCGCCATGGGACGTGCAGAATCGATAACAGGTGAGATGCTGAAAGAAGGGGTGGTCGTGGTGGATGTGGGAACAAATCGTGTCGAAGATGCCTCAGCAAAGAAGGGGTATCGCATCGTCGGCGACGTCCATTTTGAATCTGCCAGCAAGATCGCAAAGGCAATCACTCCGGTTCCCGGGGGAGTGGGGCCAATGACGATTGCCATGCTCCTTTCGAATACACTCGAGGCGGCACAACCTTCGTAATTTGACATTCGGTGTTGCCCGCCCGACCGCCGTCAGGCGGGGATATTCAATATTGCTTTTCTTCCCAGAGACAATATCGAATGTCGAACATTGGATGTAGAATGTAGAGTCTTTACTTCCCCAAAAACTTCTCCAAAGTCCTTTCGAGTTCTTCCCCCCGCAGCTCATTCTCCATCGCCAGTATCTTTCCCTCGCCATCAACCAGAATTGGTTTCGGAATTCCGATAACTTCGAACCGTTTTGCAAGGTCACTCTCGAATCCCTTCTCGATGAAGGCGTGGAGCCACGGCATCTTCCACTTTTTCTCTCTGAACTTCACGACATCTTCCGGTTTTGGGTCGAACGAGAAACTGATGATCTGGAACGTCTTCCCCTTGAAGCGTTCATAAGCCTTGTGCATGCTCTCCATTTCCCCGATACAGGGGCCGCACCAGACCGCCCAGAAATCCAGCATGGTGATTTTCCCCTTCAAGAGGTCATTCGAAATTGTAGATTGGGCGTCCTCGAGCGAAGCAAGCTTGAACTCCGGTACCGTTTTCCCGAGAGTGATCGCAGTTTCCATCGTCATTCGCTGCTTTGCCATCTGTCCGTACTGTGTATCGCCGTACCCTTCCACGAGTTTCCTGTAGTACTTCTTATACTGCTCCTCCTTCTGCCCGTACTTTGCGGTCATCATCTGATCAAAAAGAATGCGCGATTTCAAGGTTCTGTCACGGTTCTTTTCAGTGAATCCATCCATGTATGTTTCGGCGTCGAAGCTCGATCCGGCAAGCCGGGTACCCGAAATGATGAGGCCGGGCGACACCGACCAGATCCCCGATTCAGCCGGGATCTCCGTGAGCGCCTGTCGGACAATCGACGAATCAACACCCTCTTTGGCGATGGGAGAGATGCCGAGGTATTGCATCAGGAGGAGCTGACGGTCGAAGGGATTGCGTGCCTTCCTGAGCTTTTCCGCCAGAGTCTTGAGCGGTCCGGAAACGTCATAGTGAAACGTCTTCATATCCTTTCCTGACTTCTGGAATTCCACGGCGGCTTTCTGCGCCCCCTGTTGCACCTCCATGACTCCATTGTAAGCAGCCAGGAATTTCTCCTGGACCGATCCCTTCCCGTTGAACGTAACCTTCTCCTTTACGTCGGAGCGGGGAACCTTCTGCGGGTCAAAAACAATAAGAACTTTGCCGTTCTTTGGCGTGACAACCGATTGATAGTCACCGCCGCCGTCGTATTCATAATCTTCCGACTGGGTACCGTTGATGCTCCGCGGAGGGGTGAACACATTGAAGATCTGGTATTTGAATCGACTTTTCTCGGTTTCGAAATCGGCGGTGAATGTTCCGTCGGGCTGCTTTGCCATCGCTTTTGGTTTCGCCATTGAGAAATCGTTGAAGTCCCCAATAATCTGTGCGGACTCAATGGTCTTGCCGAAAGGATAGGTCGCAAGCCTGACATTGATGCCTATCTTTGAGGGCTTTTCAATAAGAAGCGGGATGTTGCTGGCCAAATGGTCGACGCCGGCAACCTGAAGGCGCAGCGTTCCCTGTTCAGTCGTCGAGATCTTGAATGAGCCGTCGAATCCCACTTCGACGGATGCCAACGCCTTCGCCGGATCGCTCATGCGGTAGAGATCCACATTTGCCTTCTTGAGGGGATTGCCGTCATACCCGGCGACCTTTCCGGAAACAACGGATTCCTGAGAAAGTAACGTGGCCGAAATAAAGAGTAAAAGAATGGAGATGAGGAGATGTTTCATCGAAGTGACTCCTTGGTTGGCTTCGCGATGGGGAAGTTGCGTCAGGAACAATCTACGCACGCCATAGGCGAGATTCAACGGCCTAGCAGGGAATTAGACGTTTGTTGAGCGAGAATTTCCCTGTTTCGCCGATCGGCGCTTCAGGTGCGAGCCAAACTGCCGTTTCTGCTCCTTTTTTGACTGAACGCGAGGCCATCATTCCCCCCATGGACGTTCTGACCCATCCGGGACACATTGCATTGACGGCGATCCCTTTGCCGCGCAGCGCATGGGAAAGCTGACACGTCACAGCATTGAGGGCCGTTTTGCTGATACTGTAGATTGGGGCATAGGCGCTCATTCCGGTGCCGATCTCACCGGATCCGCTCGACACGTTGATCACCCGGCTCCCCTTGCCGAGCAGCGGGAGGAACTCAATCGTGACGAACAAGGGGCCAAGGGCATTCGTATTGAGAGTCGCGTGAACGGTCTCGGGAGATGCCTTCAGGAGGCTCTTTGATTCGTCGAGCAGGATTCCCGCATTGTTCACGAGGACATAGAGATGCGAAATCTGTCGTGCCGTCAATTCGACTCCGCGTCGTATACTCCGAATATCTGAAACATCCATCGTCAGCGGAACGACCTTTCTATTCTCCTTGCCCAGGGACGAAGCGGCCTCTTCGACAGACTTCTGGTTTCTTCCTGAGACGATCACCTGGAAGCCCGACTCCGCAAGCTGCCGCGCGATCTCAAGTCCGATTCCCCTGTTCGATCCTGTGACAAGCGCCGTTTTCATTTCTTATCCTCAACCTTGAACTTGACCTGATACTGCGAAAGCAGTGATCCTTGGTGCCAAAATAAAAAAGCCCGCCTTGAGAAATCCGGGCGGGCTTCCTGGAGCGAGAGAGGTCTATTTCAAAAGAACGAGCTTGCGCGTCTGCGAGAACTCAC
>Ga0209002_10001140_pt1 | contig 21487 bp, 23 predicted proteins | sample Rifsed16ft2_FD_184010 | JGI IMG/M metagenome (GOLD analysis project Ga0209002, IMG submission 184010) | Soil microbial communities from Rifle, Colorado, USA - sediment 16ft 2 (version 2) | ecosystem: Environmental > Terrestrial > Deep subsurface > Rock core/Sediment | place: Rifle, Colorado... | reverse complement strand
AGCGCCGTAATCGTTGTAGACGATGGGCTGGTGGCTGGCGAAGGCATGGCTGTGCATGGAATGGCCCAGCTCGTGCGCCAGGGTGCTCAGGCTGAAGATATTGTCGTTGTAGCTCATAAAGATATAGGGAGGCTTGCGCCCCACCATGCGCGAGGAAGCCGCACCCTGGCGTTTCTCTACGTTGGGCGCCCAATCCACCCAGCGTTCCTCCAGGCAGCCGCGGCGCATGGTGCTCACATAATCTTCGCCCAGAGGCTGCAGGGCCGCGCAGATCCAATCGATGGATTGGCGGTACGGGATCTCCGGCGGCTCTGTCACGATAGGCGCCCAAACATCGTAAGGCGCCATCTTCTCCAGGCCAAGCAACTTAGCTTTCACCGCCCAATAACGGTGCCAGACCGGCAGGTTGGCCTGGAACACTTCGATCAGGTTGTGGAAGACGCGCGTCGGCAGGTTGTTAGGGGACAGGCGCAGTTCCAGCACGCTGTCGAAACCGCGCACCTTGCGCAGAAATTCTTGTTCCTTGACATTTCCCAGGTACAACGCCGCCAGGGTTTTTTGCATAGCCAGGTAACCATCGTAGAAATTGACCCAGGCGCTGCGGCGGCGGGCGCGGTCCGTGGCTTGCATCGAAGAGTTAAGCGTCGATTGGTAGATGGGGTGCGTCGCACCGTTGGTGTCCACCGCATCCAGGAACTTGAGGTCGGCGTTGGTCAGCTCGCTGTAGGCGCGGTAGACCATGGAGAACGGATCGCCGGCCAGGCCAAGCACTTCCTCAACTTCCTCGGAGCGCGTGTTTTTGTGCAGGCGCAACAGGTTCTTGAAATAGTGCCCGAACTTTCTCAGGCGCGCATCTTTTGACCAGGCAAGCAATTTTTTACCCTTTTTGAGCAGTTGCGGCTCGACGAAAGAGGTGATGGCCTGGAAATCGGCGGCCAGCCCGGCCACCAGACCCTGGCGGCTGTTGGCCTGCTCGTCGCTGGTGTCCACCGTGGAAGCCCAACTCACGAAACCGGCCAGCTCGCCCAGGCTGACCGCCTGCTGCTCGTAAACCTCGAACCAGGCGGCCAGCTTGGCGGCGCTGGTCAGCTTGCCGTTGTACTTCTTCAGCTTGGGCAGGGCCGCCTTGGCCGCGGCGAACTGCTTATCCCAGGCCTCCCAGGAGGCGAAGGTGGTCTCGCGTTTCCAGGTGGCTTCAATCGGGACATCGGTGCGTTTCATAGTGTGCTTATTGTACTAAGCAAGCTATCGGGAGGTGAACTGTACTATCAAAAGGAGCACAAGCAACAATACACAAATTGGAATAAACGCACCACCAATTCCAAACACAAACAAGCCAGCGAAGATCGAAAGGGCCAACAAACCAAGCCAGGAAACCCAATAGTTTCGAGTTATCAAGCCGAAAATTATGGGGAATGAGGCAATCAAGGGATAAATGGCTGCAGGTGATGGAGAATGGCCATAACTAACCACAGAAGACCCCTCTTGGATGGTTGACACGCCATGACCCACGGTTAGCAGAAAAATGGAATAAATATCTGCTAAGGTGGTAACAACAAGCGCGCTGATAGTGGCTATTTTATACATTTTGCTTCCACCTTGTCCTTTTTACTTTACTGCGTCCCGGCGTTGGCGTTTGCGGTATTTTATTATTTGACCGTTAAATATATTTGCCAACTTCCCGCATCCCAAACGGCTTCGATGATGTAACAACCCATCCCGGGAATAATAACGTATGATGGAAAATCAACATAATCCGGAATACTGTATGCTCCTGGAGTTAGCGGATCGAGTACCGGCGTGGTGGTCGGCTCTTCTCCACCAAGCTGGAACCAAAGCGGTTTGTTTTTTTCAAAGTTCCAACCATGCAAGCCGACTTTGTCGGTATACGTTTTAATAATGATCCACAATACCTTGTAGGGATAACCATGTTCCCTCAAGGGAGCCTGTTGGATTTCCTCCATGGAGAGAATCAATTCTGTCCTGTTGATGATCGCCCAAACCGGCCAGCTGCCCGCTGCACGGCCGTAAGTTTGCGGTGCGATATCCACCGTTTTGGTAGGGCCGGACAATCCGGATCTGTGACGCTTGGCAGCGCAGGATCTTGTGCGGTTTCCGCCGATGTGCAAGCAGAAACCAACGCAAGGACTGTAAGGGAAATTAACCGTCTTGCTATTTTGGGCAGGATAGCTACCGCCTTGTGTGAGATTTATACTATTTACGGTTAATTTCCATGTAACGGATGCAAAGTCGGCTCGTTTACCCCAATGGCAGGAGGTAACCATGGATGACCGAATGAATGAACAGCAGACAAATAAAACAAAGATCGTTTGTCCCGTTTGTGGAAAAGAATTCGACACCCAGGAGGAGCACGACAAGCATCATCGCGAGGCGCACAACGAGAACCGGATTGGCCAGAATTAGCGCGAAGACCGACTAAACTTAGGTCGAATCATAAAGACGCCGGTGTTTACCGGCGTCTTTTTGTATGCCCCAGGTGGGACTCGAACCCACAACCTCGGCCTTAGTGAGTGCTGGCAAACGCCAAAAAGCAAAACCAGGCGTTTGCCTTAAGAGTTTCTACTAGGCTTCGCCGAGTAGAAACTCTACTTTTTGCGGTGCTTTCACACAAGTGCCCTAGGTGGGACTCGAACCCACAACCTCAGCCTTAGGAGTGCTTTGCTCTATCCATTTGAGCTACCAGGGCTTACCTCGAGTCTACATTAAATCGTCGGGATTGTGGATTGCGAGTTGACTTTTGGGGCTTCTACCTACCCGTCCACTTCGGCCTGCGCTTTTCGCTGAAGGCACGCATGCCCTCCTTCTGGTCTTCGGAGGCGAACAGGAAGTAGAAGGCCTGGCGCTCCTCGGCGATGCCGTCTGCCAGGTGCGTCTCCAGGGCGCGGTTGACGGCTTCCTTGCCCAGCCGCACCGCCAGCGGAGCGCGGGCGGCGATCTCGGCCGCCAACACCAGGGCCTCGTCGAGGTAGCGCTCCACCGGAACTACACGGTTGACCAGCCCGAAGCGCAGCGCCTCCTCGGCGGTCAGGGTGCGATTGTTGAGCACCATCTCCATGGCCAGCGCCTTGCCCAAGGTGCGGGTGAGTCTTTGGGTTCCACCGGCGCCAGGGATCACGCCCAGGTTGATCTCGGGCTGGCCAAAGCGGGCGGTCTCGGAGGCCACGATCAGGTCGCACGACAGCGCCAGTTCGTTACCGCCGCCCAGACACCAGCCGGAAACGGCGGCGATGACGGGCTTGGAAATTTTCTTGATGCGGTCAAAGGGCGAGATGTGCCCTTTGAGCAGCAGTTCGATGGATGAGGACTCAGCCATTTCTTTGATGTCGGCGCCGGCGGCGAAGGCGCGCCCGTCGCCGGTGAGCACAAAGGCGCCGATGGCAGGATCCGCATCCAGCTTTTCCAGCGTGTCCATCAGTTCCACCATCAGCGGCGTGTTCAGTGCGTTCATCGCTTCGGGACGGTTGAGCCGCAACAGGGCAACGCGCTCATGGATTTCGGTGAGGATCAGGGGGGTATTTGGCATAGCAGACTCCTTGGACTGGAGATTAGAGACTGGAGATTGGAGCTCGCTCTTTTAAACAAAGCTGCAAGATGGCTTGGGGATCTTGCTTTCCGGAAAATGAGTGTACTTGAATATTGTAAGCTCCCAATTCAGCAGCAGCGGCTTTTGTAAGGGCTTCCAGGCCGGCCGCAGCCACCGGGTAGACCGCGGAGTTCGCCTCGGTTTCGCCGATGACCGTGATGATCAGCCCGCTGCCCAATTCGCGCATCACGCGCCCAACGGATTGCACGCACAGGAACGCCGCGGTCAGGTTGAGGTCCAGGGCGCGGTGCCAATCCCACTCGTCCAGGTCGAGCAGCGCAGTACTGGGCCGCACGGCGGGGATGAGCAACAGGATGTCGATGCGCCCCCAGCTCTCCAGGATGGCCTGCAACATGGTTTGCAAGCCCAGCTTGCGGCTGAGGTCGGTGGGATAAGCCGCGGCTTGGCCGCCGGCCGCGTTGAGTTCAGCGGCCAAAGCTTCGATGTGGTTGGGCAGCAGGTCGTTCAGCGCTACACGCAATCCAGCCGCGGCCAGGCTGCGCGCCACTTGCTGTCCGAGGGGCAAGCCGGCGCCTACGATGAGCGCAACTCTAACTTCCATCGCGCAGCTCCCAGGGTTCCACCGTGGTTTCGCCCTGGCACAGGGGGATCTCGTTGGGATTTTCGCGGTGGTTGAGCGCCAAATTGAAATAAGGGCTGGGGTCATAGGTGTTGCGGATATCCAGTTCGTTGAGGAACTTTCCGTCGCCATCATCCTTGACGATGGAGAAGTGCAAATGCAGGCCAGTGGGATTGCCCGGGTCGCCGGAGAAATCACCCATATAGCCGAGGAAGGTGCCGGCTTCTACATATTGTTCAAAGGTGCCCTGAGGGAATTCTTCGGAGATGTAGCTCTCTCCGTCCTGGTTAGCCAGGTGGGTGTAATAGGTCCAGATCTGACGGCCGGGGTTCAGTGGGTCGCTGGGGATGCGGATAATGACCGTAGCTTTCCAATCCGGCAGGCGGGAGAGATAGCCGGGGTGCGCGGCGTAAACCGCGGTCACGCCGGGCTCGGTGCCCGAAAAGATGTCGAGGCCGGAATGGTGGTGGCCGAAACGGTAGGACTGGTCCCACAGACCGAGGATAACCCCGCGCGTAGGGAAGGCAAAAGGCGCCCCCGCACAACGCAGGCCCGGCAACAGGCTGTAACGGGCAAAGGTAGCCGGGTTGGTGCGCAGCTCGGCAAAGCGCGCCCAACGACCGGAAGGGCGCACGTATTCAAAATAGCCGTAGACGGCAACGAGGACTGCCACCACTAATGCGACCAGAATGGCGGGCAGCAAGTCCTTATTCCGTGTCATGGGCGTTTTCGCCGGGTTTTTTCTGCCAACCGTCTACTGCCCACTGTCAACTGGTTCTTGGTGGCGGCGCATATGGGAAAGGTCGTCCTGCAGGTGGTCAGCCAACAGCAAGGTTAGCTTGCCTCCGCTGATCGCCTGCAACAATTGGCCGGCGCGCTGCCCTTCGGGCGAAGCCATGGCACCGGTTGCAGCCTTGAGGGAATCGAAATGGAGTTCGTGGATCAAGTGGGCTGGCGCCGCGCCGTGCAGCACGCGGTCCACCCGGGCGGTAACTTCGCGGCGCAGGCCAGGCATGCGTTCAGCCTCGGCCAGGAACTCCGGCCAGCGGCGATCGAAGGCGGCCGTATCGTCCTGGGGTTCGACCAGGATGACCAATTTGTACATGGGCGCAGGCATTATAACCTTCGCGTTTTTGCCGGTCGACTCCATAGCAACGCCGGTTTCAATGTGGTAATATTCGGCGCTAATAAGGGAAACCAGATGCAAGACAAGATCACGATCATCGAAGGACCCTCGCCAACGTTCGAAGTTGTGGACGAGGGCTGGTCTACCGGGGTGATGGAAGGACCTTTATTGTACGGAGTAGCGCTGACCCATTTGCGCACCTTCAACGGCCACGAATTAGTCGAACGCTGCCACCGCGCCTGGAAGAACACAGAAAGCATCATGTTGGAGTATCGCGATGAAGAAGGCGGCTTCAAAGAAGCGCCCATCCTTGCGGCTCGCGCCGCAGAAACAGAAGAAGGCGAATTATTGATGCTGTGGGTGCGCCTGCCCGACGAAGAGATCGAACTGGCCATCGGCTACGAAGATGACGAGCCGGAGGACAGCGAGAGCGACGACCTCGATCCGCTGACCTAGTAATCGATCAGTTTTCCTTTTAGAATAATCTAACTATCAACCTAATTGCGCCGACGATACGGTTTGCGCGTCGATTATTTATTTAGGAGGCGACCCATGCCTGACGATCTGATTCTCCGCGAGCTAAACGACGGGGTTTTGGCCTTAACGCTTAACCGCTCAAAGGCCAACGCCTTGGATTCCACCATGGTGGCACAGCTGCAAAACCTGCTGAAGGATGCGGCCCGCGAAGACGCAGTACGCTGTGTGCTCTTGAAAGCGAACGGGAAGCTGTTCAGCGCCGGGCAGGATGTCACCGAGTTCGGTGGCGGTGAACATATTTCGTTTCGCAAGCATCTGCAAAAAAATTACAACCCGCTAATCCTACAGATGCGCCGCCTGGAGAAACCGATCCTGGCGGCCATTCAGGGCGCCACAGCCGGCGCTGCCCTGGGCCTTGTTTTGGCTTGCGACCTGCGCATTGGGTCGCCAGAGGCCCGCTTCGTGGTCGGCTTCGGCGGCATTGGTCTGGCGCTGGATTCAGGTGTGTCGCTAGTGCTGCCGGCCATCATCGGGTTGGGGCGCGCTGCCCAGGCGACCTTCTTCAATGAACCGATCAACGCGCAGCAGGCGCTGGATTGGGGTTTGCTGAATGCGCTAGTGCCGGCGCAGGAGCTGGAGGCGAAAGCCTGGGACTGGGCAAGCCGCCTGGCCAATGGGCCGGTAAGCGCCATGGGCTTGGCCAAGCGCGACTTCAATAAAGCCATGCTGCCCAATTTAGAAGAAGTGCTGGATTACGAAGCGCACAACCAGGAAATTGCCGGGCAGGGCGCTGACCACAAAGAGGGGCTGGCCGCGTTCTTGGAAAAACGCGAAGCGAAATACCGGAAATAGGAATTATTAAGTCCAGAACTTCACGCTCGCCAAGGCTAAAAATATCGCGCTGACCACAAACGCAGCTAGCCAAGTGCGCTCGGACTTGGTGTGGTTGACCAGCTTGAGTTCCACACCATCTCCTTCAAGTGCATAGAACGGCGCGGCAATCCAGGCGAACAGGCCGCCCCCCAGCAGTCCTCCCACGTGTCCCCAGTTGTCAATGCCCGGCGAAAGCCCGATGAGCAGGTTGATCACCGCGATATTGAGGATACTGCGCAGCATGGCCTGGGCTCTTCGCCCGAACAGTTTTTGGTTGCGATAAACAAAAACTCCCTGGGCGCCCAGCAGGCCGAAGACCGCCGTGGATGCTCCCAGAGATGGGCTTTCGGTGAGCAAAAACGACAGCACTACACCGGCAAAACCGCTTAATAGGTACAAAATCAAGAACGGGATATGGCCAAAATGGCGCTCCAACTCCGGGCCCAGAATGTATAAAGCGTACATGTTGAAGCCGATGTGCAACAAAGAAGCATGCAACAGCACCGGAGTGATGAAACGCCACCATTGGCCCGCCAGGATCAGGTCATTGATCTTCATGCCGAAGCAGGCGGCCTGATCGCCGCAGGCTACGTTAGCCGCCACCAGACGCGGGTCAGCGGTGGCCATTTGTAACAGATAGACGGCTACCGTGAGGCCCAGCAGCGCGTAAACCACGAAGGGCGTGCGCTCAGGCAGGCGCACCTGGGCGCGCACAGGGTTGATCTGCGCTAGGGGTTGGGGCTCTTGGTTTGGGTTGGGTGCGGCGTCCGGACGTCGGGGCGTGGCCTCACTCACAAGCTCACCCGGCGCGGTTCCACGCGATGGTGCTCGGCCTGGATGATGTCGTTGATCACCTCAACGGTCTCGTCCAGCTTGTCTTCTTTGTTGACCACCACGTAGTCGAATTCGACGATGCGTTTAAATTCCTGCCGGGCGGTGGCGATGCGCAGCTTTAGGTCCTCGGCTTTTTCCGTCTTGCGTTTCTTGAGCCGCTCGACCAACTCCTCCTCGCTGGAGGTGGTGAGGAAGACCAGGATCGCTTCCGGAGAGATCTTGCGCACGGTAGCCGCCCCCTGCACGTCGACGCGCATTACCACATCGTGGCCGCTGGCCAAGGCCTTGCGCACCTGGGCTTTGGGGATGCCTTTGTATTCGCCATACACCAACGCATATTCCAGCAATTCCCCTTTTTCGATCATCTCGGCAAACTCTTCGCGGCTGACGAAGATGTAATCCACCCCCTCCCTTTCCTCCGGGCGCTGCGGGCGGGTGGTGGCGGTCACTACAAAATGGAAGGGCAGGCCGTGCTCTTTCATCCGCTGCAGCACGCTGTCTTTGCCCACGCCTGAGGGGCCGGAAATGACAATGAGCAGCGGGGTTTGTGGAGGGCCGAATTGGGGCGTCTCTTGTTTCATCTGGCTCCGAGCGTGCCGGTATTATACATGTCGCTCGGTATAATCATTCAGAGCGCACATGCCGGTCTATTCCTTCGTCTGTGAAGAGTGCGGCGTGCGGTTTGCCCGCCATCTGTCTTACCAGGATTATGGCGCCGCGCGCCTCAATTGCCCCAAGTGCGGCAGCGCACAGGTGCGCCGGCGCATCGGCCGGGTGCGCATGCTGCGCGGTGAAGGCCGCGACCTCGCTAACCTGGATGACCCGGGTGAAATGGCTGAGGACCCCAGCGCCCTGGCGCGCACTATGCGCGCAATGAGCAGCGAGATGGGCGAGGAGCTGGGGCCCGAGTTCGATGAAGTGGTGGACCGCCTGGATAAAGGCCAAACCCCCGAAGATATCGAACGCGAACTGCCGGATCTGGGGATGGGGGTTGATGATTCAGATACCGGCAGCCGGCTTTAAACCCGGTGCATTAACCGATCCAAGACAACCCGACGCAATTCATCCGCCACCTCTTTGGGTGGTCTTGCCGCATCCACGACCACCCAGCGCTGTGGCTCGGCGGCGATCAGTTTTTGGTAGCCTTCATATACGCGGTGGTGAAAGGCCTGGTCATAATCATCCAGGCGGTTCCAATCACCGCCTTTATTACGCCGCTTCAAGCCTACATCCACCGGCACATCCAGAAAAACAGTCAGGGCCGGCTTTAGCCCGCCGGTGGCGAAGTTTACGATCTCGCCCAGCGCGCCCAAATCAACGCCGTGCCCATAGCCCTGGTAGGCCAGGGTCGAATCGGCGTAACGGTCGCATAATACGATTTTTCCGGCGGCCAGCGCAGGGCGGATGACTTCTTCCACCAATTGAGCGCGGGAAGCCTGGAAAAGCAGGATCTCGCTGCGCGGGTTCATGGACTTATTATCGAGATCGAAAAGCACGTGACGGATCTGGTCGCCGATCGGCGTGCCGCCCGGTTCGCGCGTGGTCACCAACGGGTAGCCCGCGGCGCGCAAGGCGGCCGCCAGGCCGGGCAGCTGCGAAGTCTTGCCGCTGCCCTCAGGACCCTCGAGGGTGATGAACATAGCGAAAGTGTACCGCGAAGGAACGAGTGAGTAGTGAATAGGGGTTGGTGAGTAGGAAATACCTATTCACCCAATTACTATTCACTGGTTTTTTCGCGTGTATGGCGGAACTGGGTCTCGTATAAGTTTGCATAGAGACCACGGGCAGCCAGAAGTTCGGCGTGGGTGCCTTGTTCTACCAGGCGGCCTTCATCCATCACCAGGATCAGGTCGGCGGCCAGGATGGTGGAGAGACGGTGGGCAATCACCAGGCTGGTGCGGCCGCGCAGCAGCGGCTGCAGGGCAGCCTGGATGAGGGCTTCGGACTGCGAATCGAGATGCGAGGTGGCTTCGTCCAGGATGAGGATGCGCGGGTCTTTGAGCACCACGCGGGCGATGGAAAGGCGCTGCTTCTCGCCGCCGCTCATGCGGTAGCCGCGCTCGCCCACCACGGTATCGTAGCCTTCGGGCAAGCCGGCGATCATGTCGTGGATGTTGGCGGCTTTGGCGGCGGCTTCCAGTTCGCTTTGGGTGGCTTCGGGCCGCGCGTAGAGCAAATTGGCCCGCACCGTATCGTGGAACAGATAACTCTCCTGGGTCACCACGCCGATCTGGTGGGCGAGCCAATCCAACTTAAGGTCGCGCAAGTCGTGGCCATCCAGCAGAATGCGGCCTTCGGTGGGGTCGTACAGGCGCGGCAACAAGTAGGTGATGGTGGTCTTGCCGGCCCCGCTGGGCCCTACCAGGGCGGCTAGCTGGCCGGGTTGGATCTCGAAACTCACCTCCTTCAGCGCATCGCGTCGCGTGGGCACCACGGCGGGCTGTTCTTTGTCGCCATTGGTTGCGGCGGTGCCATGGTTGGGCAGGCCAGGCGGCTCCTCTCCGGCCAGGTAACTGAAGGAAATAGCTTCGAAGCGGATACCGCCATGCACTACTTTGAGTTCGATGGCATCCGGCTTGTCCTGGATCTCCACCGGCATATCGAGGAACTCGAAGACGCGCTCGAAACTCACCATCGAGGTGGCAAATTCCACCTGGACGTTGGAAAGCGAGGAAATGGGCCCATAAAGACTGAAAATGTAGGCGACGAAAGCCACGATGCTGCCGGGGCTGATGGCGCCTTGCAATACGAAATAACCGCCGCCCCAGAAGATGAGCACCATGCCCACCGTGCCGGCCAGCTCCAGCCACACGGAGAACAAGCGGCCCACCAGGGCACGGCGCAGGCCGATGTCACGTACGTTCTGGTTGGCTTTGCGGTAGCGCTCGCGCTCCTGGCGCTGGCGGCCGAAGGTTTTGGAGAGCAGCGCGCCGCTGATGCTGAGCGTTTCGCCCACAATGGTGGACATCTCGGCGTTGTAGTTCATCGCCTTGCGGCGGATCTCGCGCAGCACGCGGCCCACCCGCCGGGCGGGAAGCAGGAAGAGCGGAACCACCAGGATGGCCATCAAAGTCAGCCGCCATTCGATGGCCAGCATGACCACCAGGGTGCTGAGCAAGGTGACGCCATTGGTGAGAATGTTGGGAATAGTGCCGGTGATGGCGTTTTGGGCGCCCACTACGTCTTCGTCGAAGCGCGAGATGATCACTCCGGATTTGGTATGGGTGAAAAAGCGCAAGCCCATGCGCTGCAGGTGGTCGTACATGCCCTGGCGCAGGTCGAAGATGAGTCCCTCGCCGATGCGGGCGCTGAGATAGCGCTCCCCCACGCCGACCAGGCTGTTAACCAGTGGCACGGCCAGCATCAGCACCCCGAGCAAACCCAACCGGCTGTAGTCCTGCTTGGGCAGCACGTTATCGAAGAGGTCGCGGTAAAGGAGTGGGGGGATTAATTGGATCAGCGAAGTGACCACGATAGCGGCCAACAGCACCAGCAGCGGTACAAGATAAGGCCGGGCGTAGCCCCACACGCGGCGCAGCAAGGCGCGGTCCACCTGGGGCTTGCCCTGGGATTCGTCGTAAGAAAGGAAACGCCACCAACCGCCGTACATATCGAAGCTTGTCTATTTTATCGCGGTCAGGCTTTTAAATGAGAAGGGCTTGAAAATAGTTATGTTTAGCTGCAGGGGCGGGTTTTTTGAGAAAGAAATATATATTGCACGGCTTGTCAATTCCTTTACTGGTTGCAAAGACCAAGATGGGGTCTGGTCATTTACGCGCACAGATTTAGGTTGTGACCGCCAGCGAAATTAAAGCACGAGATGGCGCTTGCCTGGGTAAAGTCTGGCGCTTTTCAAGCAATGGATCAAGCCGTGAGCGTCACAGCACCACCAGGCCCAGGCGCACGCCGCGGCGTACGGCCTCGGTGCGGTTGGTGACGCCAAGTTTGGCGTAGATGGATGACACGTGGAACTTGACGGTGTGTTCGCTGATGCCAAGCTGCAAAGCGAGCTGCTTGTTGGGAAAGCCCTGCGCCAGCAGTTGCAGCACCTGGCCCTCGCGCGCGGTGAGAACCTCAGCCAACTCAGCGATCTCCTCCGCCACCAGGGATGGGCCGAAGAGCGGCTGCACCAGCGCAGGCGCGGCAGCCAGCAAACCTTCGTGCACGGCGAATACAGCGGCCAGCAATTCTTCTTCGCCGGCTTCCGGCGGCAACAAACCCCAGGTGCGCAACGGCAGCGCCGCCAGGCCGCGGGCCGCGGCAGGTTCTTCGCTAAGCAACACCAACGCCGGCGGTGGTTCGACGCGCTCTAAGTGAGCCCGCAGGGCTTCCAAAGCGTACGTGTCGCCGGCCACCACGAGCACATCCACTGCGGCCAGGTCATCATGCTCGTCGAGTGCGTCCGCCTCGGCGACGATTTCCAAACGCTCATCGGCCGCCAGCAGGGCGCGCAAGCCGGAACGCAGGGCGGGGGTGGGGGCAAGCAGGAAGAGGCGAATCATTTGCAAGGCGTGATTGGTGAAAAGTGATTAGTCATTAGGAAAACCGCTTACTACTCACTGTAGGCTATTCACTCCTACCTTTATCTTCGAAATAAAATCCAGCGCAACCGCACTGGGAATCGCAACGCCCTGGTCTCCACCTACGATCAGGGTGTTGATGCCCACCACTTCGCCGGCGCCGTTGAGCAAGGGACCGCCGGAGTTGCCCGGGGCCAGGCGCGCATCGGTGCGGATGACTGGGATCAGGCCGCGCGGGCCGCGGGTTTGGGCGCTGGCCAAGTGGCTGATGATGCCCAAACTGGCGGCGTTGCGCTGGCCCCAGGGATGGCCAAGCGTGAAGACTAACTCGCCGACGCGCAGCCGGGTCGAATCGGCGATGCGGGCGGCGGGCAGATCTGCGGCCGGGATGCGTAACAAAGCCAGGTCGATCTCTTCGTCAGTGGCAATCACTTCTGCCGCGAAACTGCGTTCGTCGACCAGCATGACGCGCGGCGACTGGCGCCCAAGTACGTGATGATTGGTGAGCACCAGGCCATCCGCGCTCCACAAGATGCCGGCGCCGGCCCCGAAGCGCCGGGCGAATACCGCCACCAGGCTGGGCCGGGCCGCAGCGACGGCAGCGGGAGAGTCGAAGAGGAGAGGCATCAGCGCCTCCAGCCGCGGTGCCGGTGGCCGTGGCGGCCGTGCATCCCGTGTTCGACAGCCGGCTCATGCTCACCGATGGTGATCTTCACAACGTGGGGGAGGCCGCCGCGCAGGAGCTCGAGTTCAACGGCTTTACCCACCACGCCGCTGTTGAGTTGCAGCAGCAATTCGTCATGGTCGGCAACCGGCTGGCCGGCAAAGGCGACGATCAGATCGCCGACGATGAGGCCGGCTGCTGCTGCCGGGCTGTCCTGCTCGATGCCCATGACCAGCAGGCCGCTGGATTGCTGGCGCTTGAGGGCGGCGCGGGCTGGCTCAGAAATCTCCGCGAGCTGGCTGCGGATGCCCAGGTAACCGCGCTTCACGCCGCCGTGCTCTTCGATGGCCCTGGCGATGGTCCAGGCCAATTTGGCAGGAATGGCGAGCGAGGCGCCCATGCCCAGGCCGGAGGTATTAATGCCCAGGACGCGGCCTTCGGCATCCACTAGCGGGCCGCCGGAAAAGCCGGGGTAGGGAATAGCGTCAGTGCGCAGGTAGGATTCCAGCAAGCCGCCGTGATGGGAGCGCAACGGGCCGCCGATGGCGCTTACGATGCCCAGGCTAGCTTGCACGCCTTCAGCGGTCGGCCGCCCGAGGGCTAGCGCCAACTGGCCGACCTGCGGGCTCGTGTTGGTCTGCGCCGAGCTACCTTTGGCGGCGGAAAGTTTGAGCAGGGCCAGGTCGCTATGCGGGTCACGCCCCAATAGCTCGGCGGCAAGTTCTTCTCCGTCGGGCAGGGTGACCTTGATCTCGTCCAAGTGGATGACGTGGCTGGCGGTGAGCACCAGGCCGGGGGCGGTGACCACCCCGGAAGCGGGGAAACGCGGCCGGGCGTCCACGGTGACCAGCGCAGCGCCAGCGACTTGCACGGCATCGGCCATGGCGGCGGAGAGGGCTTGCAATTCTGAATTAGACATGGGACTCCTTCGGTTGAATGATACTAACAGTTGAGTATTGTTTTACCGTAAGAGTCTATGCTGCAGATGGCAGCACGGCATCCGCCGTTCGACTAGGTGAGTGGCTGGGTGTTCGGGCAGGTATGGTACAGTTGGCTCGAATAATTTTTAGAGCGAAAGGAAACCCATGGCAGGTAGTAAACCCATAATGGTTACAGACGATGTGGTGGTGAGCCTGGCTTACAAGCTCACCGTAGATGGTGAAGTGCTGGACATGGCCGACGATCACGACGCCATCCAGTTTTTGCAGGGACACCGCAGCATCATTTCCGGCCTGGAAGCGCACCTGGCCGGCATGAAAGTGGGCGAGATCAAGCAAGTGGTGGTGCCGGCGGAAACAGGTTACGGGCCGGTTGACAAGAACGCCATTGAAGATATTCCGTTGTCCGAGTTCCCCGAGGACGTGGAGCCGGAAGTGGGCATGGAGCTGGAGATCAAGGACAAAGAGGGCAACGAGATGTACGGGAAGGTGCTCTCCATCCACGGCGAAACCGCCACCATGGATTTCAATCACCCTTTGGCCGGCAAGGAATTGAACTTCGAAGTCAAAGTGGTGGACCTGCGGCTAGCCACTGCGGACGAGCTAGCCCACGGACACGTGCACGAAGCGGGGCATCATCATTAGAGGGCGAGTGAATGGTGAAGAGGGAGTAGGGATTGGTAACTGGTAATTGAGGATCGGGGAACAGTTATCAGGGGAATCAGGCAATCAGGGATTAGGTAATCGGGGAGCAGAACTGATGAGCGCACCGGGACGTGCGCTTTTTGTGTGTGGGGTGGTGTAGAAGAAGTGCCAGCATAATAATCAATCCTGCTACTCTATTCTCCATTGGTTTAGAATCTGACTAGTTACCGAAACCCAACACACTGTGTCCAGAATTGAGTCTTACTGACAACCTCCAGACACGTTCCATTAACTCAAGAGATGTTACTAAAGCCAAGTTTGCTTCACTTGAAGTGAGCTCAATGAGTTCTTGACGGTGGACAATTCGATTCCTGAATTGCCTAATCCTTTCTATGCGACGGAATAATGTGATTGGCAAATACCCCCAAAGCTCGAGAAGGTTAGAAACTACACTAATTGGATAGTCTCTGCCGGTTAGTCGGCCCATGCGATCCGAGTTAATTCGTTTCTTTCCGCGCGAGGCTGCATTATTTATTCCGTCTAGATGAGATTTCCAAAGCTGATTTAGTGCCTCTTCAATTACAAACCAGGATAAAACAACACAAATCTCGTAGCTCCCGACTTTGTACTCACTAATACTTTTTGCAAGTGTAGCAGTCGTCCTCTCGAGCCCGGGAGAATCAACTACATAGCCAAACTCAGTTACCGCTTTTTTAATATAATCGAGCGACAGTACAACCCTGTTAACCGCAGCAGCGAGTAATCTGATGCCAACTTCGGAAGAAAAAGGGGCAATGAGGTGGAATACTGATACAGTGTTTTCCCCGACAATAGGCGAGCTTGTAAAGTTTCCATTCTCATAACTAGCGCGAAATACATCGCGAGTAGTTATCTCGTGTAGTCTGAGGCTTGCTTCCGTAATAGCTGAGGAATCGAGAAGTAGGAACAATGTGTTTAGATAGTTCAGATACTTATTCCAAATAATTACTGATTTATCTGTATCTAGCGGGTCACTCAATGCATCTTCAAGCGAGTTCACTCTGAGGAGAACACATCCATCCCTTAATACTTTTAAGGTGTAACACTCGTTTTCTACTGATAAAACTTCTTCAAATACTTGAGTGTGCAGGAGTTTCAGCTTTTGTTGATTGAGCTCAACTGAATGCCCGGTTCTTGTTTTTGTTAAAACAGATGGAAAATCTCCCGCCCAAAAGCGCGGTGACGGATAGAAGCATGTAAATCTTGTGGTGCTCAAGGTGGGCGATTTAGTCATCAGCGGCGGCGACGCTCAGCGCGGCGCGGGCTAGCAAGCGCGTCGAGTCCAATGTGGGCAGCCCGGAATCCTGCGGGGCGATCAAGAGGGGAATCTCGGTGCAGCCCAGCACCACGGCGTCACAGCTGGCTTCCGCAAACTGGGCAATCAAGTTTTGAAAATATTTACGCGTGCCCGGCAGCACTTCGCCATAGATCAATTCCTCGACGATGTACTTGTGCACCTGGCGCCGCGCCTCCAATTCAGGCGTCTGCCACCGTATGCCGCGCTGCTCCAGCTTGCTGGGATAGACCGGGCCTTCCATCAGCGGCTGCGTGCCGAGAATGCCCAGGTTGCGATAGCCCCTGGCTTCCGCTTCGCGGGCGACTTCTTCGGCGATATGCAGCCAGGGAAGCGGTGAGCGTTCAAGGATCGGGTCGATGGAGACGTGCACGGTGTTATCGGGGCAGATCAAGAATTCCGCGCCGGCTTTGGCCAGGATGTGTGCCGAGGCGAGGATGCGCTCGCCGACCAGGTCCCAGCGGTCGGCGTCGGACGGTTTCTTGTAGTCGTTCAGGTTAAAGGTATGCATGGTCACTTGGGGGTGCTCATACATGCCCAGCAAATCCTTGCCCTCCTGGCAGATGGTGCGATAACAAAGCGCGGCGCCTTCATAAGATACGCCGACGATACCGATGTGTTTTGTTGCGGGCATGCTATCTCACCTGGAGATTAGCACGTCGCACCTCATTGACATTCGGTGCTCCTCGCAAGGACGGGAGAGGAAGGCAGATGGTGCGATAGCAAAGCGCGACGCCCTCATAGGGGACGCCGACGATGTCGATGTGTTTGGTTTTTGTCACGGAAGACATATAAAGAGTGAATAGTGATCAGTGATTAGAGATTAGGGCTTTCCTATTCACTATCCACTGCTCACAAATCACTTTTTTTTACTCTCTAAAAATCCGCACACGGCGATTGGGCTCTTTGCCGTAGGAGTGCGAGACCAGGTTAGATTGTTGCGCGAGGGCGTGCTGCAGGCGGCGCACGTAGGATGAAGCCGGGGGCAGCTCCACCCAGCGCTCGCCATTCAACACGGCGTTGATCGCCTGCTGGGTATTGCGCATCTGTTCTTCCACCGTGTCGGATTCTTCAGCCGGCCCCGGCAGATCGAAGAGCCCGGAAAGGAACCGCTCCATCTGCGAGACGGTATTGGCGCGCAAGACGTAAACCGGCATGCCGCGCTGCTCGGCTTCGACGATGGCGCGCTGGCGCTTGCGGTAATAGGAGCGCAACGTGACTAGCACGTCGGCTTCGCTGGCCTCTTTCACTGGGATGGCCGGCACGCCCAGGCGTTTCGAGGCATTTACCAGGCGGTTGCGCGCCACCCCGTAGGGGTAAACCCGCACGGGCTGCATGCTGGCTCCATTGCGCCGTGAGGCAGCCGCGGCCAACACTTCCGGCGTATGAGGGGCGGGAGTCAGCCGGGCATAGGGCTCTTCGGCAGCTAACGGCATTTCGCTGCGGCGCGGTCCGCTGGCAACGCCGCCGCGCGCTGGTTTTTTGGGTTGTTCGGTTGCTTTTTTGACCTGGATCTCCCCAGCTTCATTGCGGCTGCGGATCTCCGGGATCAATGGGTAGCCGCGCAGGAGAGAGTCGACGGAGGCGGCCACATCGCGGTGCACAGCCAGTTGGTCGCGGGTCTGGATCTCGATCAACACATCGAAGCTGGGCGGGGAGCGGCGCTCAAGCACCGTCTTTTGCGTGCCGCGGCGGCGGGCCTCTTCGTCCGAAAGGGTCACCGATTCGATGCCGCCCACCAGGTCTGAAAGCGTGGGGTTGAGCAGCAGGTTTTCCAGGGAATTGCCGTGGGCAGTGCCGATGAGCTGCACGCCGCGTTCGGCAATGGTGCGGGCCGCCATGGCCTCCAGCTCTCGGCCGATCTCGTCGATGACAATGACTTCCGGGTTGTGGTTTTCAACCGCTTCGATCATCACCTCGTGCTGGCGCGAGGGGGTGGCCACCTGCATGCGGCGGGCGCGACCCACCGCCGGGTGAGGCACATCACCATCGCCGCCGATCTCGTTGGAGGTGTCCACGATCACCACGCGTTTCTGGTCGGCGAGGAAGCGGGCTGCCTCGCGCAGCAAAGTGGTTTTACCCACGCCGGGGCGGCCGAGCAAGAGGAGGCTCTTGCCTTCCTCGATCAGGTCTTGAATGATGTCGAAGGTGCCGAAGACGGCGCGGCCCACGCGCAAGGTGAGGCCCACTACCGCGCCGCGGCGGTTGCGGATGCCGGAGATGCGATGCAAGGTGCGTTCGATGCCGGCGCGGTTGTCCTCGTCGAAATCTCCCAGGCGGTGCACCACGTGTTCGATGTCTTCGGTGGCGACTTCGCGCTCGACCAGCACGACTTCTTGCGTGGTCATGCGCGCCGTGGGCACGCGACCCAGGTCTAAGATGATTTCGAGAAGATCGGCGCTGTTGTTGCGCTGGCGTACGGCTGCCTCAATATCCTTGGGCAGCACGGAGAGCAGCGCGTCCAGGTCATCGGTAATTTGGCGTTTGGTCATGATCGGTCCTGCGCAGCGCTAAAACCAGCCGCTGCTAATGAAGTTTCCGGTGCGCTAGACCCGCAGACGAGACCGCCAAATTTTAATAGCCTCATTGGCATGCATTCTCTGGCTGCATGGCAGGCTCGGCGAAATAGGCCTGCGGTTCAGGCACCTGCATAGGGGTGGTGGGTTCAGCCCGCCGGTTGGGTACCCCGGCGCGCCGCTTTTCTTCCACGAGCAGAGCCAGGCTGGTGCGCCGCGCCATCACCACCTGGCGAGGGCCGGCTTGCGCCCCCAGGTCTTCCAGGGCGCCTTGCAGCCAATCCTGGTAGGAGCGCAGGCAAACGTAAACCGGCCGCCTGGGACTCGGCCGCAACCTGGCCAGCAACTCGGCAAGCGCTTTGTCGAATGGCTCTGCATCCAGGTGCACGAAGGGCAGCAGCCAGGTGCCGCGTGGTCCGCGCCTCACTTCGGCATAAGCGACGATCTCGCCATCCTGGCGTAATACGTACCCTTCCAGCGGCTCCGAATTTTCCATTTCGATCTGCTGCACCTGCCCGGGGACCAGGGATTTGCGCAGCAGGTGAATTCCGAATCGGTCGCGCTCCAGCGCCGGCCGCCAGGTGGCGGGGCCGGTGAAGATAGGCGCTCCTTTCAATTTCCACATGCGCTGGCGGGCGTAAATGCTGAACCCGTTCTGGCGCAGAACTTTGAAGGCTGCCTGGTCCTCCTCCACTTCAGCCACCAGGCTTAACGCGCCGCGGCCACCTAGGTGCTTGGTGAGGCCGTCCAGCACCTCCTCCAGGGCCGGCGAGTCTAGGCTGCTGGCAGGGGCCAGAAAGATACAATGCGCCAACGGAAACCCGGAAGGGTGGTAAGCCTGGGCAAAGAGCGGATGGCTGTGATCCTGCGCTTTGCCGGTAAAGGTGTACAGGCCGGTAAAGGCGGCCAACGGAGAAAACAGCGCACCGCGCGAACTAGCGCCCGGGCCTTGGGTCAGCACAAATCGATTATTTAGGAAGACGGCTTTTTTGGTGAGCTTGCGCAGCAGGCCGTAGTCTGCAAGGGTGAACGCTCGTAACACGCGCCTATTCTACAACAGCGGCAAGGCAGTGAATAGTGAATAGTGAGTAGTGATTCGGGCTGACAAACATGGATCGGAAACAGGCAGATAATTAGTCGGGCTCTGGTTGCCCTATTCACTAGGCGACTTATCCCTATTCACTAGTTTAAGGAAATAGCGATGAAAGCGATCGTCGCCGGTGAGCTCGGGATGGAAGGCGGTGGCCAACAAATGGCCTTCCTGGGCAGCGACGATGCGCCCGTCCGGCAGGGAGGCCAGCCCCTGCGCCGCGCCGCTCACCTTTTCGATCAGCGGGGCGCGGATGAAGACGGCGTGCACGGGCTGATTGGTTGCGTCCACTTCCTTGAGGGCGGGCACATCCAGTTCGGCCTCGAAGCTCTCCACCTGGCGGCCGAAGGCGTTGCGTTCCACGGTGATGTCCATCAAGCTCAACAGGGGCTGCGCGCGGCGCGCATCTTTGGAAAGGAAGATCGCTCCTGCACAAGTACCCCAGATTGGCTTGGCCTTGCCGAAAGCGCGCAGCGGTTCGATCAGCCCAAAGTCCACCGCCAGCTTGCCGATGGTGGTCGATTCTCCCCCGGGGATGATCAGCCCGTCCAGGCCTTCCAGGTCTGCGGGCAGGCGCACCGCGCTAGCCTGTACCCCCAGCCGCGACAGGACGGCCAGGTGCTCCGCAAAATCACCTTGGAGGGCCAATACACCGATCTTCATAAGGGCAGTGGATAGTGAATGATGATTAGTGAGTAGGGGGAAAAAATGGGTTTCCCTAATTACTATTCACTAATTACTCTATTTACCATCCCCGCTGGGCGATCAGGTCTTCCTTGGGGATATCGGTTACCTGGCGGCCTACCATGGGTTCGCCCAAATTGCGGCTGACTTCGGCCAGGATCTTGGGATTGTTGAAGTGGGCGGTGGCCTTGACGATGGCGTCCGCCCGGCGCGCCGGGTCGCCGGATTTGAAGATGCCGGAACCCACAAACACGCCGTCCACGCCGAGCTGCATCATCAGCGCGGCATCGGCCGGGGTGGCGATGCCGCCGGCGGCAAAGTTGACCACGGGCAGGCGGCCGAGTTCCTTGGTCTCTTTCACCAGTTCGTAAGGCGCGCCCAGTTCCTTGGCGAAGGCCATCAGCTCTTCATCGGGCATGGTTTGCAGGCGGCGGATGGCGCCCAGCACGGAGCGGGCGTGGCGCACGGCTTCCACCACGTCGCCGGTGCCGGCTTCGCCCTTGGTGCGGATCATGGCGGCGCCTTCACCGATGCGGCGCAGGGCTTCGCCCAGGTTGCGGCAGCCGCACACGAAGGGGATCTTGAAATCATGCTTGTAGATGTGGTGCTCCTCGTCAGCCGGGGTGAGCACCTCGGATTCGTCCAGGTAATCGACGCCGAGGGCTTCCAGGATCTGGGCTTCGACGAAGTGGCCGATGCGCACTTTGGCCATCACCGGGATGCTGACCGCTTCCATGATCTCTTCGATCAGGGCCGGGTCGCTCATGCGCGCCACGCCGCCTTGGGCGCGGATATCGGCAGGCACGCGCTCCAGGGCCATCACCGCCGCGGCGCCGGCGTTCTCGGCGATCTTGGCGTGTTCGGCGGTGACCACGTCCATGATCACGCCGCCCTTAAGCATTTGGGCCAGGCCCTTTTTTACGGCAAAAGTAGCGACTTGGTGTTCCATCTCAAGCTCCTGATGGGGAAAACAACTGGTAAAAAAATTCTACCACGTCGGGCCTGGCGATCGCGCCGCAGCGCATCCAGCCGTGCTCAACGGGGTTTCAAGTCCTACAAATCCTGATCAGGCGGAGACAGAGCGCATGAAACTTTCAGGCTGGCAAAAGATCCTCTATTCCGGGGGTGCGCTCGGCACCGCCTTGTCCTACCTGGCGTTCGGCACCTACATCCAATTCTTTTACATCGATATTCTCGGGCTCAAGGCATCCCTGGTTGGCATCGGCTGGAGCCTGTATGGCATTTGGAATGCGTTTAACGATCCACTGGCCGGATATTTGAGCGACAACACCAAAACCAAATGGGGTAGGCGGATCCCCTGGATCGCTTGCTCTTTCATCCCGCTCGGTCTTTTCTTCTACTTGCTATGGGTGCCGCCTTCTCCGCTGATCTCAGGCGGTGAGATCCCCCTGTTCATTTATTTCATCGCCATCGTGTTGGTCTTCGATACCTTGTGGACCTTTGCAGTGATGAACTGGACCGCCCTGTTCCCAGAAATGATCAGCGACGAAAAAGAGCGCGCCACCGTTTCGGGGCTGCGCCAGGCATTCACCGTGGTGGGCCTGATCCTGGGGGTGGCGCTGCCGCCCGTGCTGACGATCGC